>Ga0326727_10005368_pt1 | contig 36773 bp, 40 predicted proteins | sample MB2enrmetagenome_FD_207643 | JGI IMG/M metagenome (GOLD analysis project Ga0326727, IMG submission 207643) | Lab enriched peat soil microbial communities from McLean, Ithaca, NY, United States - MB29MY | ecosystem: Environmental > Terrestrial > Soil > Wetlands > Peat | place: USA: New York... | reverse complement strand
TTTCTCAATGATGGCGCTAAGGGCAGATTGAATCCTTGCTAGATCGGCAGCTAATGTCTTTCGTCCAACTGAATCAAGTTCCTCCGTCGAGTGCCGAACGTACAGGCCGACGTTCAAGTGATCCTTGGGAAAGTGGGCAAGGTAGGTGCGTGCGAAGGCTTCTATCTGTGCCTTCGGTCCTGTTGCTTCCTCGCATTCATCGCTTAGTTTCGTGATGAAACCTGCCAGGCTCACGCTTTCACGTACGACCGCATCGAACAGGGCCTCTTTGTTCTTGAAGTAATAGTAGACTGTAGGGGGGCTAACATCGGCGGCCTTGCAAATGTCACGCATAGCGACATTTGAGAATCCACGCTGAGTGAAGAGTTCTTTCGCTACGCCGAGTATCCGTTGCTCTTGAGTAACCGTAGACATCGAAGTCAACTCAGAACATTCGTTGCCGGTGACGTCAGCCGGTCTGCCTGTGGAATGTAAGGGCAAGCGGGATCTTCTTCGAACGGGTCACCATACTCAGCGAAGGCCCTCGACCGTGAACCGCCGCAAATCTCCCTGTAACCGCAAACGCCACAGCGTCCCTTCAGCTTCGAAGAGTCCCTCAACGCGACGAATAATGAGTTTGATCGGTAGATTGAGCTGAGGTTCTCGTTCGGAACTTTGCCGGAGCTTATGGGTAGAAAACCGCTTGGATAAACCTCCCCGTCGTACGTGACAAAGAGAATTCCCCTGCCATCTCTAGTTGGAGTAGATTTCAGCGAGAGCGAACTTGTCGGTTCTCCTTCAACGGTTAGTAATTTGGCGGCTAGACCCTCGTATAGGTTACCGCGTGGTGAAGCGTGGTTGTTCTTTCGTTCAGCACACACTCTTCTGAAGTGCGGCCCCTCGGCAGTACGTACAGGCATCGAATACTGTGCGGCGTTAAAGAGGAAATGCATTACTTCCTCACATTCCGTAGCCTCAAGGCTTTCAAGTGACGCCCCGCGGCCTGTTCGAATTAAGAAAAATACCTCCCATGCGACCGCTTCGCTCTGCCTGACAATGTGAAAGATGTCGGCTAACTCGTTGACGTTGCTCCTCATGACCGTGGTATTGATTTGTGCCCGCAACCCCATCTCCTTAGCCAACTGCATCGCGTGAATCGTCTTTTCCCAAGTGCCCTTGACGCCCCGGAGTTTGTCATGGGTTTCCGGCAATGCTCCGTCAAGGCTAAGAGACATGATGTCGACGCCCATCTCTTTCATTCTTGCAATTGTCGTTTCATTCAGTTTTGGCGTCACGCTAGCCGCCACAGCCACATAGACTCCCCTTTCTTTGGCGTACTCGATTAGGTCGAAAAAGTCGTCGCGCATGAGTGGGTCGCCGCCCGTAAGAAGAAGCGCTGGGTAAGGTTCGCCGAATTCCATGAGTTGATCGATCAGTGCTAGGCCCTTCTGATGGTCCAGTTCACCGGGCATCTTACTCCTGATCGCTCTCGCCCTACAATGTCTACAGGAAAGGAGGCAGGCCTTGGTGGTCTCCCAGCAAACGAATACGGGTGCCTCGGAAAGATCCGCTCTCATTGTCCAAGGAGGTCGGATGGAACTCAAGTCCTCACACTCGCAATTGGGGAAGCTAATTTTTTCCTGGTTGTTCTACTGCTCTATTTAACGTTCGTTATATGCGCCCTAAATTAATTGTTATTAGGCTTTTCAGTTCCAGAGGAGCTAGGCTCGGATTTCGAAGCTTCCAGCCTAGGTATATTCGTGAAGCTTAAGTCTAGACATCGTTAGGTCTTGGTCTGGGATGTGTTTTGAGTTACCGGAACGTCTTGGTTACGAGGGAGGGAGCTATAGGCGTAGTCCAGTTGAATCGGCCGAAGGTTTTGAACGCGCTCAGTTTTGAGGTTATGTCGGAACTGGTAAGTGGTCTTGAGGAATTGGATAGAGACGCGGGCGTGAGGGTGATAATTCTGACGGGCGGTGAAAGAGCGTTCGCAGCTGGGGCCGACCTTGCGGAGATATCGCAGGCCACGCCTGTTGACCTAGTGCTTGGCAGAAGGTTTGAGTTGTGGGATCGAATCAGGAAGATTTCGAAGCCCATTATAGCAGCCGTTAACGGCTACTGCGTAGGAGGCGGAATCGAGCTAGCTATGAATTGTGACCTCATTGTCGCGTCCGAGACTGCGACGTTCGGTCAACCAGAAGTAAACGTCGGAATTATTCCGGGCGCCGGCGGCACGCAGCGTCTTCCGCGCATTGTTGGAAAATATAAGGCGATGGAGATGATCCTTACGGGCAAACCTATTTCGGCGGATGAAGCGCATAGGATTGGTCTAGTTAATCATGTAGTTCCTCCTGAAAGCTTGATGGAGGAAGCTAAGAAGATCGCTACCGATATTGCGTCAAAACCTCCAATTTCAATCCGATTCGCGAAAGAAGCGATCTTGAAGGCACAGGACACTACGCTTGAAGTTGGACTGGAGTTTGAACGAAAGGCGTTCTACATGCTATTCGCCACCGAGGATGGAAAGGAAGGCATGAAGGCCTTCGTTGAGAAGAGGAAACCAATTTTCAAAGGGAAATAGAATGAAGCGCCGGATTTTTGAAATCGCGTTTATTTGTTTAGCGATTGCCTTAGTTAGTTTGGTTGGTCTACTGAATTGCCTTCAAGGGACCCCTTTTCTAGGGGGTCTGAAATGCAGCTATGCGCTAACATCAAATGATTTGGCGATAAAGCTAGGCGCTACTGCTGTGTTTCTTCTCTTTGTCGCTTTGCTGCTTGGGCCAGTACTCGCCACACTTATTCATCCACATCTCAACAAGCATCAGAACCGCTCCTGACCAGAGATTGGGGAATCGTAAACGAGCCAACCTTACCAGACAATCATTTACGAAAAATCTGAGAACATCGCTACAATAACGTTGAACAGGCCTGAAGTGCTCAACGCTGTTAACGAAAGAATGGGACGGGAACTCTTGGAGGCCCTGAAGGAGGCCGACAAGGACGATGACGTACGTTCAATCATCATTACAGGTAAAGACAGAGCCTTCTGCGCCGGAGAGGACATCCAAGACCTGCGAGGACAGTATGAGAGAGGAGAAAATCCTAGGCTAGGTGAGAGGCTGCATTACAAGTACAACCCCATAATTCGACGCATTCGCCAAATGCCCAAGCCAGTCATCGCCGCCGTCAATGGCGCGGCTGCGGGCGCCGGTGCAGGAATCGCATACTCGTGCGACTTTCGAGTAGCTGCAGAGAACGCCAAGTTCATTCAAGCATTCATTCGCGTCGGCCTTGCGCCGGACTCGGGAACGAGTTTCTTCCTTCCGAGGCTGGTGGGATTTGCGAAAGCAATCGAATTGTCCTTAACAGGAAACGAGCTGACGAGCAAAGACGCGGAACGCCTAGGGTTGGTTTCCAAAGTGGTTCCAACAGACCAATTGATGATAATCACGAGGGAGCTCGCCGCTAAACTGTCCCAAGGCCCCACCAGAGCGATCGGCCTCACAAAGCGGGCATTGAACAAATCAATCTCTTCCGACTTAGAAACGGTTCTCGAGTATGAGAGTTATTTGCAAGAAATCGCAGGTGCAACGTCCGATCATCTTGAAGCTGTCCGAGCTTTCTTCGAAAAGAGAAAACCGGTTTTCAAAGGGAAGTAGTTACTCAACAGTTACGAAGCAGTTTTTCCAATCGCCGCCTAAACTCATCCTCGACTGGGCAGCTGACCATTCAGAGTTTTGGAATCCGCTGAGACTAATACTCAACTCATCCGGATAAGTCATGCTTCTCTCTCTATGGATACACGTTTGGGCAATTTTAGTCACTATTATCCCAGCGAGTCCAACTACAATATCGGCTAGGCATTCTGTTGAAGCCTAGAATGGGGTGGCAATGGGTTCGTCTGCGCGTACGTCGACCTCGGCGCCTTCCAGATCTATTTCAGGAATAGCGGGAACCGGTATGCCTAGTTTCTCGATTTGTTCTCTGCGCCTCTGAATTGCCTTAAGCCAGCCCTTCGATTTTTCCTCCATAGAAGGCACTCCTAGGCCTGAGTCTCTCGCAACTTCCTCCATTTCCTTGTCGATCTCGTCGAAGTCTTTAGGCAAGTGCCAGAATATCGGCATCGGGCGGTAGAGTAGGGGAGAGAGGAAGATGAAGCCGTGCTTCATCTGTCGTGTTATCATCAACTTCTGTTCTGATTGAAAATCTTTGGCGAGGTTATCCAGGAGCGATAATGTTCCAGCTAGATGTCGTGATTCGTCCACAGTCACGTTTTGGAATGCTTCTTTGTAGAGTCTGATGTTTGAGAGTTCGCTGACTGTGTTGAAGATCAGTTGGGCCCCTATCTCCGCGAAAAAGAAACTTGAGAATATTAGCTCCAGCGGATATTTGTCCCAGGCTTTCATGAAGCCATCCCAATACCTTCTCCCGTTATCATAAAGAGCAGTGATGTTCTTCAACGCCCTCTTCTCGAAGTCTGTTGTGGCGTTGTACTTGTAAGGGAAATTCGGGCAGAGCTTATTGCAAGCACGCCTGCAAACTTCGTCATGCCTACATTCGTCGAAGGTCACAGCCGCGAGAAATTTCTTGGTTGGATCCTCCATATCGTTCATCGCCGCTTTCAACATCGCTGTCCCGAACGCCCCGATTCCTGATTTCTCGAATAATGCGAGCTTGGCCATCCAATAAGCCTGTGCGACGCGTTCCTTTGCGTCTAGGCCAGTGGGGTCGAGTGTGTCCCAGGATAGTGTGACTGGGTTCCAGTCCTGAACGAAGGATTGCTCATAGGTGCGAAGCAACTGTTGCGTCTTAACAGTCCAATTGCCCGGAAAAATGTTGGGTTCGGCAGGCGTCTTTGACATGGAGCCCATTCTACGAGAACGAAAAATGCTCCTTTAAGGATTCCGAAGTCACACTCGCCCCCATCTCATCAAGGTGATGTAATGTCAGACGTTTTGCGAATATGTCTATGGGAACTAGTGAAGTATACTGCCGCCGTCCAGCACGATCGTTTGTCCGTTTATGAATGTTGAATCGTCTGAACAAAGGAACAGGAGAATCTTGGCGATTTCCTCAGGTTTACCGAATCGTTTTATGAGATTCTCGCCCTTTTCCTTCTTCAACTCTTCTCCTGTCAACTCTTCTACCCATTCGGTTTCAACGTTCCCAAGTGCTACAGTATTTACCCGAACGTAGGGTGCGAGTTCAACGGCGAGAGCCTTCGTCAAACCAATAACGCCCGCCTTAGCTACGGTAAATGCAAACCCTCTATCGTGCCCACCTAAAGCAGGCGTTGAGCTAACGTTCACGATCACTCCCTTCTTTTGTTTCAGAAATTGCGGCGCAACAGCGCGTGCACAGAGGAAGGACCCGAACAGGTCCACGTTTATGGGCTTGAAGAAGTCGTCAGGTGACACCTCCAAGAAACGCCTATTCCACTCGCCCCTTGCAGGGTAACCGGCTAAGTTTAACAGAAAATCCACCTTTCCGAACCTGCTAACCGCAGCTTCAATCATATCCTGAACTTGGCGTGGAGACTCCTTCACGTCTGTGAAGTTGACTTGCGCCAACAGGGCCTCGTGGCCGCGGGAGTTTATTTCACGTGCAACATTCTCAACCGCACCCCTATTGGAATGGTATTGGAGAACTAGGTCTGCACCCTCTCTCGCGAATTCCAAGGCGGTGGCGCGTCCAATCGCCCCACTGGCTCCCGTCACCATGGCAAGCTTTCCGGACATCGTCGACATTTAGATAGACCACCATCTAGTTGACCATAACACGGCTATATGTTACAAGCAACGTATCTCAGTTGACATTCAAATTTTCGGCGCGGCAGCTTATAGAGCCCCCAAGCCACAGGCTCCTTTGGGTAGACTTTATTTCGTCCGGAACCTGAATAATGGTTAGAGAGGAAAAATAGTCGCCCACTTTTGAGCAACTGACCCAATTCAACAATCGCATGCCCGTCTTGGTCTATGAGAAAATCAGGACCGGACAGTTTCTGCTCATAAAACGCTACAGAGACAAGCTGGTTTTTGTGGGCAAATTGGATGTCTTAGGCATTCTCCTTCTAGGGATTACTGGGTACTGGTATCTTACTGGCACCAAATATCACAACTACGTGCATGAAGGGCTCTTGAGCATCATGTCCACCGCTAAACTGGATGACCGCCTCTACAAGATAACCGATTGGAGACACAAGAAGGGCCGACTTCTCGTCTATGTAACAAGAGAAACTCCCAAAACACCAATGAAAGCCCAAGAAATTTAACTTCAGAAATCCATTCGCAGCAAAAGGTGATTCACCTTCAACACACGAGGTTAGAGATGCGAGAGACATACTCTGCTGGACAGGCCCAAATGCTTTAATGTGATCCAAAGCTACACTAGAGAGGGCTTCGTGGTAGAAGAAAAACCGGCAGCAAACAACGAAGAACTAGACGACGAATATTTGCCTGCTTGTTGCCGCAACGGGAAAGACCATCGACATCCAGTTTAGATGAGATGTCTGTTGACGCGCTTTCTTACTAGCGTAGAGTCTCGATTATCTGAGACCTTCGCCTCGCTGGGGACCTAAACTTTGAGAATGTAGGAGAAATTTCCATTCTCTAGCTTTGCCGGCTTAAGCTTCAGTTTAGTGCCTGCCTTCAGATTTTCCTCCGGAGTCGTCCGATCGATCCATGCGAGTACCTTTGGTCCTTCTGAAAATTCAGCTAAGCCTAGCAAATATGGGGCTTGTTCTTTGAAGGATGCAGGAGCCGCGTCTACCTTTGTGAATGTTATCAACGTGCAATCTCCCGACAGCAACTCCCATTCGAAGTTAGACGAGAGGCACTGGCAGCAATATGCCCGAGGCGGGAATTGTATGAGACCGCACTCTAGACATTTCGTACCGCAGATTTTTTCAGCTTCCAAGTATTCGACGAATTTTGAGACTTTCGTTTGGCTTGCGAAAGAAACCCAGCCGAATTTTTCGAACCCCAAGCTCCGGCACCCTATGGCGTTAATATCAGCTTGCACGAAGGATCGTGCAAACAGCGTACATTCCAATTCCACCGATGTTGTGGGCTAGGCCGAGTTTAGTGTCTGGTACTTGGTTGCCGTCTGCTTCGTTGCGGAGCTGCTTGGTGATGGAGATTATGTGAGCGGCTCCGGTAGCACCCACAGGGTGCCCCTTTGCCAGCAAACCTCCGTCAACGTTTACTGGCATTTTTCCCCCAATGTATGCTTGGCCGTCCTCAATGAATTTCCCGCCTTCACCCCGTTTGCAGAAGCCTAAGTCCTCGTAATTGATTATCTCTGCTGAGGTGAAGCTGTCATGTACTTCTGCCACGTCAATTTGGCGTGCCGTCACTTTGGCCATCTTGTAGGCCTGTCTGGCTGCGAGGACACTGCATTGGAAGCTCGCGAACTCGCTTCGACTTGTCAGAGACATAGGGCTTGATGCGAGCCCTAGGCCCGCCAACCAAACTGGAGTGTCCGTGAACTTCCGTGCTAATTTTTCAGCAGCTAGAATTATGCACGTAGCGCCATCTGCGTTGGCGCAGCAGTCGTAAAGTTTGAGGGGGCTTGCAACGATGCGGGATTCTAGAACGTCGCCGATCGTGATCTCCTTTTGGAACATTGCGTAGGGATTCTTCGCACCGTACTTGTGATTCTTAACCGACACAAGCGCCAACTGCTCCTCGGTTGTCCCATACCGGTCCATGTGGGCTCGAGCATGCAACGCATAATATGCCGGCATAGTCGGCCCGAAAGGAGATTCCCACATCACATCTCCCGACCTGCTCATCACATCCTGCACTTCTGCAGCGTCAAGCTCCGTCATCTTCTGAAAACCTACAACCGCAACAACATCGTGCAACCCAGCCTGAATCATGGACCAACCTACTCGAACCCCAACGCCTGAAGACGCGCACGCAGCCTCCACGTGTAACGTAGGAGTTGGATTGAGGCCTAGGTATTCAGCCATAATCCCGGCAGGAGATCGCTGCTTATCGTAGTGAGTTCCCGAACATACAATTAGTGTTGAAATATCCTTCCTACTCAGACCCGCATCGGATAGCGCTCCCTTGAAAGCTTCAGCGACGAGCTCCCGGCTTGAAGTATTAGGAATCTTCCCGAACTTTGTTTGCCCTATCCCGACTATGCCAACGCGCAAGAATCTACCCTCATTTCAAATACGGATGATGGAGGCGTAATCGACTAATCTATTTGGTTATCTAGGAGGCCTAGGAAAGGATTATGTATCGTGGCTTGAGGCACGGGTCGGAATCGGGTCCCCTTGATAGTTAGTGATGAGCCGTCAAAGCAACGCATCCTTGCGGCTATGGCTGACGAGTATTCCAGGAAGATATTGACGGCTACAATCCAAGACCCGATTAGTGCGCTCGAATTGAGCAAGAAGTATGAGATACCAATAACCACCGTTTATAGGCGCATAGAGGAACTCGTGGAAGCAGGTTTACTGGCCGCAGTTAAGTCAGGCAGAACAACGGACGGCAAATGGTATGACCTGTACCGAAGCCTTCTGCGGCGAATCGATGTGAGCTTCGAAAAGGGCGATGTTCGAATCGAGATACTCGTAAATGAACATGTTTCGGACAGATTTACACGAATGTGGACTTCAATACCAACGATCTGAGGAGAGTGGATAGTTGTGGTTGAACCCTCTCCGATCTTCTGGCTAACCACCTTTACGAAAGTCGTAGCGCTTATTCTCGGCACATTCATCGTCTACCTTGCATACAAAGGATACAGGAGAAATTCTAGCAAACCTCTCCTTTACGTAGCGGTCGGGTTTGCACTAATAACCGCGGGCACAATTGCTGAAGGAGTACTTTACGTAGTGCTCGGATCGGAATTGTTGAGTGCGATCGCCACCGGAACAGCCGTGACGGTTCTCGGATTCATCGTCATAATATATTCAATTTACTCGGCTAAATGAAGACGCAAGTGTCCTATTCTTCGCTTGCGAGCTGAGTCCTTACACAAATACACTCGTCCTGATAACGGCCGCAACTTGGACAACGCATTCTACCCGTCAAAGCTTCTATCTTTTGATTCTTTACAAGAGTACGTATTTCATCGGGGAGCTTCGGTTCGTAGAATACTCGAAGGACCCACCTAGTCAGATCCTTCTCAGTCACCATACCAACCAACTTTCCATCTTCGACTAAAGGAAGTCGCCTAACACCTAATCTCAACATTGTCTCGAAGGTTCGCCATATCTCCATGTCTGGCGTACCGGTTTGCAGGGGTCGAGACATTAGACTCCGAACAGGTAACTTAAGCAATGTATCTCCGCGCAAAGCTGCTCGGGTTACATCACGTTCAGTAATAATTCCAACAGGTTTCTGTTTATCAGTTATCACTACACTTCCGATATCGAACTTGACCATAAGTCGGAGTGCTTCCTCCACGCGTTCAGTAATGTCTATCGTAACAATGTTCGTTGTCATGATCTCTGATAGAAGCGCGCGTTCGGCACTTTTCATAGAGACCAATTCAGTAAAGGCCTTTCGGCGTATAATAGAGGGGTTCACAATTACCAACAATGAGAACAGACGTAGAACGAAACGTGGATTTGGGGAGCGCCCATTAACCCTGGCTGCAAACTAGATTGATAACTCGATTCGTGGTAGAGTAGCCTGAAGTTTGCATATTTATTATAACCAGGCTTGCGTTAGCGGCCGTGAACTGTATGTGAGTAGTCTGGCTTGAGTCCGAGTCTTTACGAAGCAACGATCCGCCCGGCAATGTTCCTCGCGCCACCTGAGACTGCTCATGAAATCGGTAAATGGTTCTTCAAGCACCCATTCCTCTGGCGACCCCTAAGTTGGCACCTGCGTGTTAGAGACGAAAGACTCCACGTCAAAGTGGGAAAACTCGAGCTGCCGAACCCAGTCGGACTCGCTGCAGGATTTGATAAGAACTGCGAAATGTGGAATTCGCTGTTTAGGATCGGGTTTGGTTATCTTACTTTAGGGACTGTAACGTTAAACCCCCGCGAGGGCAATGCGAAGCCCAGAATGTGGCGGTATCCAGAACGATCACTTGTCAACTCGATGGGACTACCAAATCAGGGAACCAATAAGATCCTCACAAATCTGACGCAAAGGCCCCCTGATATGGAACCCATCATCGTGAGCGTTTCCGGACTGAGCATTGAAGAATTCGTTGAATGTTACCGCCAAATGGAACCGTCGGCTGATGGAATCGAGTTGAACATCAGCACACCAAACACCATTGGGGTAAAGATTTTCCAAGAGCCGAACATGCTCACCAGACTTCTAAAGGCAATAAACGAAAATAGAACGTCGAACAAACCGATCTGGGTTAAGATTCCACCTTACTTTGACGACGAAGGACGTGAGAAAGTTCACGAGTTAATCGACGTTTGCGCAAAGGCAACTGTAACTGGCTTAACCGCCATAAACACCAAACTCATCAACGAACCTCATGCAAGCATTGGTACCGGAGGCTTAAGCGGGCCGCCAGTTTTCAATGATATGCTTCGAATTGTGGCAGACATCTATGACTATACTGAGGGCAAAATCCCGATTAATGCATGCGGCGGCATATCCTCAGGCTTCGACGCCTGGAAAGCTTTCGAAGCAGGTGCCTCTTCTGTGCAACTTTACACCGCGTTAGTATATCATGGCCCTGGAATAGTGTCGCGAATCAACAGACAGATCCTCCACCTCATCACAGAATCCAAGCTAGATTCGCTCAGTGAAGTAATAGGGACGCACCATAATTGAAACTCAAATGAAAAAACCACGAGAAAGCCATAACTTATCGTGGCAGGTGGTTCGCGGAACATGAAAGCCTCGAAGGACAATCATGAGATCCGTAATCCTGAGTGGTACGCCGCCGATTTCATAACGCAACTTCACCTTGATTCGAAACCTGATCAAAGGTGCGAATGGTCCTGCCTACTTTGGTCCAAGGATCATTGGGCAGCTGAGGCAAAGAGAGCCCAGATAAACATGCAACAGACGAAGGAACGCGCCAGAAGCTCCGAGCAGACTACGCCTCAAGCGCTCTTTCCAGAATCTCAATTTCTCAATACTGTCGCACAAGCTTATTCAAAGTTGTTTGGTCGCACAGATCAATTCTGTGATACCAAGGATTTCCCGAAATGCCCATACATGAGCCAGCGCCAGGACCTGCTAGAAACTGGCTCGCTGGCCAGCGTCTTCGTTACTATCTTGCACAAGGCAACCCTTTACGCAATGCTTGACCAGCACCCAATCGACAGCGGCTTAATGGATGACGAATATGAAGACGTTTATGGGATTAACCTCACTAGCTTCCAAGACTTGGAAAGATCCTTGACGGACGGGAGATTCAAAACCCTCTACGAAGCCGTATTGAAACGCGCTAAAGAGCTAGCCGGCATATCAACTCAAGGCAAAGTATAGAAACAATCACTCGTCGCCGGGTCCGTGCTACGTCGACGACCTCATCGATTTCAGGGATACTAATATTGGAAACTTATCTCAGTCGACGATCGGAGGATAGAGTTGTCTCAAGGCCCTGTAGCGGCTGCTGTTATGCAATTGACCCTGAAATATGTGAAAGCTAGTCTTGCGTATCTTGCTGTTGGAGGAACACTCCTCCTCTTGGTTTTTTCACATCTGCTTTCGTTCGACCTCATGGCGTTTTATTTTATGCAACTCTATGGTTTTGTGGCGATGATGATCTTCGGACTGTCATACCTCTTTGTTCCATCCTTCTCTCATGCCTTCCTTCACAGTATGCGCCTTGCGCGATTACAGTTCTGGCTCATGAACGTGGGAGTAATCGGAATGACGACGGCGTTCTCTGGCTTGCTCCCTTACAACCCTGACATCAAATTCGCGTATGTCGGATTCCTCCTGATCTTGGTATGCGCTCTGCACATCCACGTCTACAACCTATGGAAAACCATGCGTGGCTGGAAAGGATCGCCCGGAGAAAAATTAGCACACGAAGCAACGGCGACAATTGCAAGGACTTAGCGTGTATTATACATCAAACATAGTGTGAGTGTGGTTCTTCTGTTCGAGATCGAGGGATCGCTATGAACGCAGGTTTTTCAGTATGGAATTAGGCGCATAAAGAGCAAACGGACTCTTGGTGACCGATAACATGTTCAAGAAACAACTGCTATTCCTTCTCCTTATCTTAGCAGCAATTGCCGGGTCTCTCTTTACGACCTTTACTTTCCTCGCCACGACGAGTTTCGGCGAGACATTAGGCTTGACTCTGTTTCTACTGGTCACTGTTCTTCTAATAGTCGGATATATGGTTGGGTTCGCGGTATTTGCATTCCTGGCGATCTTGTTTCTTACGAATTGCTGGTCAAGGCGTGCCAAATAGACTCAGGTGCTACCTCGGCAGGGGCAGTGTTCAAATATCATCACATTCGTTCTACGATCGTACCTGTCAGGCTGTGCATGACAATGCCAGATGGTTGGTCTCCTCCAAGAAGCGCGAAGATTTGGGGTCACCTATTCAATGAAGTAGTCCGCGCCAACCACTGTATGATGTGTGCTGCCTGCGTTGCCTCATGCCCAATCAACGTGCTAAACGTGAACGTGAACGAGGAACCAGTCATTAAGGGCCCGTGCGCCGCATGCCAAGTATGTTACTATAGTTGCCCCCGGCTGGAGTTACCGATAGACGAAATCGAATACTACTTGTTTGGAAGAACCCGGAAACCCGAAGAGGAATCATTGGGCATCTACAGGAACATCTACTCCGCCAGAGCCTTGGAAGATGAGATCTGGCATGCAGGCCAAGACGGGGGAACCACGATAGCGCTTATGACGCATGCGCTCCAAATCGGATTGATCAACTGTTTTGCCACTTCAGACTTCACAAAATCAAATTCAGTGTTCGTCCTTGGAAGCGGAATGACTCTGAAGACAGTCCCCGTGTTGGGTGATACGGCGGCTGACATAATTCGCACGGCGGGGTCAAAGTATACGCATGGTGGAGTTCTTGGGGTACTTTCGGACGCAGCGGCATCCTACCCGGATGGCCGAGTTGGCTTGGTAGCTCTACCCTGTGAGTTGCAAGGGCTTTGGCGAATGTACACTTCACTCCAAGCCACAGTCAAATTCGGAGGCTCGTGGATACGAGGTGGCCGCCCCGTACTCACTATCGGACTCTTCTGCTCCAAAGTCTACACCCATGATCAACTAGTCACCGAATTTATTCAGAAGAAACACGGGATCGATCCAACAAAAATTACGAGGACGGTCATCAAGCGTAACCGCTTCAAGGTCTACATCGGGGCCGATTGCGTTCTCGATGTTGCGACGAAAGAGCTTGAGCCTTACATGAGCCACCCATGCAAGTACTGCATCGACTATGTCGCTGAGCTTGCCGATATTTCTATAGGCGCAGTTGGTTCCGCCGACGGATGGACCACTGTAATTATCCGCTCCGAACTAGGACAGAAACTATTCGATAGCGCCGTTAAGTCGAGAGCAATTGAAGCTGTTCCTATAGAGACTGTTAAGCCTGGGCTCCCGTTCGTCGTCAAGCTGTGCAACAAGAAGAAACGCGACAGAAATGCATACTACATTAGGCGCGGGTTGCGTGAGGGATTTCTGGAGCAACGGAGAAAGGAATTGATACAGATCGCTCCGGCTCCCGAAGCGTAACGAGCGTAATCATTCTCAGCCAATACGTCTGACCATGTAGCGTAATCGGTAGAAGCCCTTTCAGGAAACGTCGACGGTTACATTCTTTATCGCGTGCGGTGGCTGGAACACCTGCAGGCCATTCTCGTACGCTGTTCACTGATTTGCCAATTTGACGCGCTTAGGTCAGTTTAGCGTTCACTTGGGCGACCAACCCTGCGGTTCCGGCTTCCTTACAGAGTTCTGGTGGTAACCCAGAGACGCATAGGAGTGCGGATATTATGTTGGCCTCATCGTCAATTGTCTTCCTAATCTCTGATTCAACTTTTTTGAGTTCAGTTTCGGTTTGCCGAAATGTATGACCTATGAATATCTTAGGTGTGAATCCTGAACCGATTTGTGCGAACCTTCCTCCGATTAGTAAGAATGGGATCTCTTTCTTCGGGTTGAACTTGTGCAGCAGTTTTTCTTCTGTCTTCAAGGGTTTTTGCAGCGGCTTGAATTCACGGTCCTTGATCTCGCGGGCGACAAAATCGATGTGAGGGCTTGTGTAGGTAGCTTTTGTGAAATCGTAAGTGGGAAGATTTAGATACGGTTCATCTCTCGCGGCGCTGATGGTTTGTTTAAGTCCGTCCCATTGTCCAAATTTTTGGAGGCTCCTAACGATGGGCCACCGCTCAGCAGCGCAATATGGACAGAACTCCGCTCCCATGAAGAACACGAACAGCTTGCCAGTTCGTCGCATGGTATCTTTTGAGACCTCGACAAATTTGCCGAGGACTTTGGGCTGTTTATTCATCTCTTTAGGGCGCCGCCACGGCATTCGAGGAGTCATCATTTATTCCTACCTGTAGGCCTCGACAGAAACTAGCTAACTTTCACAGTACAAGAAGCTTTGCAAACCAGAAACGTGCAGGCCCTTGAAGGCGCTCTTCCAAGTTTGAGTTGCAAGCCTAGTCCCTTTAGAGAAGGCCCAGTCTGCTAGCTGATTGAGTAGAATTCGATTACGTTATTGTCGGGGTCGCAGAACGAGACCGCATAGTAATCTGGAACAAATTCGGGATGTTCCTCGGGAGCGAAAAGCGGTTGGATACCCCCCTTCTTCATGAAAGCAGCTGCAGCGTCTACTCTGCTCCGGCTCTCCAACAGAAGAGCGATATGGTCTGCCACAACGTATTCAGCCCCAGTTGGTCTCTTTCTATTTACTCGGCGACTTTCGGGTTTAGCGAGGAAAATTGCAAAGTTTTGGTTACCCCATCCTACCGATTCCTTTTCATCAATAACCAATTTGAGCCCAAGTTCCGAGAATAATGGGTTGTAAAATGCTTTCGCGGCTAGGACATCAGATACTTCAAGACATATGTGGCCAACACTTACTTTGGATGGTACGACTGACATACCTGCTACCGCGCTAAACGTAGGAATAGGTAGGGTATTACACTTCCTCAAGGTGGAGGCTCTTCCTGTCCGTTTCGGTACACTCGGTGGACTAGGAGACACCCGGACGGACCCTGCATCAATGGTGAGAAATCTAAGACGCATTGGTAGGTAGTTCTAGAATGGGACGTTCACAGTAATTGTTGAAGACTGATGCAGGTTTAGACTGATAGAAGTTTTAGAGGGCGGGCTTGGAGAGCTTAGCACTAAATAGATCTCCAAATGGTTATGCGGGCCTGTGGGTTACTCGGTAGTTCTTCGGAATAGAAAATTCAGCGCACTCCTCGTAGGCCAGATCATAAGCCTACTGGGCGACGTGATTCTTACGGCAGCACTGTCTTTGTTCGTCTTTAACCTGACGAAAACTGCCACCGCGATATCATATCTTGGAATCGCGATAGTCGTTCCAAATCTCCTCTTCAGCTTGTTCGCGGGAGTCGTCGTGGATAGGTGGAACAGAAGAATTATCATGATAATGGCAAATCTGGTAAGCTGTCTAGGCCTTCTCTTCATACCCACGCTGTACAAGCTGGGCGGACTATCCCTTAGCTTGCTTTACGTCATTGTTTTTGTTTGGAGCTCCTCGTCATCATTCTTTATCCCCGCGCGAGGCGCCATCATGCCCCAACTCTTCAGAAACAAGGATAACCTCGAAAGTGCAAATTCGCTTATGAATGGTGCATTCGAAGCGACTAGGCTAATTGGTTTCGGTATTAGTGGGGTTTTCATAATCGCTTTCACAGCGATTGGGGCTGCCGCCCTCGATAGCGCCACATTCCTCATTTCAGCAGTCTTTATTCTAGCCATGGGAACTGTTGCTTTTCCATCGAGAACAAGTAACAAGGTAAATGCGGTCAGTGGATTCCTTCAGGATATATCGGAAGGCTTGACCTACGTTTGGAAACATTTTGTGATCAGAGTTGTTCTAATTAGTTCGATGCTGGGAAACTTCTTCATTAGCATTGGATTGGGTTTCACAGTCGTTTACGCTGAAAACGCCCTTTCAACAGGTGCACTCGGTTACGGAATTCTCCTGGCTGCCAGCTCGATCGGGACCGTAACCGGGTCACTGCTGGTAGGAAAGGTGAAGTTTAGAAAACATCTCGGCATGACATTGGTCCTTACTAGCATATTGATCGGTGCAGCCATAATCAGCCTGAGCCCGCAGACATCTCTTGCTGCCGCCATACCGTTAACCATGTTCTTCGGGTTCTGCCTGGCGGTTTACAATGTGAATTATCTCAACATGCTTCAAGCAACAGTTCCCAACAAAATCCTTGGCCGCGTCATGAGCCTAGATCAAATATTTACCTTCGCGATATTGCCGTTGTCTCTTGCTATTGGTGGCCCCCTCGTCGATCTCATAGGCATCCGAACCGCTTACCTCTTGTCAGGGACCGTGATCATTTTGATTGGTTCAGCGACTTTCATTTCTAGAAAATTCAGAGAATATTCTTACTAACACAGTAAAACAACCTGCCTTCTTCCCGATAGACGAAACTCAACGAAACCGTCAATATACATACTTGCCCATACAATAGAATTACCGACTCAAAGAAGTGAGAGGCCTTGAGAATCGTTGTTTTCGGCTCCGGATTAATGGGTTCGGCGATAGCCCGCGATTTGGTAAAGTCCAAAGGCGTTGACCAGGTAACAGTCTGCGACGTTGATCAAGACAGACTCCAAGGACTAGCGCGTTCGGAGCATTCAGCCAAACTCTCAACCAAGATCCACGACATCCGCAAGAGGGATGAAACCGCCCGTTTGTTGCGGAAATTCGATGTCGGAGTAGGGGCATTACCTCACGGCTTAAGTGAGTATGCTATCTCCGCAACGGTAAAAGCGGGCGTCAATTTTGTCGACTTAATCTTCGGTTGGAGATTTGGTCAAAGGGACATAGATTCATCTGCAAAAAGAAGAGGCATAACGATCATTCCTGCCTGCGGTTTGGCGCCAGGCCTCACAAACATCCTTGCCATGGCGGCAGCTGAACGAATGGATAGGGTGGATGAAGTTCACATTAAGGTTGGGGGCATCCCGCAAAGACCCAAACCTCCCCTGAACTATCGAATAGTATTCTCCTTCGATGCAGTGTTGGAGGAGTACCTGCGAAAAGCCGTAATCATTAAGCAGGGAAGAGTTACCAACGCCCAAGCCTTGTCAGGCCTCGAGACGATTACTTTCCGTGCACCGATAGGCAAATGCGAGTGCTTCTACACCGACGGACTCTCGACGCTTATTCGGACGCTGAGGAAAGTTCGCGAGATGGATGAAAAGACGATCCGTTGGCCCGGACATGCCGAGCAAATAAGGACTCTCATAGACTGCGGCCTACTCGAAACTAAACCTCTCCTCTTCCACGGACAAACCATCGCCCCTAGGAAATTTGTCTCGACCCTACTATCAGATAGGCTCAGTCTAGGAAACGAGAAAGACATCACACTACTCAGGGTCGACGCGTCTGGCAAGGATGGCAGGACGCCTATACATCACCGATACGAAATGATTGACCACTACGATAGCAAACATCGAATCACTTCCATGGCCAGGACGACTGCATTCCCATGCTCAATAGCGACGCAGCTTCTAGCATCAGGAAAAATATCCCAGAAAGGTGTGGTCCCACCCGAACTTGCATTCAAACAGGCCCTACGCGACGAATTCCTAAACTACCTAGCAGAGAGAGGAATGGAAATCATATCGAGACCCATGTGAGCATCCAAGTAATTACTTCCACTTAATCGTCACGCGAAGGCTAGCAATCATAATCAGTTGTGGGAACCGTTAGTTCTGCTTATACGAAGAACTCCGTTTTAGACATTAGTAGATTTCGGGAGCGCGAGCTACACATGGTTCAGGCCTCATCATGGTTGGACACCGTCAGCGACGTTATGACCAGATGGGTCGTTACCGCCTCCCCATCGGATTCGCTGCGAAAAGCACGGGACGTGATGACCCAAAATCGAACCTCACAACTGATTATAGTCGATCAAAGCAACCGACCCATAGGCTCGGTATCGAAACGCGACATCGCAAGGTTCCTCCTCGAAGATGTTACAACTCGCGACCTCGAAGAGATACCGATCTCCGAAGCTTCATCAAAGCCAGTCTCATCCGTGAAAGCGGAAGTGGGAGTGCTCCTTGCAGCTCGCATGTTCGATGAAAACAACCTCATTTACGCAGTAGTGACAAACCATAACCCACTATCAGGAATAATAACCGAAACCGATCTTTGCCACTATTTCTCACAAAAATTGCCCGGAAAATTCAGGGTGAATGATTTCATGAACACCGACTTTATCTTCGCCAAGAGCAGCTACCCGGTTATTCACGTCGCAAATGGAATCGTCTTCCGGCAATCGAGTGTCCCAGTCATCGACGAAGAACTTGTCGGTATCCTTACACTCTCAGACCTGCTCTCGATTAGCGAAAAGATTCCAACCGCCAAGAACACAAGAGTGCACCTAAACGACAGGACCGAACTTGCTTTAATCACAACGAAGGACTTGATGACACCCGACCCAATAACAACTCAAGAGGGAACTGATCTGGCGCAAGCCGCTCAGATAATAATCAGGAAAGGCGTAAGCAGCCTACCTGTAGTCGACCTAGAATCCAAAGTTGTCGGCCTCATCACCAAACATGATATCGTCAAAGCCCTCGGAAAGATCGACAAAAGCATGACACTTGAAGCCTAGCAACTTCTCACACGAGACCAAGCAAGATACTACGCGTTGCTGGACGACGAAATTGCCCAGAATTTACTGAACAATCTCAATTAGATACCATAATCTAAGCTTCCTAACGCAAAGAGTCCTATGCCCATGGATCTCCTTAGTTTTGTGGTTACGGTAATTATCGTAACAGCGTCCGGTGCGCTGGCCCCAGGGCCACTGTTCTTCGGACTGCTGATCCATGGGTCTAAGGAAGGAGCCCGAGCCGGGTTCTCATGCGCGGTTGGCCACACCCTAGTGGAGTTTCCACTTGTTCTCGCCCTCGCCTTAGGCTTACTTGCGGCTGCAAATCAACCAACCATAAAGGGAGTTATTGGACTCGTTGGGGGAATAGGGTTAATCGGTTTTGGAGCGTTGCAGATCTATGACACAATCAAAAGCAAACCCGAGTTCGGCAAGGCTCCGAAAAACAGTAGCGTCCCAGCGAGCTCACTTGTCCTTGGCCTCGCGTTGACGGGACTGAACCCATACTTCATTCTATGGTGGCTCACGATAGGCTCGGTGCTTATCGTTCAAGCTCTAGCCTTCGCGGCCCTCGTTGGCGTACTCATAATGTACGTTTCCCACGTTTGGATGGACTACGCTTACCTAACTGCAATCGCCCACTTGGGCAAGAGAGGAAAACGATTAATCGGTTCACGATACTACAAAATCGTACTCATCGCCTTCGGCCTTATCCTAATTTACTATGGTTCAACCTTCCTCCTTAACGTCGTCAAACTCTAGCGGGAAACACTTCCAACCCATCCCCCCCGAAGGGCTAAAACTGAGAAGCTCAAGCCCGCCTCTCGCAAAGCTGCCCGATTACACTAATTGGCTTGTCCAACAGAGCTTCCACTTTCCTCAAACTTCCCTCTCGAAGTGCACAGAGTATGACCGTGGAGGGACCAGCGGATTTCTTGAGGTCGACTCGCCGCGAACTCGACAACCTAATGGAAAGGTTAGAGTCCTTCGCCATCGTTTTGGTTTCTCTTAGTATTCCCCCAGAACCTACGGGTATAATTTCGTGCACAAATGATTTCTCACGGACCTTTATGATGTCAAGTGTGTCCGCGATTTTTCGAGTCGCTTCCCCGCGAAGAACCTCTTGCCCAACGTGAGGTTGGCCGACCGCAACTACCTCGTCTCTCGCTTCGCATCTGCCTGTCATGAGATTGGAGGTAGAGATGAAGCCGATTGCTGTTACTCCAATGCCGGTCTCAGTAACTTTCACGTTTTTTTCGGAGCTGAGGAGGATCTGTACGTTGCGGAGTCGTGCATACCGCACTTCGTCTAACATCCCCTTGACGACTTGGTTACCGGTTGGGTCCGGCTCTACCGACAGTGTTCCGGCAAGAGCTATTGGATTAGCTCCAATTGCAAGGAGCTCCATAAGAGCCACCCTAGCAGTCATCTTTCCTAGGATCCGTGGATGAGCCCTAACCTTATCGTGGAGTTTCAAGCCGATTCCTCCAGCCGCGTCGCAGCTCACCGCGAGCAGCCGATCTTTACTAAAGGCGAGAAGTAGCAAATCTCTGCGACTTCTGATTGACCTCGGTCCCGCCGGGGATCCGGTCATGTCTTGAGCCTTCTTCTTACCGCAACGTAAAGGACCGCGCCAATTGCACCATTGAAGCAGGCGTCCAGGAATAGAGGCGGGGTGAAGCCCAACGTGAAAGCCATGCCATAAACTGGAATAGCTAAGACGACTAGAGCCGTGTTGATTGCGATACCTGTGGCAACGGCTGGGAGAACGTTCCATTTCTTATTGATTGCACCAACTGCCGCTCCAGCAAACGCTAGGCCCAACGCAATTGGCAGGTGAAGGAATCCAAACGGAAAGCCACTGACAATCGCCGTCGCCAAGTGGCCTACACCAAAAACGCAAAAACCATCCAAGGGGCCAAAGTACAGCGCGGCGAAGAAGCCGGGTGCTGAATCAAAGGCGAGAGATGAATAAAGATGAATAAAGGAACCTACGACAGACAGAGCTGCAAACACCGTTATCCGTGCCACTAGGAATGTCCGTGGTACATTCTTGGAATTATGCATGGATCTCACATTGGCCGTTATCTTGCACCGTTTTCTCCCATGTCTGAGGCCCTTTTCCTAGCGAGATTAAGCTCCGTCACCGTGTTAACATTAAGAATGATATCACGAGAGTCAATTACGAATATCGTCTGATCCAGTTCTCCTTGGTCGATATGTCTCCCGTCGACCATGTTAATCCCCACGGGCACGAAATCCTGGCCATCGACCTTGAACAAGTACTGTGGTTTGGAGCCGATCGCTTCATACAACTCAGGTTTGGCCATAACAGCCAACGCTGGTTTGCCTGAACTGTAATACTCTTGCACGACTTGCTCAACGATATCGGCGGTAATGAACGGAAGGTCAGCGGAGACAACCAGAACATCGCCAAGAGAGAGTTGTCGAATTGCAAAGCGCATATCCTCTTCGAAGCCGGCCCCTGGCGTAATCAAAACTTCAACCCCCATCCCGCGGGCTTCGTTACTGGTTGCGGGAGTGTTGGGTGTTGATGCAACTACAATTCGATTTACGCTAGTCTGTTTGAGTGCTTCGATTACAAGTTGCAGCATCGACTTATCTGAGACTTCGAGAAGCGGCTTCTCTACTTTAGCTCCCATCCGACTTGCTCGGCCACCTGCCATTACTAGAGCAGTCACGCCCACTTTAAGACCACCAAGACCAGAATGAGAGAGATTGTACGCGAAATCTCATTCGTTGCACCCAGCACGTCGCCTGTTACTCCGCCGAAGTGGCGATTGGATACAATGACCATCGCTAAAGTTGTGAACGTCGCGCCGATAACAACCAGTACGCCATCATACCTCAAGGAGAGAAGCGAAATTGCAAGAATAATCACGCAGGATAGACCTAGGCGCAAAGCGCGTTTGTGATGCATTGCTTCGACGAAAATGCTGTTCATACCCTTATGCGCGGATTTACCGGTAGCTGCTGCGAGAACCATTGAGAACCCTGCAGCAGACTCTGACGCGATAAGGCCGGGGACAATCAGGCGTGCTGGGATGGCTGCAATGGAGAAGGCGGCTGTAGCCAGAATGACTAGACCTAAAGAGAGACCGCCCGCCCCCGTCGTGGGATCCCGCATAACTCGCAATTTCCCGCTCGGGGACCCGTGGAACATGATGCCATCACCGAAATCGAGCAAACCGTCCACATGTTGACAACCATTTATCAGAATAAGCATCCCCAGCCCGATCGTCCCTGCTACAAGTTGAGGTAAGACTAGTTGGAGGATCCAAACGACTGCGCCTGCCACCAAGCCAGTTGCCGCGCTGATCAGTGGAAAAATGGGCATATAGGATGCGGCTTGTGCGATGCCATCTCGGTCCATTCCGACGGGAAGTATCGTCAGGAAGGCGATGGAGTTCTTCAGAGCGCGTAAAATGCTCAAAACGGGTTCATCTTGAACTCTGCCGAGTAGCTTGGGAGTACATATTGGAAGAACACCCGGCGATAAGCCCGCCCACTGCATCGTTAGTTATCGGACCCAATTTTGCTAGGATACCAGGCTTATTCTGGTCGAACCGAATGAATTCAAAGACCCCCCTCGCTCCTGCGATGTAGTTTGCAATCGTTATTCCGAGAAGTTCGTCAGTTACGAGACCGGGGCGACCCATGAATCTTTCGATGGTAAGATTTGGTATTAGACCGGCTTTAGCGTCTTCTTCAGCCCGGTAACAGGCCACGACCAATGTGGAAACGTTTACATCCGTAAGGGCGTCGCGAAATTGATCTAGGATTATCTGCGTTGCCTTTTCCTTGTTTTCGACGCCAGGATGTGGAACAAACAGTACTAGGGCGGTCTCAACCAAATCGTTCAGCGTGACCCCTCTCTCCTCCAAATAGCGCAACAGCGGCGGATCCCCGATCATTTTCCCTGTCAATTCTGGCATTAGACAACACCGGCAGCGCTTTATCCAAATGGCTGGATTATCCAGCCAGGTCGCCATTCGTGCTTCAAAGTTTGCGGTTCAGCTCGAAACAAATCGCTTTGGTCTCCACATTTAGCGCTATTGGTGCAGTAGTTCGCATTCTGGCAGCTAATGTGGCTTCGGTATCGCCCGAGCCCGTGTACGGGGTTGTGACGAAAATTGGTTTGAGTGAAACATTAAGCTTTGTCAGCGGATTTATTTTCGGCCCTATCGCAGGCTTCATCACGGGTTTCTTGATAATTCTACTATCAGATATAGCCAGCCCATATGGGCCCGGCGCATGGACACCTTACATAGCATCCATAATTGGCTTGCTAGGAATCTGTGGTGGAATCATAAGGCGAATTCGCCCAAAACCAACGGTATCGGTCGCATTAGTCTCGGCCGTAGCATTGACACTATTGAGCGAATTCTTGCAGAATGCCTGGGTCTCGTTAACCTACAACATCCCGATCGAAGGAACAATGATTACAGGTCTTTCTAGCCTCGTGATGGCTATGGCAAACAATGTCATTCTCTTCCCAACCGTTGGGCTCAAGACAATTACCTTTGTTCAAGAGCACTACTTCAAGTAATCAAGATAACTTCAGGATCCATGCGTAACCTAAACTTGAGTATCAGTTTTGGTTTCTAGAAGTTCAATCAGTAGCGGTAGCTCGTTTACTGAACGCAGAAGATAGTCAGGTTCAGCTTTCAGAATCTTCTCCATAGGGAACGGCCCTGTAGACACTGCTACAGACACTACCCCGGCTGCTTTCGCGGCCATAATATCGATCACTCCGTCTCCAACTAGAATCGTTTGATCCTTAGAGACGCTTAGCTCTGATAGGATTTTCATGATTGGAGCTGATGCTGGCTTCATCTCTTCACAATCGTCTCTGGTGACTACGGCGTCAAAAAACGGTTTAAGTTGATACTTTTTGAAAGTCAGTTCTGTTGCGGCTCGACTGTTGTTTGTTACTAGACCGATCTTCAGGCGCTTAGAACGCAGCTCTTGGAGCGTTTTCTCTGCGCCTGGGTATAGGGATACATCCTTGGCCGCTTTGAGCTCCATTTCTCCAAAGAATCCATAGAACGTTGAGCGTAGCTTCGCGAACTTTTCTGGTTCACAGTTATCCTTCAGCTTGTTAAGAATGACGTAGAGGTTGACTTGTTCGTTCATGTCGGGGGTTCTTAAGCCGAGCTTCTCAAGTTCTTCGAGCGCTCTCTGGCGGGCGGCCATGTAGTCTAGGTTGAATTTGGTGATGGTTCCGTCCATGTCAATGATGATTGCTTTAACCTTCAAGCGCGAGTCTTCCGGGCGTCACTGGCAAGGACTAATAGTCAATTCATTAAAGGTTGACGATGATTCACATGACTTGGAAGGACGTCGAACTGGCTAAGATTCATAGATTGTTCTACCCACAAGTTCCGGTCGTGATAACAACCGAGTTTCAAGGGCATATTGGAGGCATGCCGGCAATTTGGTGTATGCCGCTGTCATTCAACCCACCCCTTGTTGGTGTTGCGATTGCACCTGAACACGCGACCTACGAGATGTTGATCGGCGCTCAAGCTTTTGGAGTAAACTGGCTGAATTTCTCTTTCGCCAAGATGGTAGGTGAGTTGGGTGAAGACTCAGCCAAGGGGGTTAGAGACAAGCCTTCCGCTGTGGGGCTTAGAACTGAGAAAGGCAAATTGACTGGCCAACCTATGATCCGCGATGCGGAGGCAGTCCTAGAATGCCGCCTTCATGAACGACGCCGGATTGGGACGCACGAGTTGATTGTTGGAGAAGTGGTTGCTGCGTCAGCAGCAGAGAGCTTTAGTGAGTACTGGGACTTCTCAAAGTACAATCCCATCCTGTACGCCGGAACAGTCGATAATGGAGGAAAGTGTTGGGTGTTCAGGTCGGGTATCAGAGAGAAAGTAGTTGTGCCCTTCAAACATCAGATGTGAAACTCAAACTGTGCTTTCAACACATTCAGTTCATTTCTGGTCATTAGTTAACTGATGAACAATCATTGCTGCACAACGCTCTTGACAAGACGATCATAGACGCGTAATTTCTCAAGCCCCAGCTTGATCCCAGCGTCGGCATCTGGAATCGGATGTTTAGCGAAGAAATCTTCACCTTCAGAGACTCGCCCACCACATAGGACTGGGATTATGGACATGAATACTGTTGAGAGGAGTCCTGTGCTCTGATACAGCTCCTGCAGTTTTCCCATGTTAGATTTCAACCAATCCCAAGTCATGTCCTTAACTTGAGGGTTCTTGATAGCTGCGGTCACTACCGAGATAACGTCTTGCCGTTTGACCTCGCCGCCGATCGCAAAGTCCAACGTTCGCTTAACAAGTTCTTTTCTGCTGAAGGTCGTCATTGACTGAAGAAACTTGAGTCGATCCTCATCTGACCTACTTTCCCGAAACTTGCGCGTTAGACCCTCGAGATCGTTCGTTGACCTAGCATACGCTGTGGTGACGGCCTGCCTCATGTCGGGGGAAGTCTTCTCGTAGTCGCTGAAATTGCGCGCCAGTATAACCGCGTAGTCTGGATCGATCATTGCTAACCTACCAGCCAGCGTACCTTCTAGTATCGAACTCTTCTCGTCATTTCTACTCTTGAAAGTTTCAAGGAGGCCCCGATGAATCCTCTTCGAAATTTCCAAAATCTTTGTCGGCATTAGAGAATACAGCAGTGTGATTTCATCAGATAGCTCTTGGGCGGGTAGAGTATCTGTCTCCTTCTCGAACTTGCTCAAGGTTGCAAGGTATTGATTGAAGTTGGTTCTTCCAGAGAGGAGAAACGAGAATGTATCGAACAGGACTCCCCATCGATCGTATGATGATAATTTGGTTCGCGCGATGATATCATCGAACCCCTCGTAGTGTACTATGTAAAAACCGGGGCGCTCCGGATCTATTCTCAGTGATTTCAAGTCGTCGACTGCAATCTTTTGTTCGGCGCCTTCCATGAGAACACTTCTTCTCTCGCCGTTCACTTCGAGGACCAAGGGAATCGGCCATCTGACCTTCTCTGGGTTCCCGGAAATCAGGAACCTTTCCTGTTTGAGAGTTAACGTTCCATTTTGTCGGGACGCGGTCACGACTGGAAAGCCAGCTTGACGTACCCAGGTCGACATTATCTTCTTCACTGGCTTCCCAGAGGCATCTTCAATTGCAGACCAAAGATCGTCTCCGGTCGCGTTAGCGTAGGCATGAGCAGAAAGATATCGTCGCACGCCTTCACGAAAAACGTCTTTCCCGACGTATGCTTCGATCATCTGAAGCACATGAGCTCCCTTCCCATAGCTGATTGCGTCGAAAATTTGTTCTATCTCATCCGGCGAGTTCACCTGAACTTGGATTGGGTGAGTGCTCTCCGTTGAATCTTGATCCATGGCACCAGCTAGACTTTCGACTCGTGGTTCTCCGTTGAAGAAATTCGCCCAGATTCCCCATTCAGGATGCGTCGAGTCGATAGCCTTGTACGCCATGAAGGTTGCGAAACTTTCGTTTAGCCAGATATCGTCCCACCACTTCATCGTGACCAAGTCGCCAAACCATTGGTGGGCCAGCTCGTGCGCAATCGCCATGGCGGAGCGCATCTTCACCCTAGCGCTCGTGTTCGCATCGGCTAGAAGTAGGATCTCGCGAAAGGTGATCGCGCCCCAGTTTTCCATTGCCCCCATGGCGAACTCAGGGACGGCGATTAAGTGGACCTTTGGAAGCGCATATGGTATCTGGTAATATGAATTGAAAAACTCGATCGCCTTTCGGGCTTCATTTTCTGCAAAAGCTCCTAGCTTCGCTTTGCCCGGGGTGGTTGCGAGAATTATTTCAGTATCTCCAACCGTAGTCGTCTGCGCCTCGAACTTGCCTACTCCAAGGTAGAGTAGGTATGTTGACATTCGCGGGGTTTTCTCGAAGGTGACATTTTTCTTGTCGCCGTCGACCTTTTGGGACTCTATGGGCATGTTTGAGATTGCTTCTAAGTCATTATCTATTCTCACCGTGATTTTGAATTCGGCTTTGACGTCGGGTCGATCGATGCAGGGAAACATGCGCCTTGCTTGAGCAGCTTCGAAGTGAGTGGTTACGATGTACGTATGTTCATAGGGGGCCCGGTAGATTCCGGCGAGAGAGTCCGGAATACGCCCAGCGTACTCCACTTGCAAGACCCCATCAAACGATCCGCTCTCAATCTTCAAGTCGTCTTTCTCTTTGCTGAAACGAAAGCTCTTGGCCTCAGAGCTGACACGGGTTATGTCTAATGCAACAGCGTTCAGGACAACATCCTGATCTGTTTTCAGTTTGACGCGCAGCGTTCCGTTGAACTTCAGCCCTTGAAAATCCAGATCGATGAACAAATCGTAACTTGACACTTCCAAAGTATGGCCCCGCCGCCCAGTGAAAGCCCACACTACCTAATCTTTTTCGCACTAAGACCTTTCAGAATATGATTAATGAGAAGCCTGGGATTACCTAGTTCTGTTCCGAATCGATTTTGCAGTGTTAGACGCAAACGTCTCGATTTTGGCGAGAGGCTTCAGCACGTGGGTTTGCATGCCCACATCAACTTCCTGATACGCTTAATTTCCCGTGTTTCGTTTCGACTGACGGTTAACTATGTGCAACTATTGTGGCTGTGGTATGTACCCGTACGGGGCCTACTCACCCTATCAGTACTATGGCTATCCAGCGACCTATGCGAGCTATCCTGGCTATGGATTTCCCGTAGGTTACGCCTATGCTCTACCGGTAGCACCACCAGTATACTTTGCCGCTGCGCCAGCTGTCTCGCGTGGAGAATACAAAGTCGGCAACTGCTTGATGATCTGCCAATAGGCCCTCCCCTTTTTTCTTTCAAGTTTTCAATTTCGGTAAGGTTCCAGCGCAAGCCCTATACAGCATTGAACGAGTTGCGACACACGTGCATGACTTTAGCCGGGTGTATAACATAGGTTAGGCACGCCATATGCGGTAGCCAAGAACCTGACGGCGTTACCTCATGAGCAAGCACGACTTACACGGTTCACGAGATGCGTGGCTACTGCTCGGCTCGATGAGTCTAAACTCCTTGCCCTTCGGATTCACGCTCGTCGTACTGCCAATCTACCTCAGCAATATCGGTTTCTCAAGCCAGGTAATTGGCTATGTGACAGCCGTATCCTCCATATCCAGCACGATCGCACTGATTCCCTTCGCCATCGCGGCCGATCGGTACGGTAGAAAAGTGTTCGTTTTTTGGGGCTTCCTTTCAGCCACGGCAGCTTACCTTCTGTTCGCGTTCACGCGCGATCTCAATTCATTATTGTTAGCCAGCGCGATCGGTGGTGTGGGACTTGCGGGTGGATTAAGCGCCGCGATATGGACACCCGCGTGGACAGCGTTGCTGGCTGAGAAGGCACCGGGTGAGAAGCGGACCGGTGTCTTCGCATGGTCTCAAGGGTTGTGGACGATTGCGCTTACTATTGGTTCGGCAATGAGCGTAGTTCCCTACCTTCTCCGAACCCAAATTCGTGTAAACTTTCAACTATCCTTTGAGTACACCTTCCTAATTTTCGCATTCTTTTCGATCCTCTCAGGTTTGGCTATCTTGCCAATTCATGAGAATCGGGTAGAGAGAACTGCCTCTGACGGAATAAGCTCGAAGAATTTGTTACACTTGAAATCAAGCTTGCAAATTGCAAAGTTCTCAATCAGCTTTGGACTGATTGGTTTTGCGTCAGGCCTGGGAATACAATTGCTTTCGCTTTGGTTCAATAAGATGTATGGAACGAACGAAACCGTCTTAGGGCCTTGGTTTGCAGCAGCCGAAGTGACCTCATTAATAGTCATCCCTATCGTGCCAAGGCTGGCAGGCAGTTTAGGTAGTCAAAGAAGCGCGTTTCTCACCCAAAGTCTATCCGCTCTACTCCTGATGTCGATGATCTTTGCTCCAACCTACGAGATCGCGGCTCTACTCTTAATCGCTCGAAACTTCTTCATCAATACATCATGGCCCATTCAGCAATCTTACCTCATGGGAACAGTGAGCCCTAAAGAGCGGGCGTCCGCTTCAGCCATAACATATACGGCCTGGGGAGTGGGAAGTTCCATCAGCCCGATTCTCGCAGGTTACTTCCTAAGCGGTATAAGTTTCCCTTCGATTTCTGCGCCGGTCTCAATCGGCGGTGCAATCTACCTCGCTTCAGCAATTAGCTTCTACTACTTCTTCAGGAATATCGCTCCGCCAGAAGAAAAAATGTTGCTCAGGAAGGAAACCTTTAGGACGCCAGCGTCAGGCTTGCGTTGAGACCAGTTTCTTGCCGTCCCACCTGAACCCCAACTCCTGCAGCTCCTGAAAGAACCAGTTGAGGATTTCCTTGGGTTCATGAAATTTGTTGAGAACTTGTCCTATGACGTAGCCTAGGAATGAGGCGAAGACTTCTCGGTTTTCTTTGTAGAGCCGATCGAGGAACAGGCAAAGTCGATCGATTTCGTAGTCGCCGGTAACAACCTCACTGTACACCTTATTCCAAGAGTCTTCCAGGTTGAATTGGCGTACTGTTTCCCGCATGTAAGGGAAAAGGTCAGTGAAGTATTCCCTAAGCATTCCTTGCGATCGAAATATCGCGTGAACTACACGCCTGATTCTCATGTCAACTTCCGGAATACCGCTCACAGTACCTTACCTATCCTTCTAGAGACTAATCCTGTTATTATGTGGTGAGCTAGGAGTAGATTTCTTCTGACATGTTCTTCATTAGCTTCTCCACGCCGACTGGTTCCACTTGCCCATCCTCGGTAATGTAATTCGACACAGAATCTGCCGAAGTCAAGTCAAAGAAGTCCGCTGAGAATGCAAGGCGTTCTCCGAGAAAATCCTGTACACTGAATTTTGTCGTCTCGCATGTGCTGTAGAATGGTATGCCATGTTTCTTGGCTGCGATTGCGATGTTTCCCGTTCCAATCTTGTGGATAAGAGACCCCTCCTTGAGCACGCTGTCCGCCCCAACCAAAACAAGGTTTGCCTGTGGAATGATTGAGTGTACGACCGAGTCGGCTACAAGCCTCACAGGGATTCCTAGAGCTATCAGGTCCTTCGCGAGTTGTTTGCCTTCCATCCCTGGGTAGGATTCGGTGGCGAAAACTTGCAAAACTTTTCCGCTCTTGAAGCCTAACTCCAGCGATCTTAGGACGGTACTGCTGTAACTGTGGGTCAGCACCACGCCATCCTGAGGGAGAATTTGGGCTGTATTTCGGCACGCATCCTCGGAGGCTGCTGCAGCTTCTTCCCCAATCCGCTGACCGAGCTCTTTGACGCGAGTCTTGAACTCATCTACCGAGGCAACCGTTGCCCTCTCTCGATCAACGACCTGTAGTAGCTTTCCGGTGAGGTTCCACACGTTGGCCATTGCCGGCTGGGCTCTTCGTAGTCTTAGGAAGACGAGTAAGAGATGATAAAACAGCGCATCTGTATCTTTGGCGTCGGAGGCCTGTGCGACCGAAGACAGCAACTGTAGAGCTTGGCGTCCGAGGAAATTTGCTCCATACACTCTATCACGTGATACTCCCTCTACGCCATGTAAGATCCCTGCGATTGCTTCTGTGGTTGCATGCAAGTCGTAGTGTACGCGATCGAAAGCCTCTCTCAGTTTAGGAACAGTCTCGTAAGACGCTAGCTGCTTTGGCTCGATCCACTTGTAGTCGGTGTTCTCCCAGTCAAGTTGGACCGTGCTAGATTTCGCTTCAAATAGGAAAGGGTGGATCACCCAGACAGTCTCGGTTCCCTCGTCAAAGGCTCGAAGGACTTCGCCCTCCTTTAGCAGATTTATTTGCACAGCTGAGAGGCCAGTCTCCTCCCGTATCTCAGTCATAGCACGGGTAAGCGATTGTTCGTCTCCTTCCAGATAACCGCTAACAGCCGACCATTGACCTCTGTGTGTTCCAACCTTCTGGCTACGGCGTAGAATGAGAATTCTGTGGTCGGTTGTGAGAAAGGAGGTGACAACTTCCCTGTAGTTCAACGAGCTACACGATGGCTTCCGATTGGTCGGCTATTTTCTGAACGGATCGATTTCTGGCTTGACGGTTTTCAGTCGGTCCCAGAGTTTTGCAGCGGCTGCCTGCGCTATAGATTGAGCCTTATCTTCGTCGAAGGTAACGAGTTTCCTGTTCTTGACGATTAGTTTTCCTTCGACTAGGACCGTTTCCACGTCGTCTCCGTCAACGGTATTGATCAAATGTCCGACGACACTGCTCGCGTTGAGCGGTGTGGGGAGCACGCTTGGTTTGATTAGGATTATGTCAGCCTTCTTCCCAGGCTCAATTGAGCCAACCTCTTTTCCCACCCCGTAAAGCCCTGCCCCATTCACCGTCGCCATTTCCAGAATTGTGTATGGGTCGATAGCGTTCGGATTCTTGTGATGTACCCGGTGTAGTAAGAAGGCTGCTCGCATGTTCTCGAACATGTCGAAAATGTAACCGTCGTTTCCCAGCCCCACTCTCACGTTTCGCTTGAGCATTTGAAGGAGGGGTGCAACACCTACGGCGTTTAGCATGTTACTCATGGGGCTATGTGCAACGCCTGTGCCCGTATCCGCGAGAATGTCAATCTCTTTCTCATTGAGATTGACACAATGTGCAAGGACGGCGTCGGGGCCTAGCAATCCCACGTCGCGGAGACGCTCTACTGTTCGCTTGCCGTAGTTCTCCAGATTATGCTGTAAATCCACTAACCCCTCTGACGCGTGAATCGTAATAGGGGCATGATATTTTTGGGCCAGCTGCTTGACGCGACGTATGAGAGCGTCGGAAACCGTGAATGAGGCGTGGATGCTGAAGAGCGGCCTCGCTTTGCTCTCAGGTTTCACCTTCTCAGCGAACCGAACGTTCTCCTGAACTCCCTTCTCGCCTTCCTCCGCTGAGTGACGTTCGGTAGCTTCGAAAGCAATGAACCCCCTTATCCCAACTTCCCCAACCGCCCTCGCGATATGATCGAGGACGCCCGAGATGGAGTTCGGGCCGGAGTATGTGTCGGCAAAGGTCGTCACTCCCGATTTCGCGCACTCCAGACAGGCGACTAGAGCGCTTGCGTAAGCATCCTCAAAATTCATCGCTTCATCAAGAGGCCACCAAACCCGCTGAAGGATCTGAGTGAAATCTGAAGGTGGGTCTATGTTCAAGGATGCGCCCCGGAGCAACATGCCGTAAAGGTGGGAATGGCTGCAGATTATGCCCGGCATCACGATGCGCCCTGCGGCGTCGATCGCCTCGGCCCGGTTGTGTTTCCTTTCTAGGGTCTCAGTTCTATCGACCTCTACAATCTTACCCGCCTCTACAGCGACAGCGTGGCCTTCCAGAATTCGCCGCTGCCCATCCATCGTGACCAGGACACCATTCTTTATCAGGAAATCTACCAAAACTGAAACCTACCAAATGGTGGAACTGCCCCGATAGAATAGGTTGTTGCTGATGAAACTGCGAATTGTTGGGTTAGGCGATTCCACGACTGCTGGGACACCGGGCTTCCTCTCTCCGCTCGAAGCCCCACCGGAGGGACGCGGTAACCCTGAGAGCCAGTATGCTTACTGGATGATGAAGAAACATCCCGATTGGGCAGTTCTCAACAGAGGCATTGATGGGCAGAGGTCTGATGAGATCCTAGCGAGATTCGATCGCGACGCAGTCAAAAACAAGCCAAACTATGTAGTTATCCTGGCAGGCGTGAACGACATCTACCAAGGCGCGCCACTAGAATCTACCAAGAATAATCTCCTCGTCATGTGGCAGAATTCAATCTCGGCTGGAATTCGACCCGTATCAGCGTCAGTGCTGCCATACAACACAGCTTCCCACTCAGAAGCCACGGCAATCAGAGACCTGAACAGCTGGATAGAATATACCGCCAACCGACTTGAAATCCCCTTCTGCGACACAAACCTTGCAGTTGCCGACCAAGAGGACCGTGACCGTTTGCGCGGTTCACCTGACGGATACCACCCAGACGTTTCAGGGTATCGAAGCATGGGCGAGGCACTCGCACAAACAATCGAATTACATAATCAACGCTAACAGTTTAGCTTGGCAAATAATGGATGTCGATTTAAGCGCTAATGTTCTATGCCATCTTGGCTTCGTCAGAAACCGTTCTTGGGTCATCTTCTAGAGTTCGTGTACTGTTCCAGGTATTTTGGGAAAGGGTTGAACTTCGCCTATGTGTCTAGCACCTACTATCCAGCTTACGAGTCTCTCGACACCTATTCCTGCGCCAGCAGACGGCATCAACCTGCCCTCGCTTGCTAATCGAAGAAGGAGTGCGAAGTTCTCTTTCGCGACTCCGTCCCGCTGCATCTTGGCGAAGATTTTCTCGTATTCCCATTCTCGCCTAGCCCCCGAAAGAACCTCACCATATCCCGGCAGGTATAGGTCGTAGTTATCCCACTTCTCAGTCTGAAGATCTTGATAATCGTAGAACTCTCTAGGTATGTCGGTAATCCATACCGGGTCATCAATTTCTGACGGCAATCTCGACTCCCATTGCTCGCCGTATTTGGCAACAAGTTTCTCCCTCTCAAAAACTTCGAACGGCGTCGTTCGAATTCTGAGCTTCCTATTTCGGAGGAAATCCAATGTATGACTGCAGTTCGCGTTCAAATCCTCCACCAAACCCTGCAGGATTGCCCCGCATAGCTGCATGATGTCCTTAGATGAGGCGTATCTTGCCTCAAAATCTAACTGTGTGAACTCGTAGATGTGCCACCCAGTCGATTTTCTTTCCCTTTTCTCAATCCGTACGTTGGGCGAGAGAATGAACAGCTTCGGATGTAGCAAGGAGCACGCTACGAGTTTGTGAATTATCATACTCAGCGTTGTCCGCACCGTTTCCCCGTACACTTCGACTTCGATCCGTTTCTCTATCGAGGCCCCTGGGTCCGGCCACAGCGGGTCGGTGGATTTAGAGAATATCACGGGAAGTGTCCATTCGAATCCGAACCGTGTGAATTCTTCAGTGAGGTATCCTAGCACTCGCGTTGTCACGGCAGAAATCTGACGCTTTCTCTCAAGCTCGTCCGCGGACAGTTGATCCAAGGGTTTAGGGAAGTCCTGCATCGACAGCCGTGTCTCTGTCTGAAGTGACATGGCGCAGGGCGTTCACTCCAGTCACTATAAGCATTTTGCCACAGTTATTGGTGATTTGCCGGACAATCACCGTAAAAGCTATAATTTATTGGCATATTGCTCACCTTATGATCGATGCAAAGGATCGCAGGCTTCTAGACGAGTTGATGGAGGATGCTCGGAAGTCTGTCGTAGACATCTCGAACGACTTGGGAATTCCGCGGGCGACTGTCCAAGAACGGATTCACAGGATGAAGCGGAGCGGGGTTATCAGAAAATTTGCTGCAATACCAAACTACTCGCTTCTCGGGAGGCCCGTGACCGCGTTTATTTTTGTTTCTTTCATGCCGGGCACTGTCTCCCAGAAGCAGCTTGGCGAGCAGATAAGCCATTTGCCGAGGGTGGATGAGGTTCACTTGATCACTGGAGACTGGGATATCATGTTGAAGGTTAGGGCTGAGTCAATGGATGAGCTGGGCAAATTGGTACTCGATAAGCTTAGAGCCATGAAAGGCGTTATGAGAACGGTTACCTCCGTCTGCTTCAACACGTTAAAGGAATACGCCTGATATTCGAAGCATCGAGGACTTGGGCTTGAGCCCTGTGGGAGCATTCTGCATGAATTTCGGCGAATTGTTTCAAATCTTGTCAAACTCCCATATCGTACCGATAAGTTGGGAGCAGAATCCCATGCCCATGTAAAACGACATCGAATTAAGCGAGCATTGCCCTCTAGCTTACCCAGTTATTTCCCAAATTACTAACAGTTCCTTGACCTAATTGGCTATGAAGATTCGTTGAAGTTGAACGCTTTGCCGATTATTCTCGTTGAAAACGCTAGAATTCTGCGCGCCAGCAAACTTACACGCGCGAATATTTTGGTCGAAGGAGGAAAGATCAAGTCCGTCACTGTAACAAAAAAACTCAACGCAGATCAGAAAATCGATGCGAAGGGACGATTTGTAATGCCCGGCTTAGTGGATGGGCACGCCCACCTTTATGATCCGGCTTTCACGAACCGAGAAGACTTCACAAGTGGAACGTCTGCGGCTGCTGCAGGAGGGGTCACCACCGTGATCGAGATGGTTCTCTCAACCCCAGTCGATTCAGCCGAACGAGTCCGGGCCAAGATTGAGGAGGGACGGCGGAACTCATTGATTGATTTCTCCCTCCACGCTGGGATGATGAACCTGAGCAACCTGCCGAACATCCCTGAAATTGCAGAACTAGGCGTGCGTTCATTCAAAACTTTCACTTGCAAACCCTACTACGCCGACGACCACACACTCATGTCGCTCATGCGAGAAACAACAATGCACCATTCAATTCTGAACGTTCACGCCGAAGATGAACAGATCGCGAACGACAACTTGCAAAGGCTCTTGGCCGAAGGCAGAAAAGACCCAATGGCGCATGCCGAATGGAAACCTAACATTGCTGAGGCGCGGGCTGTGAGGAAGCTTATTGAATTCGCGCGCGGAATAGGTGCTCGACTTCACATCTCCCACATGTCAACCCACGAAGGAGTTGCTGCCGTCAAGAAAGCCAAGAAGAGTGGCGTAAGGGTGACAACGGAGACCTGCCCCCACTACCTTACGTTTACCCGCAAGGACATGAAGAAGCAAGGGCCGTACCTGAAGATGAACCCATCACTCAAGGGCCCGAAGGATGTGGAGGCTCTCTGGAAAGGCCTTCGCGATGGAACCGTTGACATTGTAACCTCCGAACATGCGCCTGGCCTGAGGGCAGAGAAGGAGATGGGGTGGAGGGATATTTGGAAGGCCTGGGGCGGCGTCCCAGCCATCGAAACAATGCTCCCCGTCCTGTTAAGCGAAGGAGTAAACAAACACCGCCTAACCCTAACAGCGCTCCAACGAGTTTGCTGTGAGAACCCAGCCAAAATCTTCGGCAACTACCCAAGAAAAGGCGTCATAATGGAAGGAGCCGATGCAGACCTCGTAATGGTTGACTTGAAGATGAGAAGAAAAGTTAGGGGAAAAGACCTTCACCAAAAGGCCGACTGGACCCCATACGAAGGTTGGACCTTGGAAGGCTGGCCCATCCTTACCATGCACCGAGGACAAATAATCTACCAAGACCAACAGCTAGTAGGCACCCCAGGTAGTGCAGAGTTCTTACCTATGACCCTGTAAGCAGGTTGACGTAAGCAATGTTATCAATGATCGTATTAGCCGCTGGAAAATCCCTACGGATGCGCGGCAAGAACAAACTCCTCACTGAAATTCAAGGAACTCCAATGATTCGACGAGTAGTTCAAACAACTCTAGAATCAAAGGTAGACGACGTGATTGTTGTACTTGGGGCCGAAGCGAACAAGGTTCAGAAAGTACTCACCGACCTCCCCTGCCGGCTGGTTGTCAACAAAAATTACGAGAAGGGACAGAGCACCTCCGTTAGAGCCGGGCTTCGCGAAGTTAGTCCGATGACTTGTGCCCTGTTAGTCTTACCTGGTGATGTTGCAATGATAGACTGCCGATCAATCAACATGGTCATAGAGGAATACGAACGTGGAAAACATTCGATAATCATCGCAGCCCATAAGGGTGAATCTGGACACCCCATTCTCTTCGATAAGAGACTCTTCCCAGACATCGAACAGATCGACGAACAAACTTTCGGCTTGAAATCGGTTGTCAAGAAACATGAAGGCGAAGTATACCTGCTTGAAACCGGGTCGCCCAATGTTTTGAAGGATATCGATACGCCTGAAGATTTGAAAGGACTGCCCTCTAATTCGTCGGCGACGTGAGAAGAATCAACTCTACGCCTGAGCCGCGGGTGCGACTCCCTCGTATTCTCTGAGGACTTAAGCGTCTGTGTAGTGTGTCATCATTTCAGCGCTTGCAGAATGTCCGCTGTTTTCCTGACTCTTCCGATCCTTTTCAGGACGAACTCGATGGAGTTGTTATGGGCTTCCT
>Ga0326727_10005365_pt1 | contig 36778 bp, 26 predicted proteins | sample MB2enrmetagenome_FD_207643 | JGI IMG/M metagenome (GOLD analysis project Ga0326727, IMG submission 207643) | Lab enriched peat soil microbial communities from McLean, Ithaca, NY, United States - MB29MY | ecosystem: Environmental > Terrestrial > Soil > Wetlands > Peat | place: USA: New York... | reverse complement strand
TGATGAATGAAGTAGGAAAGAATGGGAATAATGCAAATGGGGATAATGCCTAAATGGATTGTAAAAAAATAGATGGAGACGAAGAATGAAGTTTTTTACACAGTCAATTACGAATGAGAAACCATATAAAGATATTGTCTTAAACCGGGAAGATTTGCTTAATCATGCCAAAGAGATTGCTCGATATTATGCTCACCAAGAAACCAGACAGCCAAAACGAACCCTATTACCAAGGGTTAAGCAAAATATGAAGTTCTTAACGCAAGCTTACCGTGAAATTACGGAATATGCGGCGAAAACACAAGATGTTGTGCCTGCTACGGAGTGGCTACTAGACAATTTTTATAGTCTGAAAGACTTAAGAGAGGATATTGAAAGAAGCCTCCCTTATAAATTTGAGCGTCAATTACCCTGCAATGCTGGTGGCGATTTCCAAGGATATCCCCGGATTTATGGGTTATTAGTTGAATTTATCGAACATACAGACAGTCAATTACAAAGTGAAACACTCAAAGAATTTATAAATGCTTATCAGGCTCATGTACCATTGTCGAGCGGAGAGTTATGGGCGATTCCCATTATGCTGCGCATTGTCCTTTTGGAAAATATCCGGAGGTTAACTGAACAAATCCTTTTCACTCAAACTGAAAGGGAGGCCGCGGATCGCTGGGTGTTGCCCTTACTGGAATCAGAACATGGGCCTGAAATATGGGGAAAAATACTAAATACACTTAGCCCGCAGGATGAATACTCATCGGCTTATGCGGAACAAATGCTCAAACGTCTGAGAGACCTTGGGGTCGACGTCGCACCTCTTTTGCAATGGGTCGATCGAGTGGTCGCTAAACAAGACACAACGATTGAAGAACTGGCAAAACTTGAACGGCAGCGTCAGACAATGTATCAGGTGTCTATGGGGCACGCTATATTGAGTATTCATTCGATTGCGGCTGAGGATTGGCCACGATTTTTTGAGGAAGTCAGTTTAGTGGAGGATGTATTTATTAAGGACCCCAGCAGAGTTTACAGCCAAATGGACTTTGAGTCACGAGACGCCTATCGCCACCAGGTGGAAAAAATAGCTAGAGATTATAAAGTTTCGGAGCTGGTTGTTGCTCGGAAAGTCCTTTCCAGAGCGGAAAGGGCCTATGAGTCAGGAATGTCATTGTCGTCACATGTCGGTTATGATTTGATTGGAGCAGGACGTGTTGCGCTTGAGCAGGAATTGAAACGAGACTTTGGGGAGCCTTGGAACTTAGGGAGTAAGATTCGTCGCGCTATAATGAAGCAGCCCGTCTTATGTTATTTTGGCACCTTACTGCTCGTAACGGCCGGTTTATGTTCTTGGGTTTTAATGTACGCGCTTCCGGTGAAGCCAGCTTTTCTGATCTCCATTGTTTTACTGATCGGACTGTTGATTTGGGCAAGCAGTTTGAGCATTCCCTTAGTGAATTGGCTGTCTTCGAAACTTTTCGAGCCAACTTTCCTGCCTAAGTTAGAGCTGCGGGAAGGGATACCTGAAGAATTGCGGACAATGGTTGCAGTGCCTACGCTTTTAACGAGTGTTGACAGGGTTAAAGAACTGATTGGCGAAATTGAAGTCTATTATCTGGCCAATCGAGATGAAAATTTATATTTTGCTCTACTAGGTGATTTTGCGGATGCTTCATCGGAAATAATCCAAGGGGATGAACAAATAATTGCGGTAGCCACTGCGGCAATTAGAGATTTGAACCACAAGTACGGTCAAAATAGGTTTTACTTCTTTCATCGCAAACGGATTTTTAATGCTGCTGAAGGTGTCTGGATGGGATGGGAGAGAAAACGCGGCAAACTCGCCGAGTTTAACTGCCTTTTGCGCAAAGACGGGGTAACTAGCTATGATGTGCAAATCGGCGAATTATCGATTCTTCCAAGTTTTCGTTATGTCATAACGCTTGATGCCGATACTCAACTGCCCCAGGGAACAGCCAAAAAACTAATTGGAACCCTCGCCCATCCTCTGCACGCCCCGCGTTTGAGTGAAGATGGAGGAAGAGTGGTCCAAGGCTATGGGATACTTCAGCCGCGTGTTGTAGTTTCGATTCTGAGCGCGGGAGCTTCTAAATTTGCCCGTATTTTTTCGGGTAGAGTCGGGGTTGATCCCTATACGACGGCGGTATCCGATGTTTATCAAGATTTGTTTGGAGAAGGGATTTTTACAGGCAAGGGGATTTATGATGTCGATGTTTTCCATAAGGTTACCCATAAGGTGTTTCCCGAGAATACCATCCTCAGTCATGATTTGCTCGAAGGGTTATATGCCCGAGCGGGACTAGTGACAGACGTAGAGTTAGTTGATGGGTATCCTGCCAACTATCTAGCTTATATGCGTCGACAACATCGCTGGGTCAGGGGAGATTGGCAGCTGTTGCCTTGGCTATTTAAGCCGATCCCTTTTGTTTCGCGCTGGAAGATTTTTGATAATTTGAGGAGAAGCTTAGAGGCCCCCGTCCAGTTACTGCTGCTTGTTTTAGCCTTTACGGTTCTTGCTGGGAATCCTTTAATCTGGGTTGGAATAGTTTCCTTGAGTTTAAGCTGGCCGATGGTCTTGTGTTTGCTCAATCGATTATTTGTCGAGGAAGCAGAATTGGGAGTCGTGAGGCAAGATCTGTTGACCTTGATTACCCAATTTGCACTCCAATTTATTTTCCTGCCGTTTCAGGCCTTAATCATGATTGACGCGGTTGGGCGAAGCGTCTATCGGCAGTTTGTTTCCCACCGGTATCTGTTGGAATGGGAAACTGCCGCTGACACGGAAAAACGTTTAGATGTCAGCTTCAAGACTATGTTCCGTTCGATGTGGTCAGTCCTATTATTTGTCTTGTTAGCTGGTTCAACTACCGCCTATTTTTTCGCAACGAAGATCGGGCGATTTGCCCCGCTGGAGATTGCCTGGGTGGCTTCAATTGGGGTTGCCTATCTGGTGAGTTTACCCAATCGGCACAAACAAAAAAAACTTTCCTATTCAGAACAACTCGCTTTACGACGCTTTGCCAGAAAAATCTGGGCTTTTTTTGAGGAATTTGTCTGTAGCGAGGATCATTGGCTTCCACCGGATAATGTGCAGATCGATCCCCAGAACGGGGTTGCGCATCGGACGTCTCCCACCAACATAGGACTCGCCTTGCTCGCCAATTTATCAGCCAGGGATTTCGGGTACATCACCTTAGGGGTTATGCACGAGCGAATTGAACACACACTCCAAACCCTGGAAGAGTTAGAACATTGGCAGGGACATCTTTATAATTGGTATGATACCCAGAGCTTGTTGCCTTTAGATCCGCGTTATGTGTCTACCGTTGATAGCGGGAATTTTGTGCTTTATCTGTTAACCTTAAAGGCTGGCCTACGCGAAACCATAAAAGACAAACCTCCAATTCATAGCCAATATGCTCGTGGTCTTAAGGATACCTATAACTTATTGATTGAGGCGGTCGGTAGGGATACTTATGCTGAACTTAACGGATTTGGGCAGGCCTTGGATGATCTTCTTGCTTCCGACGAGGCCTGGAATCTGCAGAGTTGGATGAATCTATTGTCCCTGTGGCCGGTGTCGTTTGGAGAATATGAGTTATCCAAAGAGAGCGAATACTGGGCAGATCGTCTGAATTCGATGATTCGATCCTTTCGCCAGGTGACGAGAGAAATTTATCCCTGGGCCGTTGACCTCCAACACTCCGAAGCCCAAGTGCTCGATAGCGCCCGGGTTTTCCAAACAGCTAGTTTGTATGAACTTGCTAAAGGTTATGCGGCTGGCTTAACGGAGGGCAGTTTCCCTCCTGAAATCAGAGAGGAGATTCAGTCGGCGCTGATCAAAATCCAAGAGGAGATTCGCAAGTCAGAGGAATTACAACGACGGATTGAGGAGATGGCTTTAGGTACAAATTTCCGTCCGTTGTTTGACGAAACACGGCAACTCTTTTCAATCGGCTATCGGGTTGCTGAAAGTCTGCTGGATAAGTCCTATTATGATTTGTTAGCCTCTGAAGCTCGCCAAGCCAGCTTTATTGCTATTGCCAAAGGGGATGTGCCACACAGTCATTGGTTTAAATTAGGACGCTCTCTGACATTGGCTAAAGGAAAACGAAGTTTGGTTTCTTGGAGCGGAACGATGTTCGAATTTCTCATGCCGCTGCTGGTCATGCGGAATTATGCGGAAACCCTTTTGGATGAAACTTATCGTTCCGTTGTGGAGGTTCAAAGGAAATATGGACTGGAGCACAGCGTACCTTGGGGGGTGTCAGAGTCCGGGTTTTACGCCTTCGATCCCCAGTTGAATTATCAGTACAAAGCTTTTGGAGTCCCGGGACTTGGTCTTAAACGGGGTTTAATTCAGGACCTTGTCATTGCGCCTTATGCAAGCTTCTTAGCCTTAATGGTTTTTCCCCGGGAGGCCTTATTAAATATCTCGACGATGGAACGAATGGGCTTTGCGGGACGCTACGGTCTCTATGAAGCGGCTGACTTTACGAGCGAACGAATCCCTGTGGGGCGTGCCTTTAAGCTGATCCAGAGTTTTATGGCCCATCACCAAGGCATGAGTTTGATAGCGCTGGGTAATGTATTATATGAAAATATTATGCAACAACGTTTGCACAACGAAGCTTTAATTCAAGCCACAGAGCTGCTGCTGCAAGAACGTTTGCCGGAGTCCACAACCGCTGTACCTCAACTGGTAGGTGAGCATGTTGCGAAAGAACGCCAAGTCAAGGGCGTAGAACCTGAAGAAAACCAGTGTATTTTTATGAACACGGCCAAGAGTCCGATCCCCGTAACGCACTGTATTTCCAATGGACAGTATTCTGTCATGTTGACAAATGCCGGGGCAGGGTTTAGCCGTTATAAAGAGATTAGTCTCTCTCGTTGGCGGGAAGATGTGACCCGGGATGTCTGGGGCATGTACTTTTATGTCCAAAACTTGAATTCCGGTGATGTATGGTCCGCAACGCACCACCCCTGTCGTAATTCCGGTGAGGACTATAAGGTGACCTATGCCCCGGATCGGGTTGAGTTCTCTCGGAAGGATGGTAACCTTACAACCCGTACTGAAGTAGTCGTATCCCCTGAGGACCAAGCGGAGATGCGCCGCATTTCTTTGACAAATCATAGTAAACATGACCGAACGGTTGAAGTCACCAGCTATTTTGAAGTGGTCTTGGCTAAGCCAAGTGAAGACTTAGCTCATCCGGCGTTTGGCAATCTTTTTATTCAAACCGAATTCGCTCATGAGGCCTTGTTGGCGTCCCGAAGACCGCGCAGCGAAAATCAGACCAGGCGATGGCTCATGCATACGGTGGCGACGGAGGGGGAAAAAGTTGGGTCTCTTCAATACGAGACGGATCGCGCTCGTTTTCTGGGACGGGGGAGAAGCCTGGCTAAGCCCCAAGCCTTAGATGCCAACCATCCCTTGTCCAATACCGTGGGAGCGGTGCTCGATCCCATGATGAGCTTACGTCAGAGGGTTAAGATTGGTCCGGGGCAAACCGTTCGGGTCTCCTTCTCCGTCGGATATGCGGAGAATCGGGAGGAGATCATCCGGATGGCCGAAAAGTACCGAGATCCTCTCTCGGTCAATAGGGCGTTTGAGTTGGCTTGGACACATAGCAAGATGGAGCTTCGCCATCTGAACTTGACGGCGGCACAGGCCAATGAGGGTTTAAGTTTGGGCGGGCATTTGCTTTATCTTAGCCCTTGTCGGAGAGATGTGGCGGAATTCATTGAACAAAATCGCAAGGGGCAGTCTTCTTTATGGCCTTATGCTGTTTCCGGAGATCTTCCCATCGTCCTCGTTCGGGTGAACAATGCGGAAAATTTGGATTTGGTACGACGACTTTTGACAATTCACGAATACTGGAGACTTAAGGGTTTGTTCGCTGATCTGGTAATTCTCAATGAGGATGAGAGCGGGTATGTTCAGGCCTTTCAGGATAACCTGCGGGATTTAATTTCCATGGGGCATGCCCGAGATCTTTTAAACCAGTCAGGCGGTGTCTTTTTACTGCAAAAGGACCATGTTCACTCGGATGATATCATTCTGCTCTGCGCCGTGGCTCGGATGATCTTTAGCGGAGATGGGGGGTCGTGTTCCGTTCAATTCCGCAAAAAGGGCAAGGTTATTTTTGAGGATGGCAAGCGTCGGGAAGCAGATAGCCAAGGTCAAGCACTTCAGATTGTTCCGAAGCGAAAAAGCGAGTTCCGAGAAGAGGCAATAGGCGTTGTAGGCCAGGCAGCCGGGCAACTGCAGTTCGCCAATGGCTACGGTGGGTTTAGTGCAGATGGCCGAGAGTATATTATCGAACTTCAGGAAGGCATGAACACCCCACTGCCCTGGATTAATGTAATTGCCAATCCGAAATTTGGTTTCCAAGTCTCTGAAGCGGGTGCCGGTTATACCTGGTCTTTCAACAGTAGAGAGTATAAACTCACTCCTTGGTCAAATGATCCAATTCTGGATCCTATGGGGGAAGCCTTATACCTGCGTGATGAAGAAACCGGCGAATTCTGGTCGGTTACCGCTAATCCGAAACGTGAAAAGGGTTCCTATCGAATACGGCATGGTCAAGGGTATTCAATCTTCGAGCATTACAGTCATGGGCTGAAGCAAACCCTGCGTCTCTTTGTTCCGGTTAAGGAGCCGCTAAAAGTCATTGAATTAGTGGTTTCGAACACGACGGATCAGGTCTTACGCTTAAGTGCGGTCTATTATGTTGAATGGGTGATGGGCGTGGCTCGCGAACAGACTGCTCCGTATCTGGTGACGGAATATGATAGAGAACGAAATATCTTTTTTACGCAGAACACCTATCAGGAAGAGTTTGTTGGGCGGATGGGGTTCTTAACTGCTCTCGGAGCGGCAGTGACAAGCTATACCGGAGATCGCTCAGAATTCATCGGGCGTAACGGGAGCCTGGAAGGTCCTCTGGGGTTAAAGCTGGATCATTTCTCAGAAACAGTCGGAGCAGGGCTTGATCCTTGTTCTGCTCTGCAGCTCCAATTTTCCCTATCTCCCGGTGAAACCAAGACCATCACTTTCCTACTGGGTGAAACGGAAAATCGTTTAGAAGCGGAGCGCCTGATATCCGCTTATGGACAGCCGGGAAAGATTTCGGAAGCCTTCGGCGACGTAAGGCGCTATTGGGATGAGGTATTGGGAACAATTCAGGTTGACACACCTGACCCGTCCATGAATTTACTCCTCAATCGCTGGCTGCTCTATCAGACGGTCGTTTGCCGCGTTTGGGCCCGTTCGGCGTTTTACCAGTCCGGAGGAGCCTATGGTTTCAGAGATCAACTCCAAGATGTGATGGCCCTTGTCTATACGGCACCGGAGGCTACCCGAGAACAAATTATTCTTCATTGTGGTCATCAGTTCGTAGAAGGCGATGTGCAGCATTGGTGGCACGCCGGAAAAGGAAAGGGGATACGAACAAGATTTTCAGATGATTTGCTTTGGTTACCTTTTGTAACCACTTATTATATTGAACGCACAGGAGATGAGGCTATTTTAGATGAAACGAATACTTTTCTTGAGGATCAGCCCCTGAAAGAAGCTGAGGATGAACGATATTCCATTCCGAGAATTTCTCAGGAGCAGGGAAGTGTGTATGAGCATTGTGTTCGTGCCATCGAAAGAGGGCTGCATTTCGGCGCACATGGCTTACCTTTGATTGGTTCCGGGGATTGGAATGACGGCTTCAGTCGAATCGGCCCCAAAGGAAAAGGAGAAAGTGTGTGGCTCGGGTGGTTTCTGTATCTAACATTGACCCGTTTTGCCGGTCTTTGTGATGGACGTCAGGACCTGGAGAGAGGAGTCCGCTATCGTCGGATCGCGGAAGAACTTCTCCAAAATATAGAATTGCATGGTTGGGATGGCGGCTGGTATCGGCGTGCTTATTTTGATGATGGTACACCCTTGGGATCTTCTCAAAACGCAGAGTGTCAAATTGATGCGATCGCTCAGTCCTGGTCTGTCCTTTCCGGAGCAGCAAAACCTACTCGGGCAGAGGATGCCATGTTAGCCTTAGAACACTATTTGTGGCGCAAAGATGATGGGATTCTCCTTTTACTGACTCCCCCCTTTGATAAATTCCTGCCTGATCCCGGCTACATTCAAGGGTATGTACCCGGGGTCCGTGAAAACGGCGGACAGTATACGCACGCAGCAACTTGGGCGATTTTGGCTTACACCAGTTTAGGGGAAGGGGACAAGGCGGGAGAGTTATTTCAGATGTTGAGCCCTATCCATCACGCCCGCACAGAGCATGAGGTGAATCGCTACAAAGTTGAACCCTATGTTATGGCTGCAGATGTTTATGCCACCCATCCGCATATTGGACGGGGAGGATGGACGTGGTATACTGGAGCATCCGGCTGGATGTATCAGGCTGGACTGGAGGGGATTTTAGGGTTTAAACGTCAAGGGGATAATTTAGTCTTGAAACCTTGCATCCCAAGTCGGTGGACCGGTTATCGCTTAACTTATCAGTATCAAACGACTCAATATGAGATTCTCGTCGAGAATCCGCAGGGTAGGATGACTGGGTGTGAGAGGATTACTTTGGATGAAGAGGTCTTGCTGGAACCGGTCATTTTATTAAAGGATGACGGTCAGGTCCATAGGGTTCGCTTAACTCTATAAATGATAAGCAGTGACCTGGCTTAATTGTTTCATAAGAAACGAGACGAGAAGAGACAAGAAGAGAGGCAGAATAGAATGGAATTTTACCGCGCTTTATCAGAATACTATGATGAGATCTTTCCGCTCAAAGGAGTACAGAAAACATTCCTGCATGATTATCTAAAGCAGGAATCTCTGACATCAGTATTGGATATTGGGTGTGGGACAGGAACGTTGGCCTTGGAAATAAGTCAAAATGGGATCAGAACACTCGGTGTGGATCTAAGTGAAGAGATGATAGAGATCTCTAACAGAAAGGCTCAAACAACCGGAAGCACGGCTGCGTTTTCCGTTGCGGATATGCGCGACCTCAGCAGTATAACGGAACCATTCGAGGGGATCGTTTGCCTGGGAAATACGTTAGCCCATGTGTCCGGGGAGAGCGGGTTAAAACAGGTTTTGACTCAATTTTGGAAAAAGGGAACTCACCTCTTAATACAAATTGTAAATTACGACCGGATTTTAGCGAAGCAAGTTAAGACGCTGCCCACAATCAAGACGGAACACTTAATATTTCAGCGCTTTTACACGCACCGAGCGGACGGGAAACTGGATTTTTCTATGAAAATTGAGTTTCCCGTCTCTGGACAGGTTGTCTCGGGGCTTAATCGTTTATTTCCCATAAAATATGATCTTCTGAAAAAAGCATTGGCCGAGACAGGCTGGGAAGTTTCTGAGGTATGGGGAAGCTATGCTAAAGAGCCTTGGACTGAAGACTCTTCGGCAACAGTTTTGTCCGCGAAGCGCATACCCGAGTAAAGATAGCCGATAAAATATATATGAATGATTGACTTTGATTGCACTTCACATATAATATTGTTAATCGAATAACCATCTAACCATTATGGTGGAGTAAGTTTTCAATTTCTTTGACGCATGTATTCTTACTTTGCTCTGTGAACGCATTGTTCAGGCTTGTTTCTTCAGCTCATTTTAGGCTGGGATTCCGGTTTCCAGGTTTAGCCATGTTCTAGAAATTCTGCAGTATCTGAAAGGTTGTTTATATGTCGAGGAGTTCTGTTAAGATTGATTTGACGAATGAAGAGAGATTTGAATTAGAAAGAAATGTTAAGGGGCAAAAGGTTGAAAAAAGACTTTATATTCGGTCAAAAATAGTTTTGCTGGCTGCTCAGGGAATGGAATCCCTGGAAATCGCCAAAGTGCTGGGCGTTTCCGAAAAAACATGTCGTAAGTGGAGGAATAGGTTTGCGCAAAAGCGCTTGGAAGGCATTGAGGATTTGAAGAGGAGTGGTGCCCCGGATACTTTCACAGAGCAGGAAAGACTGGAGATAATCAAGTTGTCGTGCAGCGAGCCTGAAATCCCTCGTAACTGGACTTTGGCTTATCTGACTGAAGTAGCCAAAGAAAAAATAGGTCGTTCTATTTCGATTGAAACAGTGCGTCAGATTTTGAAATCTTCAGATAGTCAGACGGTGGTGGTACCTCCGAGCAAGCATAGTCTACATATCAAGTATCCAAAGGATGCCCAAAAATCTGACCATCAGTAATTCAGGCTTGGGTTAAGCTAATATAATAGCCTTATTTTGAAATAATTTAAGTAGCAAAGCGGTTGTGAGCTGACTCGACCGCTTTTTTGTTTTGGCAAAAAATTACCGTCTAAAATCCTTGCCCTTCAGGTTATAGTGAATCTTGAAGATCATTACCTTTAGAGCACGGTACATGCAAATAAATAGCTACTATTAATTAATAGGAGTGATGACGTATTTTGTTCTCTTTAAATAGAGGAAAGCAATTAATAGAATCTAGCAAGAATCGACCAAAGCCTTTGAGGATATATGCAAGTTTGCTTTAGCTTGAGGAGGGACGTTCTATTTGATATAAGCGATAAATGCAAAATAATATAAAAATATTCCGAAACTTGCCACTGATTTACTGGTAACAGATAACTAAATACACCCTATAAAACTTCTGAATTAATTTGATAAGATAAGTATTGTATTCGGAAATTGTTGGTGCTATAATACAGGCAATAAAACATCAAACAAAAAGATACCGTTAAATCATGGGGCTGTTTGTACTTTATATGTAACTTTTATTTGGGTATCGCTTTGAAATAACGGAACATACTTAGTTGATATCCGCATAATGTGATGGTGGGATTTAAGCAATGAAGCTTATGGAATGTCAAAATGCTGCTCATGGCAGCTTGGTATTCGATAAGCTTTTTTCGTATTTCGTTAATTTGCCCCGGGTGTACGAATCATTATTTTTGTGACTATTCAGGCACTAAGTTAATCAACCACAGATTACACAGATTAACACAGAATAAAGACATTTTGGCTCTAAACTACAAATCGCATGTAACTCAATTGATGATCGCCAAAGTTGATTAAAAGGCCTCGTTTTAACCTGTCCGATTCCTGTGGCGATTATTAAAGGGATTGAGGTAGCAAGTGGCTTTGCCTTGCCAAGAGATGTGGAAATAAAAATAATCAAAGAATAATTGCTTTTTCAAGTTTCGTTTCGTGTATAGCCTTTTCGATTCAGGGAAATTATAGCGGCTAAAATAGCGATGCCCATCCCGGCTAACATAACGGTATGGTAAGCGGCTACAAAAGCATTGCCCTGTTGGAGCGCCGTTGGGCTATTTATGCCTGCCAGAAGTGTCGTTTCGCGGTTTTCAAACAATGAGACAGAGAAAGTTATACCAATAACCATACCGACATTTCGAACGAGGGCGTTAATTCCACCGGCAACGCCTAATTTGTTGGGAGGGACGGAACTCATGACGCTGCTGTTATTGGGAGATTGAAAAAGGCCGTTTCCTAAACCCATGAGCAAGAGACCCGGGATAATCTGCCAGTACAGTGAAGAGGCGGTCACTGTCGAAAGATATAAAAAACTCATTGCGGTAACGACCAGTCCGCTGGTGGTTAAGATAATCGGACCGATACGGTCAGAGGCACGTCCGCTGAGTGGAGCAGTAATTGCCATCATTAAAGGAAAAGAGGTCATTAATAATCCTACTTGGGTTGGATCATAATTTAAAACATGTTGCAGATAGAAAGGCATGAGCATCGTATTGGCATACATAGCCACGAAAGAGAGGAAACCGGTAATATTCCCGATGAAAAAGGGGCGGATTCGAAACAAAGAAAAATGAATCATGGGGTTAGGTACCCGCAGTTCCGTATAAAAGAAGAGCCCTAAAAGAAGAATCCCCAGAAATAGCCCCAAGAGGATGGGTGAGGATTGCCAGCCCCAATCCTGACCATTGCTGACGGCAAACAGAAGACTGACCATACCCAGCGTAAATAAAAGGGCACCGACAAAATCGAACGTTTCCTTGGTTTCATGAGGAGTATCATGGGGAAGAACGAATTGAGCGGCAAGGTAGCCGAGAATCCCAATCGGCAGATTAATATAGAAAATGGAACGCCAGCTCAAGAGTCCGACTAAAATTCCGCCAAGAGCCGGGCCGGTTAAGCTTCCCAAGGCCACAACGGTTCCTGTTAAGCCAAGAGCTTGTCCTCGTTCTTTGGGTGGGAAATTAGCGGTAATCAGCGCAGCGCTGTTGGCCATCAGCATAGAGGCGCCGATGGCTTGGAGGACGCGCATCCCGATCAGAAACCAGATATTTGTAGCCAATCCACACAGTGCCGAACCAAGGGTAAAAATCAAAAATCCCCAAGAAAAAACGCGTTTGCGCCCGATAAGATCGGCAATCCGCCCAAAAACAGGGAGCAAACTGGAGATGGTCAATAAATAGGCGGTTACGACCCATTGCAATATAGAAAGATCGGTATTCAGCTTACCGGAAATGGTTGGCAGGGCTACATTAACGATACTGCTGTCTAAGGTAGACATGAAGGTACCGACGGAAACGGTTGCCAGGATGAACCAGCGGTATCGAGGCGAAGCTTTAACCCGTGTTGAAATATTGTCATTGTCATTGTCTTGATTCATAGTAAGAACTCCTTCCGTGATCGGATCAATCCCCTCGTATTGTCAAAATGCTGGCTTAGGACGCCGTTTGGTGGAAAAATGAGAGGTAATAATCCGGAGCGGACTTTTAAATTTTAATATATCATAACGAGGATATTTTGAACACTAAGTAATTAGAGAATGAGCAGGCAGTTCAGGAGGCAATGTCTCGGTTAAAACTTAGATTGTCAGAGCGGAAGATTCGAGTTATTTGCTGAAAGCACGCAGCGCAGAGGATTTAGTGCGCCTTGGAATGTTATCTCTTCAGTTTGACCATAATAAAGAACAGAAGGAGGGATGTCAGTTATGAGTGATCCTAACGCTAAAGAACGTCCAAGGCCAAGACCTATTGAACAGCATACTACGGCAGCTTGGGCAAATATCAACAAAACTAAGGAAATATCGAATGTCACAATTCCCAGCGAATTTGAAGTTGGCAATGCCAAAGAGTGGGTCGACTCAAATCAGAAATAGATAACTAAATGCTTCTGGGATAGCAAAGTAATATAACGAGCGGGTCGCCTGGGGCGCCCGCTCGTTATATTACTTTGCTGAGGTTTTTTAATACTGCATTTCAGCCAGCCGTTTATAGGCTTGATATCGCTCTTGGGCGTGGTATTCAGCTGCCTTAAACATTTCTTCGGCAACGTCCGGAAAGGTAGAGCTTAACTGGGAGTAACGGCTTTCTCCAAGGATGAAGTCTTTGAAGGACCCTGAAGGCTCTTTAGAATCTAAAATAAAGGGATTCTTACCTTCTTGTTTAAGCAGAGGGTTATGGCGGTAAAGATGCCAGTATCCTGCCTCGACCGCTTTCTTCTCTTCGGCAATTGTCGTTCCCATGCCGGTCCGAATCCCATGATTGATGCAAGGGGAGTAGGCAATGACCAGCGAAGGCCCTTTATAATTTTCGGCTTCCGTCAGGGCTTTCAACGCTTGATTCATATTTGCCCCCAGAGCAATCTGAGCCACATAAATGTAACCGTAGCTCATCGCCATCATGCCGAGATCCTTTTTGCGGATCTTTTTGCCTGCCGCCGCAAATTTGGCCACGGCTGCCGTAGGGGTGGATTTAGAGGACTGGCCGCCGGTGTTGGAATAGACTTCTGTGTCAAGGACGAGGATATTGATGTCGTCGCCGGAAGCCAAGACATGGTCTAATCCTCCATAGCCAATATCGTAAGCCCAGCCATCCCCCCCGATCATCCATTGTGATTGTTTGATGAGGTAGTCTTTTTTGCTCAGAATGGATTGCGCGAGTTCCTTTTCGGCCCCTGAGACCGTCAGAAGAGCTTCCAGCAATTTAGCCGAGGCAGTTTTGGATGCTTCTCCGTCATCTTTTCCGGCGAGCCATTCTCGGCAGGCCGCCTTAAGATTTTCCGAGACGGAGCTCTCTAAGGATTGTTTAATTAAGTTTGCCAAATTGTCTCGAATTTGTTTACTGCCCAGGAACATCCCGTACCCATATTCGGCGTTATCTTCAAACAGTGAGTTGGCCCAGGCCGGACCCTTGCCTTCAGAATTTGTGGTGTAAGGGATGGAAGGAGCGCTGGCACCGTAAATGGAAGAACAGCCTGTGGCGTTGGCGATCATCAGGCGATCTCCGTACAATTGAGTAATGAGCTTAATGTAGGCTGTTTCTCCACACCCTGGGCAAGCTCCGCTGAATTCAAAGAGCGGATGGTTGAATTGACTGCCTTTAACACTTTTCGGATCCATCAGATTTTTCTTCTCGGTAACGGTGCCGGCAAAGTACCAGTTGTCTGCCTGGGCGTTGATTTGAGTTTCGGCTTGCCCCATAACCAGGGCCTTTCCTGGTGCAGGACAGACATCGGCACAGTTGCCGCATCCCACACAATCCAGCGGATCGACTTGAATTCGATAGTGATAGCCTTCTAAACCTTTACCGAGCGGTTTTTTCGTCAGGAAAGTTGCCGGGGCTTTGGTCTGTTCCTCATTATCGAGCAAGAATGGCCGAATCGTGGCGTGTGGACAGACTAAGGAACACTGGTTGCATTGGATACAGTTGTCAATTATCCACTCCGGAACCAGGACGGCAATCTTGCGTTTTTCATAAGCCGTTGTTCCTACGGGGAAGGTACCATCTTCCATGCCCACGAAAGTGCTGACCGGGAGATTGTCTCCTTCGTTGCGAGCCATAGGACGTTGAATGTGCTTGATAAAATCGGGTTCGTTGACGGTTGGACTTTTCTCTGCCTCAGCATTGATCCAGGACTCGGGAATAGTCACCTTTTGCAAAGATTTTATGCCGCGATCCACAGCGGCAATATTCATGTCCACTATTTTCTGGCCTTTTTTTCCGTAAGTTTTGGCGATGGATTCTTTTAAGTAGTTTACGGCATCGTCAACAGGAATAACTTTGGCCAACTTAAAGAAGGCAGCTTGCATAATCATATTGATCCTACCGCCCAGACCAAGCTCGGAGGCAATCTTAACTGCATCGATAATATGGAAATTGAGATTGTTCTTGGCAATATAACGCCGCAGCGCGGCGGGGAGTTCCTTGTCTAATTCTTCAGGTTTCCAAGGGCAGTTCAAAACAAATGTTCCATTGGGCTTCAGGCCATTTAATAAATCATAATTGTAAATAAAAGATTTGTTATGGCAAGCAATGTAGTCCGCATGGGACACTAAATAGGTGGATTTTATCGGCTTCTGGCCGAAGCGCAAGTGGGAAATAGTTGTACCGCCGGACTTTTTACTGTCATAAGAAAAATAACCTTGGGCATAAAGCGGGGTCTTATCCCCGATGATCTTAATAGCAGATTTGTTGGCCCCGACGGTTCCATCCGAACCTAAGCCGTAAAACTTGCAGTTGATCGTTCCTTCAGGACTTGTTTCCGCAAGATCGACTTCAGGAAGGGAGGTGTTCGTGACATCATCGGTGATCCCAATCGTGAACCCATTCTTGGGGTGCGCTTGTTTGAGATTTTCATAGACGGCAATGATTTGTGAAGGACGGGTATCCTTAGAACCCAGCCCATATCGTCCTCCGATGATCAGCGGCTTGATTTCACTGTTGTAAAAGAGATGAACGACATCGAGACATAAGGGTTCGGCAAGCGATCCAGGCTCTTTGGTGCGATCGAGAACGGCTATTTTCCTTACTGTTTTTGGCAGAACATTCAGGAAGTGTTTTTTCGAAAACGGTCGGTAGAGGCGAACTTTAATAACCCCAACTTTTTCCCCTTTGGTCAAGAGATAGTCAATTGTTTCCTCAATTGTCTCACAGACAGACCCCATAGCAACAATAATATTTTCCGCATCCGGAGAACCGTAATAATCAAAGGGATGATACGCTCTGCCCGTAATTCGTTGAATATCTTGCATATAGTTGTCAACAATATCCGGAACCGCAGTATAGAAAGGGTTGGCAACTTCCCGACCTTGGAAATAGATGTCCGGGTTTTGGGCAGTTCCTCGAACAACCGGGTGCTCCGGTGTTAAGGCATGGTCACGAAAGGCTTGAATCTTTTTCCAATCGACAAGCTTGGCGATCTCCTGTTCGTCGATTAGTTCGATCTTTTGAATCTCATGAGAGGTTCGGAAGCCATCGAAAAAATGCAAAAAGGGAACTTGGGATTTAAGGGCACAGAGATGGGCTGTATAGGCTAAATCATGAGCTTCTTGAACACTGGAAGAGGCAAGCAGGGCAAAGCCTGTTTGCCGACAAGCCATGACATCCTGGTGATCGCCAAAGATAGACAAGGCGTGCGCCGCAACAGCGCGCGCGGTCACATGAAATACTGCGGGCAACAGTTCTCCGGCAATTTTGTACATGTTGGGGATCATCAAGAGCAGGCCTTGTGAAGCAGTGTAGGTTGTTGTAAGCGCACCGGCGGCCAGTGAGCCGTGCAACGCTCCGGCAGCACCGGCTTCGGACTGCATTTCGGCCACTTTGACAGCTTGACCGAACAGGTTCTTCATTCCGTGTGCGGACCATTCGTCGACCCCTTCAGCCATCGGGGTAGAAGGTGTGATCGGAAAGATAGCGGCCACTTCGGTTAAGGCGTACGAAGCGGTTGCGGCGGCTTGGTTGCCATCCATAGTTTTCATTACTTTAGACACTGGAGCAGTCCTCCTTTGGTTTGGGGTTTGTGTTTTTTTCAACTTTAACCTATTATTTTAATATTGGTGGGTTATCATTCATCACAAGATTTTAAAGGTAAAGCAAGGGGTTGCTTTTGGTTAAGGGCGGAGGGACAAGCAATGGGTAAAAAAAATTATTACGTGGTTAAAGAAGGCTCTAAGCTGGGAATATTTAATAATTGGACAGAGTGTCAAGCATCAGTCAAAGGCTATAAAGGTGCTGTGTTTAAAGGGTTCGAGACGAAAGCTGAAGCCTTGGCGTGGCTGAATGGTAAGGAAGAGCTTCTTACTGATCCTATAGTAAAAAGCCCGGCAAAGGATTCGGCGGATGTCATTGGTCCCATTGATTTTGAAGTCTATACAGATGGAAGTTATTGCAATGGAAGGTATTCTTACGGTTATGCCTTTATCAAGGATGGACAAATCGTTTTGGAAAGTAACGGGGTCGGTGATGACTTGGAAGCTGCGAAAATGAGAAATGTCGCAGGGGAGATTGCGGCGGTACAACATGCAGTGGAAAAGGCTAAAACGCTGGATGTGCGGATCCGTATCTATCACGATTATTCGGGTATTTCCTTATGGGTTACCGGAGATTGGCAAGCTAAAAACAAGTTTACCCAAGCATATGTAGCCTTTATGCGAGCGCATCGGGGACTGTACGAGTTTGAAAAAGTAACCGGTCATAGTGGAGATCGCTTTAACGATTACGTAGATCGGCTGGCCAAGGAAGCTCTGGGAATAAGCACGAAGTGAATTAAATGAAGAGTTGCATGTCTGAGGCTAGGGCATCAGCCAAGTACTCCTTGGCCGTAATGACTTTGACTTCCGGTAGTAGTTCGTTTTCTTTGAAGCCCATGACCTCAACGGATAATTTACAGGCGTAGAATTTTACTCCCTTTTTCCTGGCTCCCTTGAGAAAGTCTGTCAGAGAAGGGGTTTTGTCCTCTTCCATCATTTCCAGAAGCATGTGCTTTCCCAGACCGGCCATGTTCATCTTGGAGAGGGGCAACTCCTCCGGCCCTTTAGGGGTGACTGCCTCAAACATTTTCTCGTAAACAGTTTTAGGTTCGGATGTTGCATTTTCCGGATTGCGAATTAGGAAAAGTCCCCAAAAGGCGAAAAACATGGTCACCTCGACATTCAACTCCCGAGCAGTGTTGGCAAGTAAAAGTGCGGCTAACGCTTTATCGTATTCACCGCTAAACAAGAGAAGGTTCATTTTTTTGTCCATTTGTGCACCCCTTTAGGTTGTTTATCCAAATCTATTATTAGTAGAAATGGAAATTATATAACATGCCTTAAATGTAAGATGTTGGGCGCTTGGCAATTTTTCCGAGTAATTGAGTTAAAATATCTATTTCAGCAAAATCATTGTACAAGCCAAAGCTGATTCGAACGATACCGGGGCGGGGAGCATCGGCATTTCTTCGGTAAAACTCCATTTGTTTCGGGGGGATAGATAACAGCCTTTGGATATATGGCTGGGTACAAAAACAACCTGTGCGAACGGCAATACCGGCTTGATTCGAGAGGATCGTTGCTACTCGTTCATGTTCGATTCCTTTAAGATTAAAAGGAATAACTCCGATTCGAGGTTCCCCGGAGACCGTTTGGGAGTAAAGTGCAATACCGGGAATCAATTTGAGCTTCGAGTTGGCATAGTCTGTAAGCTGCCTTTCATAGTGATCGATACTGCTCATGCCCAGGGCGGTCAAAGTTTTAATTGCTGCCACGAGAGCAACAACGCCCATGACGTTGGGCGAGCCTGCTTCTTCCTTGTGGGGAGGTTTTTCCCAGACTACCCAATCGTGGGTTACGGTTTCTGCGGTGCCTCCACCTACGAATTCGGAGATTCCGTGTTGGAACGTTTCTTTTGGACCGATGAGTACCCCAATTCCAAAGGGAGCGTACATTTTATGGGCTGAAAAAGCCAGATAATCAATATGCTGAAGTGGATTTTTAGGTTTCATGTCCACACCATTGTGGGGGATTAACTGGGCTCCGTCGACAAGTATTTTCGCCTTATGGCGGTGGGCGAGTTCGGCTATTTTATGTATCGGGTTTACATATCCTGTAACATTGGAGGCTCCGGTAACGGTTACGAGTTTGACATTCCCCTTATGTTTGATTAATTTACTTTCCAGGTCTTCAAGACTTAATTTTCCGCAGAGGTCTGTCTGAACATAATCGACTTGAAACTTGTTTCTCCAAGGTAGATCGTTAGAATGGTGCTCCATAAAGGTTGAGAGGACAACGCTTTTTTTCTTTCCTTCCCAGAGACGATAGGATAATTTGTTAATGGCCTCCGTCGTATTTTTAACAAAAATGACGGTATCTTGGAGTGGATCGGCATTGACGAACTTTAAGACGATGGATCTTGCTTCTTCAAAGAGTTGAGAAGAAACCTGTGATTTATAACCTGTGCCTCGATGGATGGAAGAATACATGGTCGAAAATTTTGTTATTTCTTCCATTACTGAAACAAAGGGAGGGGTCGAAGCCGCGTTATCGAAGTTGATGGCTGTAGTTAGTTGACCATTGGAGAGTGGGATCTTGGTATCAACTCCTACTACAAGATTTCTGTATGTGGATCGTGACAACTTTAAATTCATACACTCACCTCACTGATAGATATTAAATGAGACTTAATTGTTCTACTCATGATATTTGGCTTTCCCGGAAAAGGTGACAGAAGTTTTTTAAGTTACATGATATCCTTACCTCTGAAACATACTAACTGTGGGTTACTTTAATTTAGAATACGGGAGGTATGTATGAAAAAATCAGGTGAGATCCAAAAACATACGAAAGGGCTCCCCAGTGCCAAGTATGATTCTCGAAGCGCAGAGTTCAAACAAGAACAGAACAAAGCCAAAAAGGCCGCAGAAAATGAGAACTAAGACGTAGAGGGCCTAAAGAAAGCTGTGGTTATGATTAAGATGGTCGAAATAAACAAGTAATTTGTTATTGAAATTATGATCGAACTATTGTATAATGAATAAGTTGATAGGTCAGGTTTCTTTGAGATGGTTTATTTTGATTACAAAAGCAATTTCTGGCGGGATGACGAGCAGAAATCCCAATAGCTGTTGCTTGTTTTTTGTTTGGGTAACACTATGAAAGGAGTCGAGTATGAGCGACAATTCTTCTGCGGATACTAAAAACGAAACGATGGAGATCTCCAGGTTAATAATTGAGAGGTATTTAGAAAGAAAGTTAAAAGAAACCGAAATCGTGCACCACCTGAATGAGGTTATTGATGATGACAGAACTGCAAATCTTGCAGTATTTATTGATAAAGCTCATCACGCCAAATTCCATAAAGCCAAAAGGAAGTCCCAATATATTCCTGAAGTAGGGCGTACTCGAAAGGCGATCGAAGCGAATCTCTTGGAAAAGTATGGCATAGTGTTTTATGGACCGTTATATACAACCGATAGAGAAAGAATGCTTAAAAAAATGGCTGAACGAACAAAAAGGGAACTGGGCTTGATTGGTTAAGCAGAAGAGTGAGTGAGGTTTTTCGCTTGTTTTTTATCCACGGCGGCTCGGAATGAGCCGTCTTTTTATGTACCGGGCCGTTATCAGGCCATTGTGGAGAGCGAAAAGAAGTTGATAATCAAATAAACCAGAGGTGGTGTTAACTTGGCCAAAACAATAGGTGCTTATGTGAACGTAGCGTTAGCAGACTATGACGAGTCAATGAAAGATCATTTAGTCGAACTGCTGAAGGAATCATTGCGGGAGCAGGAACGATCAACAGAATACATACTTGAAGATAGCTGGGAAATAACGGAAAATAGGCGTAAGCTCTACAAAAATAAGGACGGAGCATTGGAAACTCTAAATGAGGAGACAGACGAGGACAAATTGTCTTTGGAAACTAGGGATAGTAGAGTAATACTGGAAGTTATGACGGTAAGTTTAACAGCAAAAGTGGGGGATATCCTTTAACCGTCTAATTTAAGAGAGGTTGAAATCCAAATGGCAAAAATTGAGCTGATCGCAACGGCTGCTTTTGGTTTAGAATCTATTGTGGCCCGCGAACTGAAAAACCTTGGGTATGATGAGTTAAATGTCGAAAACGGGAGAGTCTTGTTCACAGCGGATGAGCTGGGAATTTGCCGAACGAACCTCTGGCTGCGTTGCTCTGATCGCGTTCTTCTGAAGATAGGTTTCTTTCAAGCTCGGACCTTTGAGGAGCTTTTTCAACAAACAAAGGCCTTGCCTTGGGAGGACTGGCTTCCGGAAGATGCGAATTTCCCGGTTCAAGGGAAATCTGTAAAATCCCAGCTCTTTAGTGTTTCTGATTGCCAAGCCATTGTTAAAAAAGCAATCGTGGAACGTCTTAAAGAAACCTATAGTCGGAGTTGGTTTGAAGAAACGGGACCTCGATATCAGATTGAAGTCGCCCTTTTGAATGATCAGGTTACCTTAACTATTGATACCTCCGGGTTGGGTCTGCACAAGCGTGGATATCGGCAACTTGCCGGACAGGCGCCGCTCAAAGAAACTCTGGCTGCGGCAATGATTCAGCTGAGCTTTTGGCATAAAGACCGTGCGTTAATCGATCCATTTTGCGGGACAGGGACTATTCCCATCGAAGCCGCCTTTATTGCCCAAAATCGGGCGCCCGGTCTCAAACGTAGTTTTGCGGCAGAAAAATGGCCTAACCTCCCCAAAGTGCTCTGGCAAGAAGCCTGGCAGGAGGCCCTCGACCTTTGGGACCCTGAAGCAGCTTTGCATATCTATGGCTCGGATATCGACCCCAGTGCTTTAGCATTGGCCCGTACGCACGCTTTTGAAGCAGGGGTAGAAAGTGCAATACACTTTCAACGTCTGCCGGTGTCAGAAGTACGGTCTCGATTTAAATATGGACATCTGATTGCTAACCCTCCCTATGGTGAACGACTTGGGGGTGTTAATGAGGTTGAAGGGCTTTATCTTGAACTGGGTGAAACGTATAAGCGTTTAGAGAATTGGTCTCTGCATATGCTTACTACTCATCAATTCCCGGAACGATTAATCGGACGCCGCTGGGATAAAAGCCGAAAGCTCTATAACGGGCGGCTCGAATGTCATTATTTCCAGTTTTTTGGTCCGCGTCCGCCCAAGACGCAATCAAAATAACGAATTTATCAGCGACCTCAATCTGCCGGTCATTAAAAGTTTAATGAAAGGAAACTTGAGCTTCGCCTTTACAGGACAGCATATTTCGGATTGTCAGTTGAACTTCTTGATCAATTCTGTAACTAATTCATTACTAATACATAGAATGAATTAGAAGAAACACCATATTTTGGGGTTAATGTGTAATGATGAAGGTCTTAATCATTCCCATCTTCATTGTTTGGTGCAATTCTCTGATTCACAAGAGTTAAAACAGCTAAAGGAGCATTTCTGCAAGGCTTAACTTCGGAAATGTTCTTTTTGATTGAATTTTGCTGGAAAGATTAATGAAAGATTTTTTGAATATACAGAATTCACAATCAAATTATATGATGGCTTAATAGGAAAGGGAAATTTTACAAGCAATATAAACTCACTTAGACTAGATAGTGACTATAATAACAACGAAGGAGGTTGACTATTTTGCTACTAAGTTTTGTTGCCTATCTTTCCATACTCCTTTTTGTAGGAATATCCGCTCATAAAGCTTACCAATTTGCCAAAATGCCGTTGCACGGACGAATGGAGCTCTATCCTGTACCCAAAGAAAATGGGTTTGAACATGGGGGCTCCTTTTATGAGGAAGTAGCTTGGTGGAGCAAACCCCATGAAGTGTCTCATGCTCGGGAAATAAAAGAAATGTTAAAAGAAATTCTCTTCATAAAGAAACTGTTTGACAACCAGCGTCCTTTTTGGTGGCTCTCTTATTCTCTGCACTTGGGAATTTATTTCATCATGGCTTGGACAATATTGTTGGTTATCGGAGCAGCGTTCGTACTGAACGGAATTGCCATAGCAGCAAGCAGCACAAACATCTTGGGGCAGTTGATTTTCTACCTGTCAGTTTGGGTCGGAATTATAGGGCTCGTTTTGGTAACTTTAGGTTCTGGTTTATTGGTTCTGCGGAGAATGTTTGACAATACGCTGAGAAAATATACAACACCTCAAGAGTACTTTAACCTATTGCTTATTTTTGCAGCAGCGGTTACCGGGATCTTAACCTGGAGTAATGATTTGTCCTTTCAATCTGCGAGAGAAGTGACTAAAAACCTCATTACATTTACGTCTTTTCCTGCATCTGGTATACTGACCTTGCACATAGTCTTAGTTGGAATTATGCTGATTTATATTCCCATAAGTAAGATGAGTCATTATGTCGGAAAGTATTTTACGTTCCATACTGTTCTTTGGGACAATAGCCCTAACCTTAAAGGAAGCGCAGTCGAACAAAAAGTCAAAAAAGCGACATCCTATCGTCCGACTACTTCTTGGTCTGCTCCTCATATCAAAGCACCGGGCGCACCCAAGGAATAATTTCCAATCTTCCAATTCTTAAGTGCTAACTATGATAGGAAAAAGGAGATCTTAAGTATGATAAATCAAAAGGATTTACTTCCGAAAGATATGGGACGCCCGGATGAGCAACTGATCAAACTCGAACTTGGTCAACTCATGCCTTTACTGGCGCCGTATGATAAACCCGGTATGGAACCGCCCTTAACTGACCCTAAGCCTGCCTGGAAAGAAAAATACTGTACTTCTTTAGATGGTTACGTAGGTCTCGATACCTTAACCCGCCCAACCTCTAAAGCGGAAGAAGATGAATTTGTTCGGAAGTTCATTGGTGGCGTAGGAAAGATTTTTTCGGATGCTAATAATGGGATACTTGAACCGCTCTTATTGTCATTTGAATATTGTGCAAAATGCAATACCTGTTCAGAAGCTTGTCATATTTACGAGGCCTCAGGGAACAATGAGATGTATCGACCAATTTATCGTTCTGAGGTTCTTAGAAAAATAGCAAAGAAGTATTTCACTACAAGCGGAAAACTGCTTGGTGGCTTGGTTGGGGCGGACATTGATGTTAACTGGGAAACGATTGCTCGATTGGGGGAATTGGCCTATCGTTGTAATCTCTGCCGGCGCTGTGCTCAGACCTGTCCTTTGGGCTTGGATAACGCTATTCTCTCCAAAGAAATTCGTAAAATATTCAGTCAGGAAATGGGCATTGCCCCAACTCCTTTGCATACCAAAGGCACGATGCTCCAGATTAAAACCGGTTCGTCAACCGGCTTAAGTAAGCCTGCTTTTTTAGATACGCTGGAGTTCTTAGAAGAGGATACGGAAGAAAAATTTGGAATTAAGCTTAAATTTCCGGTCGATAAGAAAGGCGCGGATATTTTAGTACTGCATAATGCAGGAGAGTTTATGGCTTGGCCGGAAAACCCTGTCGCTTTTGCCATACTTTTTGATGAGGCCGGTATAAATTGGACCCTGAGCAGTGAGATCATGGGGTATGACAGTGTCAACTATGGTATCTGGTATGATGATTATCAAGCAAAACAGATTGCCTTGATGCAGATGAAAGTAGCTAAAGATTTTGGAGTCAACCGAATTGTGGTCGCAGAGTGCGGGCATGCTCATAAGGCGTCGATAATGGTGGGTGACCGCATGACGTATGGAGATGCTAAAATTCCGGTGGAGAGCTGTCTACCTTTGCTTTGGGATTGGGTCAAGACTAAACGTTTAAAGTTTGATCCCAGCAAAAATAATTTTCCGGTGACGCTTCATGATCCTTGCAATATGGTACGCCAATTGGGAATTGTCGAACCTCAGCGCAATGTTCTGAAAGCGATCTGTCCGCAGTTCAGAGAAATGACTCCCCATGGTGTAGATAATTACTGTTGCGGCGGGGGAAGCGGTTTTGCGATCATGAGTTCGCAGAATTTCCCGGAATTCCGAGACTCTGTGGCGTCCCGAGTGAAATTTAACCAGATTCTCGGAGCCTTTAAAGGAGTCATGGAAGATGTCAAAACTCCTAAATATATTTGTGCTCCTTGTTCTAATTGTAAAGGAGCGATGCGAGCTATTTTGGAACACTATGAGGCAACCGAAAAATATAACCTTCAATATGGTGGTTTAGTGGAATTAATGGTAAATGCACTGGTAAGTATGAAAAAGCCCTTTATGGAGTTTTTAGAAGATTAATTGAGGGTACTGCTGGATTCTCTAGAGTGGACTGTTTCAGGATGGCTGAGACGGTCCATTTTTATCAAAATAGCCGGCTGTTTCAGGAATTAATTATAATTTATGACCAATGGAATTTAAGTTGAGGTTCTAAAAAGCTTATGCTAGAATTAAACGTTGAATGATTGGGGAGGAGAAGTGTACATGAAAGTTATTATGGTGGGTGGAGTTGTCGTTGGTCCCAAAGTTTCCGCACGCTTAAGGCGCTTAAATTCCGAGGCTGAGATTACCATCATCGAAAAAGGGAATCTACTTTCTTATGGAGCTTGTGGACTGCCACTTTATGTAGCTAACTTAGTACCTAAACTAGATGGGTTAATGATGACCTCTTATGGTTTGCTTAGGGATAAAGATTTTTTCCGGAGTCAGAAAAATGTTAAAGTTCTGAGCGAAACCGAAGCGATAAAAATCGATAGAGAAAACAAAAAGGTCTTCGTTCGTAACCTAGCAACTGGGGTCGAGGAAGCCTTGGATTATGACTATTTGGTTCTTGCTACCGGGGCCAAGCCAAACATCCCCCCGATTTCAGGTGTGAATTTAGGCCAAGTGTTTACGCTTCATCGTCCGCAGGATGCTCAAGCTTTGAAGGAACTGATTAAAGCCAAGAAGGTGAAACACGTCACAGTGCTGGGATCCGGGCTGATTGGGATCGAAGCTGCCGATGCTTTAGCGAGTATACGTCTCAAGGTTGTCTTATGTGAAGCGGAATCTCAAGTGCTACCAAAGTTGCTGGATGCCGATATGGCCAAACTTGTAGAGCGGCAAATGAAGAGACAGGGTGTCGATATTCGCCTTTCCTGCAAAGTGAACGCTTTGGAAGGGGATACCGATGGAAATGTATGCCGTGTCGTGACAGAACAAGGGGCAATTGAAACTGAAGTGGTAATTGTGGCTACGGGAGTACGCCCGGAAGTCGGATTAGCCCGCGAGGCCGGACTCACGATCGGCACTACGGGAGCGATTCAAGTTGATGAACACTTGATGACCAGCGATCCTGCTATTTATGCAGGCGGAGACTGCGCTGAACAACGTCACCTCGTTACGGGAGAAGCTGTGTATATTCCGCTAGCCTCAACCGCCAACAAGCAAGGCCGTGTAATAGCAGATCATATGCTGGGGATTTCGGCCCGCTATGCTCCGGTTGAAGGAACATCAGTTCTGCAGGCTTTTGATCTCAATATTGGACGCACAGGATTGGGAGAGGCGGAAGCTCGAAAACGGGGCTACAATATTGTGACCAGTGTGAGTAGTGGTCTTGATTCCACTCATTATTATCCTATGCATGCCAATATTACGATTAAATTAATTGCCGAACGAGAGAATGGACGCTTGTTGGGTGCCCAAGTTTGTGGTTTGGGAGAGAGCGTTAAAAGACTTGATGTCTTGGCGACCGCCCTTAAATTCGGAGCTAAAGTAGCAGATCTGATTGATCTTGATTTAGCTTATGCCCCGCCCTTTGCTACCGCTATAGACGTGCTCATTCACGCTGCTACAACCTTAGAAAACATTCGTCTGGGGGTAGCTGAAGGAATCACTGCAGAAACAGTTGTGAGGCGCCTGGAAGCCGGGGAAAAGCTTTGCCTTCTTGATGTCCGGGAGCGGGAAGAAGTGGAGGCTGATCCCTTGCCCATTGAGGGAACGCTGGTGATTACTTTAGGAGAACTCAGGGATCGTTGGGAAGAAATACCGAAGGATATTCCTGTCATTACCGTGTGTGGTTTAGGGATCAGAGGTTACGAAGCGGCCTGCATGCTTAGGGACAAAGGGCTTAGCCAAGTGGCTTTTCTCCAGGGGGGAATCTCAGTAACAAATGCTTACTTTAAAAAAGAGTAGTTTTTTGATTTGTAATCCGTTTTCCGGATAGATCAATCAGGATTATATATTGTACGAATAGAACACAAGGTGTTAAATTAAGAACGTGGACTAGTGTTAATTTACACAAGAAAAAACATCTTTCCAAATTGTTCAACATTAAGTAGCTAATATTTAATGTTTGATTATTTCTTTAGTAGTTTAAGGAGGTGTAATTAGTGTTTATCGTAACAATTGATGAGGATCTGTGTTCAGGATGCAACTCTTGTACCGAAGGATGTCCGGCTCACCTGCTTGGCTTCAGTGATGACAAGGCTCATGTAATCGGTGATGAATCAGAGTGCATGGGCTGCGAAAGTTGCATATCTGTTTGTCCAACGGGTGCCATCAGTATATCTGAAATGTAAGAAACACATTAACTTGAAGACGGAGGGTGTGCCATGACAGAAAAGAAAACACCTTTACTAGACGAACTAGAAAAAGGTAAATGGCCTAGTTTTGTTACTGAAATTAAACGAGCTGCAGCCAAGAACTCAGCTTCTGCCGAGTTGCTCCAAGTTTTGGAAAGATCTTATCGTGAGCGCAGAGGACACTGGAAACATGGTGGAATTGTTGGAGTTCGAGGTTACGGCGGCGGTGTAATCGGTCGTTATGTCGATGAGCCTCACACTTATCCAAATGTTGCAGAGTTCCATACTGTCCGTATTAATCAGCCATCGGGCTTCTTCTATAATACAAAAACACTTCGCACAATTTGCGATCTTTGGGAAAAACACGGAAGCGGCCTAACAAATATGCACGGCTCAACCGGAGACATCATTTTGCTAGGGTGCAAAACAGAGAGCATTCAACCCATCTTTGACGATTATAGTGAGGCTGGGTTTGACTTAGGCGGATCAGGGTCTTGCTTGAGAACAACTAACTGTTGTGTAGGACCGGGCCGTTGTGAATTTGCTTGCTATGATACACTGGAAGCATGTTACAATGTTACTAATGAGTTCATGGATGAGCTTCATCGTCCAATGTGGCCTTACAAGAGCAAAATTAAGTTCTCTGGTTGCGCCAACGATTGCACAGGCTCGATTGCTCGTTCCGATTGTTCAGTAATTGGCACTTGGCGCGATTCATTAATAATTGATCAAGCAGCTGTCAAAGAATATGCTGCAAAAGGTTTTGATATTCAAGGTCTGGTCTGTGACAAATGCCCAACAAAGTGTCTCACTTTCAATAAAGAGACTCAAGAACTCTCAGTAGTTGCCGAAGACTGCACACGTTGCATGCATTGCATTAATAAGATGCCGAAAGCTATTACAGCTGGTAAAGAAAAAGGAGCCACCATTCTAATCGGTGGTAAATCCACAATTGTACAGTCAGCATTTATGTCTTGGGTTATTGTTCCTTTCATGAAAATGGAAGCCGAAGATGATTATGAAGAGTTTAAAGATCTCATGCGCCGTATCTGGGAGTGGTGGGATGAAAACGGTAAAACTCGTGAGCGTATCGGAGAAACAATTTATCGCTTAGGAATGACCAACTTCCTCAAAGGGATTGAAGTTGCTCCTGTGCCACAAATGGTCTTCCGCCCACGCGCTAACCCATATGTCTTCTGGAACCAAGATGACCTTGACAAATCCGGAACTGCCCTTGATGGATCAGCTCTGTAAATTATTAAGATAAGTAGCTAACGAGAGGTGGATAATAATGGCAAAATTAGACCAAGGACCTCCTAATTATAAAGAGATGCTTCCTCCGGTTATTCTTGAAAACTATGGCAAGTGGAAATATCATGAAATTCCTCGTCCCGGTGTACTCAAACATGTTGGAGAAGCCAGCACACTTTACAGTGTACGGGTGGGAACTCCGCGTTTGGTCAGTATTGATTTTATTCGCGACGTTTGCGCACTGGCTGACGAATATTGCGATGGCTTCCTTCGCTGGACAACCCGTAACAACATTGAATTTTTACTTTCTGACGAGGCTAAAGTTAATCCGCTAATTGATACTTTAAACGCTAAAGGTTTTGCTGTAGGCGGAACCGGAGAAGCAATCAGCAATATCATTCACACTCAAGGATGGGTACACTGTCATACACCGGCTACTGACGCTTCCGGCGTAGTTAAAGCCGTCATGGATGATTTATATGAATATTTCAATTCCATGAAGCTCCCTGCTAAATTAAAAATGGGTTTGGCTTGCTGCTTAAACATGTGCGGATCTACGCACTGCAGTGATATTGGAATTGTCGGTGTTCACCGGACTCCTCCTCGGATTGACCATGACAAGATTCGTAAGGGTACTGAGATTCCGAGTCTGGTAGCCAGCTGCCCGACCGGAGCTATTCGTCCAGATCCGAAGAACAAGAGCGTTGTTGTTAACAATGACAAATGTATGTATTGTGGTAACTGCTATACGATGTCTCCGGCTATGGAAATTTATGATGCTAAAAACGACGGCATAGCAATTCTGATCGGTGGAAAAGTTTCCAATGCCCGTTCAGCCCCTAGTTTTTCTCGTATGGTAATTCCGTTTCTGCCGAACACGGCTCCACGTTGGCCTGAAACGACTGAAGCAATCCGTAAAATCATTGAACTTTGGATTGCCAATGCTCAAAAAGGAGAACGAATTGGAGAATGGGTCGAGCGGATTGGCTGGGAAAGATTCTTCAGTATGGCTGAACTTCCATTCTCAGATATGCTGATTGATGATTATATTTTCTCCAGAGAAACCTTCCGGACATCTGCTTCATTCAAATACTAAGGTTGATCCAATTTAATTTAGAAAGCTGGTATTTCAATGGCAAAAGGTGCTGCTGATCCCCTAATCAAAGCCAAGATCCTTGAGTATCTTGCGAAAGTTCAAAAAGCCAAGAGCAGAGACGTCGCAGTAGCCATCGGTGAGAAAAAAAGCGATGTTGATAACGCAGTTAAAGAACTTACTGCGGAAGATCTTGTTGAATACCTCTATATTACTACTACCTTTATTTGTTTAAAAGGTAAGGTCCAAACTCCAGGTGATTTTGATCCTGATGAAAAGTAAATTCTGGATGGACAGACCGTAATATAGAATGGTAGCTTCCGATATACTTTTTATTGGCCATCCTTCAGGTCCTAGGTCTCTGTTGCTGTCGATTTATTAAATCTGCAGGATAGGGAATGGTCTGAGGATGGTCAATTTTTTCATTAACAAACCGCATGGCTGCTACTCTGTTGGAAGGTATGAATAAATGGCTAACACTAAGGGAGAAGATAAGGATAGCCTATTCACTCCTGACTAAACAACTCCAAGAAAGGTATGGGATTATGTTGCGAACAGCTATGAATGACCTGAGTATCGAGAATGTCCCTCGCTTAGTAATTGGAGCACCTCATGGGCGGAGCGGGAAAACGACCTTTACTTTAGGTTTGCTTAGAGCGTTTGCCCGACAAGGAATGGCTGTGCAGCCCTTTAAAAAGGGACCGGACTATATTGATGCGAGTTGGCATACGGCAGCAGCTGGCTGCACTTGTCGAAACCTCGATTCCTTTTTCATGAGGAAACAAGAAATATGTAGTTCCATAGCCTGTCAATCTTTAGGGAAAAATATAACTATTATTGAAGGCGCGATGGGGCTATATGATGGTTTGGACATTCAAGGAAGCAGTTCTACGGCTGAAATTGCCAAAATAACCCGTTCACCGGTGCTTTTGGTGGTAGATATGACCCGTATAACCCGCAGTATTGCAGCTGTGGTTATGGGCTATCAGCATTTTGACTTAGATGTACAGATTGTAGGTGTTGTGCTGAATAAAGTGGCCCGGGCACGTCATGAGAAGATTGGCCGTGAAGCAATTGAAGAGTTTTGTAAGATCCCGGTAGTGGGAGCGATTCCCAAAGACGTCAACCTAGGCATCCCTGACCGACACCTTGGTCTGGTTACGAGGGGGGAAATGGCTGAAACAGATAGGTTGCTGGATTATTTGGCAGATGTGATTACTGAACATGTTGATTTACCCAAAGTTTTGACTTTGGCTCAAAGCGCCCCGGAACTGCCTCACTTTGCGGAGACAGTGGCTCCAAACTTAGCCAAAGTACAACAAGGTAAGGGTTTGACACCTAAAATCGGAATTATTCAGGACGCGGCTTTCAGTTTTTATTATCCGGAAAACCTGGAAGCTTTAAAAGCTATGGGGGCCGATCTAGTCCCCATCAACGCCCTGTTAGATAGCCACCTCCCGGAGGACCTGGACGGCCTCTATATTGGTGGAGGTTTTCCCGAGGTATTCGTTGCTGAGCTTGAAGCAAACAAGCTGTTGCGAGAGGAAATCAATATGGCTGGAGAAGTGGGTTTGCCGATCTACGCAGAGTGTGGAGGTCTTATGTATCTGGGGCGCTCGATTCGTACCTCAGCTCGAAGCTTTGAGATGGTTGGTTTACTGCCCTTTGACACTCAGATGGAAAATAAACCGCAAGGGCATGGGTATACGATTATGGAAGCGAATCCAGGTCAAGCTTGGTTCGATGAAAAGACTGAGATTAAGGGTCATGAATTTCATAATTCCCGAATAATTAACTTGGCTCAGGATATAAAGTTTGGCTTAATGGTCAAGCGAGGGCACGGGATTGATGGTCAGCATGACGGAATTAGTTATAAGAACGTATTTGCTGCTTATAATCATATTCACGCGCTAGGTTGTCCCGAATGGGCTGAACGCATGGTGAAGTTAGCGACGAGTTACAATCAGACTAAGCGGATTTCCATAGAGAAGCTAGCACTACAATAAATTATTTATTGTTGATCATCACAAAAAGCCTTCCTGACGGAAGGCTTTTTATTGTTTAACAGGGGAATAAGGTTTTTTAGTCATTTTTTCGAAAAGAAAGAGTGGTTGCCTAGCGGAAACCTTCCACTGATGGTATGATAAGGATATGCAATGTCCAGCTTAAAATACTTGCCAGAGTTTTCATTGAATAAGTTTCGATTGATAGTGGAATACACGTGAAAATGGAGACACTATTATTGATATAGAGGATCTAGGAGGGAGAAACAGTATCATGGAACAACATTTTCTTGTTTTCAAAGAGGTAGCAGAAACAAAAAACATTACACTATCAGCTAAGAAGCTTCACATGAGTCAGCCCAGTATCAGTTTGCAGATTCAGAATCTGGAAAACCAGTATGGCGCTCGTTTTTTCGATCGCACCAATAAAGGGGTTACGTTGACTAAAGAGGGTCAAATCTTTTATGCCCATGTGCGAAGTGTCTTAGACCTTCTTTCGAATGCCAAAGAGCAGATCAGCGCCCTAGCAAAAGATCAAAGAGGACTGATCTACCTTGGTGCGACTTTAACGATTGGAGAATACATTCTCCCCAACATTTTAGCGTTTCTATACAAGACTCATCCGGATGTGGATTTCAAGGTGAAGATCGCCAATACGGAGTCGATTTCGCAAGATGTTCTGGAGAAGAAGATACATATTGGCCTAATCGAAGGGCCGGTTCCTCGGCATAAAGACCTTAATGTGGAGAGTTTTTGGGAAGATGAGTTGGTGGTCGTAATTCCCTATTTTCATCCCTGGGCTTCAAGAAATAGCATTACCTTAGCAGAACTTCCACACGAGCGTTTGGTGACGCGAGAGGACGGTTCTGGGACTCGTAAAGTGATGGAAAATGCCCTTAAAGAGAGAGGACTTGATCCGGATCAATTGAATGTCACGATGGAATTGGGAAGTACTCAGGCGATAAAACAGCTGGTTTCGGCCGGACTTGGAATTACGATTATTTCTTCCTTGACTGTTGGCCGGGAATGCGATCAAAAAATATTTAAAATGTTAAAGATTCAGGATTCTCCCATTTACCGCCCGCTCAGTATTCTCACTAATGCTCGAACTACTCAGACTAAAGATGAGCGGATTTTAATCAACCTGCTTCATGATCATAGATTGCTGACAGATGTATTAAGTAAGGATTATACTGATTCTGAAGATTTAGATTCAGTTTAAGCTACTTTTGTTTACGAAAGCTTATGCCTTCTGGGTCCCAACCGATCACGCTCTGTGAACCTGATCGGTTTTATAGAAATTTGCTCATCTCTACGGTGAGTAGCAGGAAGGACGAGAACAAAAAATGAAAACGGACTGTCGGATTGGACTCGTTCAGATGGAATCCATCGTTGGGGATACTGAACGTAATTTTCAGAGAATTACTCAGCTGGCAGAGGTTGCTCAAAAGCAGGGAATCTCCATATTGTGCTTTCCGGAATGTGCCTTAGATGGTTATTCGCCGCAACACGCCTCGGAAATGGGAGATACACTGGATAGTTCTTGGATCAGCCGGTTGAGAGAGTGCTCGCAGGATTTAGGGATCACTCTATTAGTTGGTATGGTTGAGCAAGAAAAAAACCGGGACAAGCCCTACATATCGCAGGTTATTTTATCTCCGGAGGAGGAAACCTCGGTTTATCGCAAAGCACATTTGGGTCGGAGCGAATCGGAATATTTCACTCCGGGAGATTGCTTCCCGATCTTTTCAGCTCATGGCTTGACTTTTGCGGTGGGAATCTGTTGGGATTGGCATTTTCCTGAAATGGCGGCGATTTATTCTCTGAAAGGGGCAGAAGTCATGTTTGCGCCACACGCTTCTCCCGTAATTGCCGGTGATCGGAAAGAGATTTGGTTGCGTTATCTTGGAGCACGAGCTTATGATAATTCGGTCTATCTCGGAGCGTGCAATTTGATAGGAAGTAACGGTAAAACTAAGGAGTTTAGCGGGGGAGCTTTAGTAATCGGGCCAAAAGGTGAACTGCTTAATCAATCGTATTTAGGAGAAGAAGGCATACTTGCAACCACCCTTTCAGCGGAGCGGATTAATCTTATTCGGCGTGTTGATCGGACTTCCATGCGGGATAGCTTTTTTCTGGCGGATCGCCGCAAGGAGCTTTATCAGGAACTGGTGGAACTGGATATTTTGGATAGACTGAAGGTATCCAAGGAATAAAGGTGTGAAAGAGAGTTTAATCTTAAAATCCCGCATTTTTTTATACCTACAAGGAGAAACACTGTAAATACGGGAAAAAATAATGATTCGCAATTCAATTTGTAGGTATAATTTTTATATCTACAAAAACACCAAAATGCCTGTAAAATCAGGGTTTATTAATGTCGGTATAATTTTTCACGGGAATCAAGGTTTAATATAACCGTCTGGGTTATCCCCCTTTCCAATGGATTGGGGTTTTTTTGTGACTTTTTGAAGGGTTCTATCGTATATCGCATTATATTGTTAAATTTTAAATGCCTTGAATCATCGTTTAGATTGGCTCATTATCTTTGATAAGAAAATAGCGATTTTCATGATAGTTTGTGCCCAACGGGGCATGGGGGTTTGGTAAGGAGAATGTGAATAAAGAAAAAAACCTTTCCAGCTGTCTGAGCCTAGAAAGGTTTCGTTTTGAAACGATTTACCAATTGTTGCGTGCGCGAGGTTGATAACAGTCACGGCAATACACTGGTTTGTCACCGGAAGGTTGGAATGGGACTGTCGTTTCCTTTCCACAAGTAGCACAAATGGCAGGGAACATTTCACGTGGTTGACGAGAATACCCGCCACCACCGCCACTATTTCTGTTTTGTTCTTTTCTGGCAGCTCGACATTCCGGGCAACGGCCGGGCTCGTTGGTAAACCCTTTTTCAGCATAGAACTCTTGTTCGGATGCTGTAAATTCAAAATCACGACCACAGTCTTTACAACTTAATATTTTGTCGTTAAACATAATCAAACCTCCGCAATCTTATTACCCGCTACATGGGAAGTTCAGAAAAATCTTCCCATAGCCTTAGGCAATCGAGAAGGTTCGTGTAAATCCACAAGTACTCCGAGCATCTTAATTATATCGAAATAATTGGTAATAGTCAATTGTTTATCCCGAAATTCGAACATTTTTTCCATGTTTAACCATCTTATTAGGACTGATGACTAGGACTATTTCAGCTTAGATTGTGACCCTGGCCTTATATTCGTTTGTAAAAGTCGGAAGTATAATGTACAAAAGATACTTACACCAGAGATAAAGGAGGTTTTGAATGTCGATTTGCAAGGGGTCAAGGCGCTCCCGGTTCCCCTGAAAGGTGTGGTAGGCATGAGCATGAGTAAAATTAAGGTTATGATTGTCGATGATATCCAAGATACACGAGAAAGTGTCCGTCGTCTCTTGGAATTCGAAGAAGATATTGAGGTCATCAGTGAAGCTGGAGGTGGTTCTGAGGCACTTTCTATAGCCGAAAAAATCAAACCTGACGTTATGGTTATGGACATCAATATGCCGGAAATGAATGGTATACGAACCACCGAATTGATGAGAGAACGTGTACCTGAGACGGATATTATTATCATGTCGGTGCAGGGTGAGCAGGATTATCTTCGCCGAGCCATGCTGGCAGGAGCCAGGGATTACATTGTCAAACCGTTCAGTGGGGGAGAGTTGGCAAATTCCATTGTGCGTGTTTATTCGTCGAAAAAATCTTCCGTTGTGGCTCGCCCGGAAGTAGCCCCACGCAAGAACAAAACCATCATTTTTTTTAGCACTAAAGGAGGAGTTGGAAAAACGGTCATTGCGACCAATGTAGCGGTTGCTCTAGCTAATCAAGCTTCCTTGAAAATATTATTTGTGGATTTAGATTTGCAATTTGGCGACGGGGCGGTTTTTCTGAATACTGTCCCCAAGTGGACGATCGCTGATATAGCGCAAAGTGGACGGTTAAAAGATGAAGAGATTAAAGCTTGTATTACTGTACATGAGTCGGGACTTGATTTCCTGGCTGCTCCGATGCGACCGGAACATGCGGAAATGGTCCATATCGAGGCGGTAAAACAAATTATAGCTTATGGCAAAAAAGTCTATGATTATGTCATTATTGATACGCAAAACCGGTTTGAAGATATGTCGCTTTTGGCCCTTGATGAGGCTGATGAAATTTGGCTGGTAGTTTCGATGGATTTGCCCACGATCAGAAATTCCAAGCTGTGTCTGGAGTTGATGACTCACCTTGGCTATTTCAGTAAAGTAAAGATCGTGCTCAACCGTTCCGGGACAGGTGTTGGGTTAGAGGACCGTGATATTCAGGAAACCCTAGGGATGTCAGCTTCCTTCAAAATTCCGAGTGACGGCAAAGCGGTGCTGGGAGCTTTGAATTCGGGAAAACCGTTTGTCTCAGAGTACCCGCAAAGCAAGGCCAGTGAAGGGATTCAAAGGGTGGTCGAAACTCTCACCGGTTTAAAACAGGAAACTGATCGGCATAAACCCAGATTCAAACTATTTGGCAGAAAGTGGCTTGCTGATGTGCATTGAATGTGACACAGGTGGATGACTGACAAAGTAAACATTCCAAAATCATAACTCAGTTAACTTGAAACTTAATCAAATTTAGCGGAAAATGGAGGAATTTATTATGTCAAAAATCAAAGCATTTTTTATGGATGAATCCGGCCAAGCAATGACAGAGTATGGCCTAATTATTGCCTTAGTTGCGATTGCGGTAATAGGGGCTCTTGGGTATATAGGTACTGCTCTGAATACTAAATTCAGCACCATCAACAACAGCATAACCAATGCTAATTAATCTGCTGCTGGTCAGCTTGGCGGTCATCACGATTTGGACAGATAGCCGCTATAAAAAAATCTACAATAAGGTTTTACTGCCTTTTTTATTAATAGCCCTGTTGATCCAACCAATTGACGGCTTGGAGGGAGCCGTCCTCGGCTTCCTGTTCCTCTTATTACCTTACCTGTTCGGAGGTATCGGGGCAGGGGATGTAAAACTACTGGCGGTTTATGGGGCCTTCTTGGGACCTGGTCTAATGGTTACAGCGTTTTTCTGCGGGGCGATTTTAGGCGGAGTGGTCGCTCTGTATAAACGTTTTAAGCACGAAAATACCTTGGCCTATGGAATCCCCTTGAGTTTAGGAGCAATTCTGACCTTGGTTTTTCCAATCACGGTTGTAAATTTCAGTCACCTGTTAAGCAG
>Ga0326727_10005364_pt1 | contig 36780 bp, 28 predicted proteins | sample MB2enrmetagenome_FD_207643 | JGI IMG/M metagenome (GOLD analysis project Ga0326727, IMG submission 207643) | Lab enriched peat soil microbial communities from McLean, Ithaca, NY, United States - MB29MY | ecosystem: Environmental > Terrestrial > Soil > Wetlands > Peat | place: USA: New York... | reverse complement strand
AAAATACGCGGACATTACGCGTATTATGGAATCACGGGCAACGCGCGTGTGTTGGGCTGGTTCCAGCGAGCCGTCTCCCGCTGCTGGCGCAAGTGGCTCGATCGCCGCAATCGCCAGCGGGACATGACTTGGGATCGGTTCAAGCGGCTTCTGAAGCGCTACGGGCTTCCCCCGCCACGAATCGTCCACTCATACGTCAAGTAGCGAACCCATGACCCGAGGAGCCGTATGCTCTAATGCGAGCATGTACGGATCTGTGGGAGCCCCGGGCGGGCAACCGCCCGGGGCCACCCGGCAAATCGCCAGCGCGCTGACCAACGCCCGCATCCCGCCCTGGGCCTGGGCAACGGCTCGGTGCTGGGCGGGGTCGCGCTTCCGCCGGCTGGGGTCCGCGGGCCGCAGAAACTGAACCTGGCCGTCTCGATCGAGGGCACGCCGTATGCCAACGATTGGAACCCTTTTGGTCTACCCGGGGAGGAGGCATCGCCGGGCGCCGCAGGGAAGCCCACGGAGACGACCGCCCTGGGCACCATGCCAGTGGCCGCTCCGGCAGGGAAGGGGACTGGGGGTGGACGCATGCGAGGCCGCGTCGCTCGCGGAGGCCCTGTCCCCCTTCCTCCCGCACAATCGCTACGATAGAGCCAGAATATCGGGAGTCTTCGCTAACTCGCCTAAATGCAGTGTTTTCAATACAGACTGCCCAGCTTCGCGACCGCTCGGAAAGTGGGTAAGTGAGGTAGGCGGGGTGGAGAAACTCCGCCGACTTTGCCGGTTATTCCACTTTCGTCGCCGGGGCCGGTGGCTTATACTTGAAAATCTCGTTACCGCTTTCCAAGATGGAATGGGTGTGAGCGGCTTTTCCTGCGGCGCCGCTCGGGTGCCGTCGCCCGTCGGATCTCGTCACGTTTCTCCTCGCTGTAGAGCCGCTGCGGCAGTTGTCTTAACCCATGCGACGTCAACACGAAGGACCGTGAAGATGGATGCCTTGAGAATGGATGCCTTGAATCGGAAACTGAGTCGGCGGGCGATGCTGGCCCGGTCGGCGGCCGCAGTCGCCTCCGGCGGCCTTCTGCCGTACTTCTACTCGAGCGCGTCGCAAGCGGCGGAGGCCAAGGGCGATCGGCTGGGGCTGGCGGCCATCGGCACCGGCGGACGGGGGGCCTACATCGGGCACCGGGCGGCCAGGCGCGGGCGGATCGTCGCCTGCTGCGACGTCGACCGCCGCCGCGCCGAGACCTTTGCCGCCCGCTACGACGGCCGCTGCCAGGTCTACGGCGACTACCGCCGCGTGCTGGATCGCAAGGACGTGGACGTGCTGACCGTGGGCACGCCCGACCACTGGCACGCCAAGATCGTGATCGACGCTTTGCGGGCGGGCAAGGACGTCTACTGCGAGAAGCCGCTGACGCTGACCATCGACGAGGGCAAGCAGATTTGCCGCACGGTCCGCGAAACGCGCCGCGTGGTCCAGGTGGGCACGCAGCAGCGGAGCGAAGACGACGGCGTGTTTCTGCAAGCCGTGGCCCTGGCCCGCGGCGGATACCTGGGAAAGAATCTCCGCGCCGTGGTCTCGCTGGGCGCGGCTCCGCGGGGCGGCCCGTTCGCGCCGGCCCCCATTCCGGCCACGCTCGACTGGGAGTTCTGGCTGGGCCAGTCGCCGAAGGTGCCCTATTGCCCGCAGCGGGCCCACTACGACTTCCGCTGGTGGTTCGAGTACGCCGGCGGCCAGGTGACTTACTGGGGCGTACACCACGTGGATATCGCCATGTGGGCCCTGGGGCTCGAGGAGACCGGGCCCACGCGGATTGAGGCCGCCGGCCGGTTGCCGGACGTCTCCGGCGGCTTCAACGTCCCCAGCACCTTCCGCTCGACCATGAGCTTCGCCGGCGGGGCCACCATCGTCTTGGACAGCGCCAAGAATGCCCTGCGGATCGAAGGAGACAGCGGGGCCATCGTGGTCGATCACCGGCGGCTGACCGGCAAGCCGGTCGAGGGCCTGTCGCCGTCCCAGCGCGAGTGGCTCGAGCAGGAAACGGTCCGCCTCTTGCGCGGCAAGCAGCCCGGCAACCACATGGCGAACTTCTTCGAGTGCGTCCAGGACCGCACGCTGCCGGCCTCCGACGTTTTCACGCACCACCGGGCGCTGAGCGCCTGCCATCTGTGCAACATTGCGATGCGCTTGAAACGCACGCTCGATTGGGACCCGCTGCGGCAGGATTTCGTGGGCGACAGCGAGGCTTCCAGCCTGCTGAGCCGCGAGCAGCGGAAACCATACACGATCGACGCCTAATCGGCAGCCTGGGCTCGGACACGGGCGGCATGCTTCTTGAGGAACTCCCACGTGGAGGCCGGCCAAGGATCCCGCTCGGCAACGGGCAGGCCCGCAGCCAGCCGGCCGCGGTAGATGACGGCGGCCGCCTCGCAGGCCGATTCGATCAATTCGCCACGTTCACGCATGCTGAGTGTGCGTAGCCGCGCGGCCTCGTCGGTATGCGCCGCGGCGTGGGCCTTCGCCTGCCTCTCGATGGCCACCGCGGGCTCACGAACCATCGGTTTCCTACCTTTCCGATTGCCTACGCGGTTGATAGTCCCGGCTGGCCCGCTGCCTCCATCTCAACGGCTGCCCGAGGGCCGACGATCAGACGTTGGGTGTACCTGAATCCCCTGAATTCCACATGGATGACATCGCCATTGCTGAGAAGTATCTCGTGTGAGAACACGCCGCTCTTGGCCAATCCCACCTCGTCATAGAGCCAGAGCACGTTTCGCTGGTCGAACCTCGGGCAATCGACGGAGTGCGTTACGCGACTTGGCTCAACCAAATCTTGGTAAATCAGATAGAATTCGGCGTGTTCGTGCATGACGGAGATGATCGCGCTGTTGCGGGTTCCTGTGTCGTCGGTTGCAACAAGAGTCACGACCGGGTTAGGCGTCGACATGACTCTGCTGTCATGTAGGGAGACATTCTTAGAGAACTGGACTAATGACCTGGGTAGCTTTTCCTCGATCTTCCGGAAGTGCTCCCGATAGCCCTTTATCGCGGCCTCCCACTTCTCTTCTGCCCGATCGACGACATCCTCGTCTTGCGAGTTTAGATCGGCGAACAACTCAGTAGTGAAGAATTTCATGGCGGTCACTTGGCCTTTCGACCCTTGGTTTCATAAAAGCAATGCCCGTGAGGCGGCGGCGCGATTGCCTGGTAATGGTTCAAAGCGTTCGCGCCCGGACTGCTGTGGGCGCCATGCAGGATGTAGTTACCCGTATCTGAAGCTGCTATCTCGATTTCACGCGCTTCTCGCCTGTTCTCCTTTGGATCGGCGCCGCAAACAACCACGTCATTGCCGGCCTTTCGGCGGTCAACCGCGATTTGCCTGCCGATCCCGGCGCCCTTTGTCACGTCGCCGCTCCCGTCCGTGGCAAGCACCGCCTCGTGATAGCTACACGCCATCGCACGGCCCTGGTTCTTTGGGTGGTTAGCTTCCCGTCTTCCCAATGTCGAACTGGCAACCCAGCCAGATAAATTATACCCCCTTCTTCGTCCGCGCATACCCCAAACGGTCCAGTGCGCCTTTTGCCGCGACCTCGCCCCGCTGTTCACGCCCCGCCTGCCTGATACAATGTATCCTCGTGAGCTATTGGGAAGACAAGGTTGTGTTGGTGACCGGTGGTTCCAGCGGGCTGGGCCGCACGATCGCGGAGGCGTTTGCCGGCGCGGGGGCGAAGCTGGTCATCGCCGGCCTGGAGGACGAGGCGGTGCGGCAGGCGGCCGCCCAAATCGAGGCCGCCGGCCGCGAGGCGCTGGGCATCCAGGCCGACATCACCCGGCAAGAGGACGTGGAGCGGCTGTTCCGGGAAGCCCTCGCGCGTTTCGCGCGCCTGGACGTGCTCGTGAACAATGCCGGCCGTAGCATGCGCGGCAAGGTCCTGGAGACCACCCCCGAACAGTTCCGCGACCTGATGGAGCTGAACCTGATCGCGGTGGTCCGCTGTACGCGGGCTGCGGTTCCGCACCTGCTCCCGCAGCGGGGGCACGTGGTCAACATCGGCTCGCTGGCGGCCAAGTCGGCGGCACGCTGGGTCGGCGCCTACCCGGCCACGAAGCACGCGCTGGCGGCCTACTCCCAACAACTCAGGCTGGAGTTGGGGCCCGAGGGACTGCACGTGCTGCTGGTCTGTCCGGGCCCGATCCAACGCGAGGCCGAGCGGCTGTATCCGCTGGAGGGGGTGGAGGAGATCCCGGAGCGGGCGCGGCGGCCGGGCGCAGGAGTGCGGCTGCGGGCGATTTCGCCGCAGTGGCTCGCCCGGGCGATCCTCGACGCCGCTGAGCGCCGCCGGGCGGAGTTAGTCATTCCCGGCCGGGCCCGGCTCCTGTTCGCCCTGGCCCAGCTCTGGCCGACGCTGGGCGACTGGCTCGTGCTGCGGAAGACGTGAGCGGCGGAGGATACGCGGAATCCAGCCTGGAGGAAGTCCCATGAAACCTCGCACCCTGCTGGCCGCCGCGATCCTGCTCCTGGCGGTTGCCTTGCCCGCTCGGGCCGGCTCGCCGGAAAGGGCGGCCTGCGATCTGCTGGAACGGCTGCTGCCCGGCCGGTCGCGGCAGTTCGTCTTCGAGAAGATCCCCCGGCAAGACGGTCGCGACGTGTTCGAGCTGGAAGGCGGCCGCGGCAAGGTGCTGGTTCGCGGCAATACGGCGTTGTCGATGGCCGTCGGATTGAACTGGTATCTGAAGTACTACGGCCACTGTCACGTGTCGCTGTGGGGCAACAACCTCGCCTTGCCCGAGCCCTTGCCCGAGATTCCCGAAAAGGTCCGCCGGGCGAGCCTCTATCCGCACCGCTACTATCTGAATTTCTGCGCCTTCAGCTACAGCCTGCCGTGGTACGACTGGCCGCAATGGGAGCGGCTGATCGACTGGATGGCCCTGGAGGGCATCGACATGCCGCTCTCGGTGACCGGGCAGGAGGCGATCTGGCGGGCGGTCTACCGCGGGCTGGGCTTGGGCGACGAGCGGCTGGAAGCGTTCTTTGCCGGGCCGGCCTACCTGCCGTTCGGCTGGATGGGGTGCATCGACGGCTGGGGCGGCCCGCTGCCCCACTCCTGGGTCGACCAACACCTGGCGCTGCAGAAGAAGATTGTTGCCCGCCAGCGCGAGCTGGGCATGACGCCCGTCCTGCAGGGCTTCACCGGCCACGTGCCGGCCGCGCTCAAGGAGATCGCGCCCGAGGCGAAGCTGGAGCGGCTTTCCCCTTGGGCTGGTTTTCCGCCCACGCATTTCCTCAGTCCGCAAGATCCGTGGTTCGTGCGGATCGGCCAGCGGTTCATCGAGGAGCAAACCCGCCAGTTCGGCAGCGACCACCTGTATGCCGCCGACACGTTCATCGAGATGCAGCCGCCCAGCAGCGATCCGCAGTTTCTCTCGGCGATGGGCAAGGGCGTGTACGAGGCGATGCACGCCGCCGATCCGCAGGCGGTGTGGGTCATGCAGAGTTGGATGTTCCAATTCCAGCCGGGCTTTTGGCAGGCGCCGCAGCGGCGGGCCCTGTTGAGCGGGGTCGCCGACGAGCGCATGATCGTGCTGGACCTGTACTGCGAGCGCACCCCCCTCTGGTCCCGGAGCGAGGCCTTCTACGGCAAGCCGTGGGTCTGGAACGTCATCCAGGACTTCGGCGACACGACCAGCCTGCACGGCGGTTTGCCGCAACTGGTTGCCGACCTCCGCGCGGCGACGGCCAGTCCCGAGCGGGGGCGGCTGGTGGGCATCGGCATGGTCAACGAGGGCTTGGGGAACAACCCGGTGATGATCGACTTGCTGGACGAAATGGCCTGGCGGCCGGAGGCGCTGGACGTTGCGGAGTGGCTCCGCGGCTACGTCCAGGCCCGCTACGGCCGCCGCCTCCCCGCGGCGGAAGCGGCCTGGGCCCTGCTGCTGGCCACCGCGTACCGCTCGCCGGGCAGCAACGGCTCGCCCATTTGCATGCGGCCGGGTCCCGCCGGGGATAGCGGCTGTTCCCCGCATTCTCCGCCACCCTACGACAATGCGCAACTGGCACAGGCCTGGCAGAAGCTGCTGGAGTGCTCCGGCCCGCTCGGCGCGGTGGATACCTTCCGCTTCGACCTGGTCAACGTGGCCCGCCAGGTCCTGGCGAACCAGGCCTTCCCGCTGCGCCGGCAGATCGCAGACGCCTATTGCAAGAAAGATCGCCTGGCGCTCCGCACTGCCGCCAAGCGCTATCTGCAACTGATTCGCGACCTGGACGAGTTGCTGGCAACCCGCGGGGAATTCCTGCTGGGCAAGTGGCTGGCCGACGCCCAGCGCGGGGCCGCCACCGACCAGCAAAGGCGGCTATACGCGTGGAATGCCCGCACCCTCATCACGCTCTGGGGCCCGCGCGATTCGCTGCTGCACGACTACTCCGCCCGGCAGTGGTCGGGCCTGCTGACGGGTTTCTATCTGCCCCGCTGGGAGCTGTTCTTCCGGCGGCTCGATGCGGCGCTGGCCGCAGCGAAACCCTTGGACGCCGAGGCGCTCGAAAAGGACCTCCGCGATTGGGAAGTCCAATGGACGCACGGCCAGGAGTCCTATCCCACCGTTCCCCGCGGGGACGCGGTGGCCGTTTCCCGCAAACTCTGGGAAAGCTACCGTCCGTAGCTAAGGGCAGCCGTCGAGAAACTCGGCCAGCGTGGCGTAGTAATCCAGCGGGCGACCGGCGTTGTGGTCCAGTCCGGGGTAGACGATGAACCGCTTGGGCTCGCCGGCCGCCTCGAAGAGCCGGCGGCCCAACTCGATTGGCACGATGCTGTCGCAGCCGGCGTGGCTTTGCAAGAGCGGGCCGCGGTACGCGGTAATCTTTGCCCGCGCATCCAGCCGCGTCCGCATGAGCAGCCGGACGGGGAGCCACGGGAGGTGGCAGGCCGCCACGTCCGGCAGCGAGCTGAAGGTGTTTTCCAGGATCAAGGCCCGCGCGCCGTCGGCCGCCAGCTCGACGGCCACCGCGCCGCCAATCGATTCGCCCATCAGCACGATCCGCTGCTCGGGGACGTTTTCGCGGTGGGCAAGCCAGGTGCGGGCGGCGCGGGCGTCGGCCAACACGCCGGTTTCAGTGGGCCGGCCCTCACTGCGGCCGTAGCCGCGGTAGTCGAACAACAGCGTCGAGGCGCCCACCCGCCGCTGGAGCGCCTCCAGCACCTCCGCCCGGTGCGTCACGTTGCCGGCGTTTCCGTGGCAGAAGAGGATGACCGCGCGCGGCCGCTCGTGCCGCAGATACCAGCCGTGCAGCTTGGTGCCGTCGGCGGCTTGAAACCAGGCGTCTTCGATGGCTAGCCCGGGCGGGTCCCAGACGCCGGTGGCCGAGTCGCTCGGCAGAAAGATCAAAGATTCCTCGAAGAACATGGTCCCCAAGACGACCAGGAGATAGGCGATCAGCCAAAGCCGGAAGACCCGCCAAAGCAACACAAGCCCGCCGCGAAAGCCAGGGAAGCTTTGCCGTCCCTCGCTTGCGCCGCGGGCTTCCGTCATACGTGCCATGCCCGGCACTGCTTCACGGCCGCGAGGCTGGCGGGCCGTCGCCGCGGGGGAATAGCCGCGCGCCGGACGGCGGCTCCGGCGGCGCCCGGCCGGGCGCCTCGCGGCTCAAGGGAAATGGTAGCTCGTATTGTGAACGTCGAAGTCGGCGTCCGTAAACCCGTTGTTGAGCTTGAGGTTGAGGTAGGTATACTCTTCCAGCAGCTCGGGCGCGCCGCCCTCCTTCTTCGGCCAGTCATAGGACTCGTAGCGGATGGGCAGGTTCAACTCGTCGTCGACGAAGATGCGGGCGACGTGGAAGAGGAAGTTCCGCCGCGGGACGGGGTGGATCGCCTGGGTGCAGGTACACACGCGGTCGTTGATCTTCGCCCCCTTGAAGAACTTCACCTCGCACTCGCCGTACTTGATGTCCTGCTCGGCCACTTCGATCAGCCGGTGGGTCAGGTTCAACAGTCCGATCTCGGTGATCGGATAGCGCTCGCCGCGCATGGCGATCGGGCCGTCGGGCCTGAGCGAGACGGTCTTGAACAACGTCCGCTGGATGCCGACGCCGTGGGCCCACATCTTGCCCTCGTTGGCCCCGTCGACGTACAGCACCTCCTGCCCCTTCAGCGACGCCGGGCTGTCGAAGCGGAGGTAGACGCTGAACGGCCTGTGGCGGATCTTGATGAAGAGGAACTCCTGTTCGGCGAGCTTGCCGTCGATCCGCTCCCGCTTCACCAGGGTGGCCGAGTAGTCGGCGATCTTCTCGGCTTGGACCAGTCCGTCGCGGGCCCAGCGGAGGGCGGGCATGAGCGGGTGCTCCTTGGGATCACCGGCCTGCAACTGGGCAGGGGCCGCGTTCGGCGCCAGCAGCCCCACCCGCTCGGCCAAGCGGGAGGGAGGTGTCGCCGGCTGTACAGGGCTGGCCGCAGCCGCTACCCCGGAAGGGGCTGGGGCCGAAGGTCCCGGCGCCGCCCCCAAAGCCGCCTGAATGGCCACACACAGAACCCACCCCACCCATGCCAGGGCGGTACCCAGCCCGCCGCGGCACGTCGCTTTGCACCCAAGCATGGAATGAACCCTCCTTGGCTCTCCTCTTCGACCTTATCGCATCTTCTGTGCGGCGGGATTACAATGTTTCGCTCGCAAACCCGTGTTCTGCCGGTCCTACGGGCCGGTGTGCAGTCGCCTGCGGATTATCCGCTACATTTTAGCAGCCCGCAGGAAGCAGCCCCCTGAAACTGCGGAGGCCCCGCCGACCACGGCCGAGAGCATCCCGACAGTGGTGAGTATAGCGGCCCCCGGGCCACGAGAGGAGATCAGTTTGTGAAGGACGCCCTGCAGATCGACCGCATCGTCTCTGCCGGCTTCGAGGAAAACACCTTCGTTGCCCGGCTGCAACCGCGGACCGACTGCCTCGTGGTCGACCCGGGCCTGGAGCCGCAGAAGACGCTTGCCTACCTGGACGAGCACCGCCTGACGCCGGCTGCGATCCTCAATACCCACGGCCATGGAGACCACATCGGCGGCAACGGCGCGCTGAAAGAGCGCTGGCCGCAGTGCCCGCTGGTGATCGGCCGGGCCGATGCCCAGAAACTGGTGGATCCCGACCTGAATCTCTCGGCAGCCTTCGGGTTTTCCGTAGTCAGCCCCGCCGCGGACATGCAGGTCGACCAGGGCAGCCGTTTCTCCGCGGCCGGATTCGATTTGGAAGTGCTGGCCATCCCGGGCCACTCGGTCGGCCACGTGGTCTACCTCTGGCGGGGGCAAGAGCCGTACGTAGTCTTTGTGGGGGATGTCATATTCTTCGGAAGTATCGGCAGAACCGATTTCCCCGATGGCGATTTCAACCAGTTGGTTGCCGGCATTCGGGAGAAGCTCTACACCCTGCCTGACGCGACGCGGCTCTTGCCGGGCCACGGCCCCGCGACCACCGTGGGCCGCGAGAAGCGGACCAACCCCTTCGTGCCAGGGTAAAGGGGCGAGGGGATGAGGGTGGAGAGCGACAACACCCTAGCCGCTGGTGAATACCCGCGTGCCCAGGCGGAACGCGACTGCCCCGGTCGCGTAGTGTGTCAGGCCGCGGCACGCTCGTGAGGTTTGGAAGGTGTCGCACTGCCGTAGGTTCCCTAGACCCTGGCCGCAGCGCGCTCCGGGGAGTATAATTGAGGCGGGTGTCGAGCCGGTGCTTTCCCGGTCAGGTAGTGTTGGCGTGCCACTTTTCCTCTTGCGCGGAGGAGGTCCTGATATGGCTACGCACTTTCGGAAACTCACTGTCTGCCTGGCCGTGGCCGGCCTGCTCGTGCTCGGCTCCACCGCCCCGCTGGCCGCACATGGCGGAGGAGGAGGAGGCGGCGGTGGCGGTGGTGGTCATGGCGGTGGCGGCTGGGGCGGTGGTGGAGGGGGCTGGGGTGGTGGCGGACGCGGTTGGGGTGGTGGACCGGCCTGGAGCGGCGGTGGTATGAGCCACGGCGCGTTCAGCCCGAACGTCGGCTCATCGCAGTTCGGCGGCGTCGGGCACTCTAACTTGGCCAACATGACACCTTACCACTCCATCGGGCCGAACAACATCACGAACTTGTCCAACGCCGGCTTCAATCAGCACGGGTGGAATCAATTCCGCTCGAACAATTGGGGCTGGAACGAGCATTGGCACGGCGGGGCATTCTGGGGTTACGGCGGTTTCTTCCCATGGTGGGGCCCGTGGTGGGACCTGGGCTTCGGCTGGTGGTACCCGTACTACTACTCGAACTTCTGGAACTATTACCCGGCGTGCTGGACCGGCTCGGTCGATTACGCCACCTACCCGTACTACTCCTACGTTTCTCCCACGGTGCTGCAGACCGACGCGGTACCAGAAGAGGCGGCCCCCACGGGTGGGTACTACACGCAGGCCGTGGAGGCGTTCCAGGCCGGCGACTACCACAACTCCCTGAAACTGGCCGGCCATGCGGCGATCGACGATCCGCAGAATCCCGCGGTCCACTTAATGCTGTCGCTGTCGCTGTTTGCCGCGGGCAACTACGACGGGGCGGCCCTGGAGGCGCATGCGATCGCGGCGATGGGCAAGACTCCCGATTGGACCACGCTCTACGGTTTCTATGGGAACGTGGAGAAGTTCACCGATCAACTGCGGGCCTTGGAGAAGGACGTGGGCCAGCACGCGTCGGTGCCGACGTCCCGCTTCCTGCTGGGCTTCCTGTATCTATCCGAGGGGCACAAAGAGGCCGCCCGGACGCAGTTGCTCAAGGCGTTAAAACTGACGCCGCATGACCGGGTGGCGGCCAACCTGCTGGTTGCGGCGGGGGGCCAAGTGCCCGCCGACATCGCCGAGCAGTTAAGTCACCCGCCCGGCCAAGGCCCGGCACCCGGCGGGGCCCCGGCCAAGCCGCCCGTCCCGGCGCCGCCCCCTCCCCCGTGATCGCGGCTGGCGACTGGTGGCTGCCGTGCGGAATTGATCTTGTACGGGAGCACGGGTCCCGCTATTCTCTCCCCGCTTCTCCCTGAAGTTGCGTGGTCCAGACAGGTCCATCCCGGCAAGCCCTGCTCGACGGCCCCCGACGGCTCTGCTTGGCGGTCGCGGCGTTGGGACTGTCGGTCCTGTTGGCGGTTGCCGCAATCCTCCGGCCGGACGCGCGAGGGCACGGCACGCATGAGCAGTTGGGGTTGCCTCCGTGTGCATTTTGGCTTTTCGTCGGCCGGCCGTGTCCTGCGTGCGGCATGACGACCGCATGGGCGTGGCTGGTCCGCGGTGGTGTGGCTGCGGCCTTCCGGGCGAACGCCGGTGGCGCACTGTTGGCAGTCGCCGCCGTGATCGGCGCCCCGTGGCTCCTCGCGTCGGCGCTGTGGGGACGATGGATCGGCTGGACGCCCAACGGCAAGGCCGCCGTCTGGGCCGGCTCGGCCGTGCTGGCGGTCACGCTCCTTCAGTGGGGATGGCGGTGGATCGGGTGAACCCGTGCCGCGGGCGGACGACACGGATAAAAGCCCGAAACGCAAGCGCTGGAGGTGGGCGGTTCCTGCACCTGCGCTTCGGGCTTCTGTCTCACGTGTCACTTCCAAGCGCATAGCACAAAAAACCGGGAACGAGGTAGCACAATGGATCGTCGCTCTGGGCGGTGGCAATTCTTGGCGGTTGCGGTCCTCCTGACCTGCGTGGTGCTCGCCGTGGGCGGGTGCCGCGAGATCGCCACCACGGTGGGATACCTCGTTACAGGCACCAACCAGCCCCCGGAGTTTGCCGGCCTGCACAATAAGAAGGTGGTCGTCGTCTGCCGGCCCCTGGTGGGCTTGCAATATCGCGATGCCGGAGCCGCACGGGACCTCGCCCTGCAAGTCGGCAAACTGCTGGTCAAGAACGATCCCAAGATCAAGGTCGTCGATCAGCAGAAAGTGTCCGCCTGGGCCGACGAGAACCGCTGGGAGGAATTCCCCGCCGTCGGCAAGGCCCTGGGGGCCGACTTGGTCGTCGGCGTCGACCTGACGGCCTTCAACCTGGTGGATGGCCCCACGCTCTATCGCGGCCGGGCAACCCTCGACGTCAAGGTGTTCGACCTCTCGAAAGAAAGAGGGCAAGAGGTCGTCTTCGAGAAGTCACTCCCGCAAGTCTCCTATCCTCCGAACATCTCCATCCCCTTCTCCGACTGCTCCGAGCCGGAGTTCCGCCACCGCTTCGTCTTGGTCCTGGCCGACCAGGTCGCCCGGCACTTCTATGCCCACGACGAGTACGCGGACGTTGGGATGGACTCCCGCGCCGGCCTACAGTAACTCACTGTGGGTCATGCTTCAGCATAGCGCTAGCTGTTATCCCGGCATGTGTTGTGCTAAAGCATGACTTGCGTACCCGAAGCTACGTACCTGGCCGCCAGCTACCCGCCTAACGCCCCCGGCACTTGACGTGGGCAAGGAGGGCCGATAACATGGAGAAACTGGTGCGGTCCGGGTATTTCACGCTTTTGGCACGAGGTCGGCAAGCCATGTCTCTCAGCCGGGTGTGGCGGTCGTTCGAGCAGCGATTCTCACGTTGGTGCCCCCGCGCGATGCTGGCGATGGCGTTGCTGGGCACCGCGGGCGTACTTGGTCCTGGCCCGCTGGCTGCCCAGCAGGATCCGGCCGAAAAGCCCGAGAAGAAGGCCGCCAGGTCCGATGGCGACGAACTCCCCGCGCCTGAAGACGTCACGCTGACGACCGGCGACGGCCTCGGCCTGGCCATGACGTATTTTGCCGGCACACACGGCAAGGATTCGATTCCGGTGATCCTGCTGCACGCCTTCAAGGGGAGCCGGAAGGACTTCGTCAAGGAGGGAGGATTGGCCCCCTACCTCCAGGAAAAACTCGGTTGTGCCGTGGTGGTTCCCGACCTGCGGGGGCACGGCGAGAGTACGAGCTTTAGCTCGGCTGGGAAGTCGGGCAAGGAACCGGAACCGCTCAGCGCCGGCAAGCTCCAACCCCGGCAGTTCCAGCTCATGATCAGCCAGGACCTGCAAGCGGTGAAGGAATTCCTTTGGCAGAAGAACAATGCGGAGCAGCTCAACCTCGACAAGCTCTGCGTGGTGGGCGTGGGCATGGGGGCCTCGGTCGCCCTGGACCTGGCCTTGTACGATTCCCTGGGTTATGAGCAGCGCACGCCGGCTTACGGGCCGCTGAAGCTGGGACGATTTCTCAAGGCGCTGGTGCTCATCTCGCCCGAATGGTCGTTCCGCGGCCTGAATACCCGCTTGGCCCTTGCGTCCCCCGACGTGCAGAAGAACATCTCCGTGATGATTCTCGTGGGCAAGCGCAGCAAGGATAGCGAGGGCAACGTCGACCGGGAGGCGGTGAAGGCCATTGACGACGCCCGGCGGTTCCACGAATTCTTCGCCAAGTTCCACCCCGAGCCGGAAGTGGACAAGGACAAGGAAAAACAAACGGACAAGCGAGAGCTTATGACGCTGTGGTACGGGCGGCTCGATACCACGCTGCAAGGAACCAAGTTGCTGGACGCACCGCTGAAAACCCCGCCTCCGCAGTTGATCTTTCAGTTCCTCTACTTCCGCATGGTGAAGAACGCCGAGATCAAGAAGGTCCCCTGGAAGGAGCGGAAATTGCCGCACCAGTAAGCCCGGCTGCCATAAAGCCGCGGCCGTTGGCCGCGGCGGTTATTCGCGACCGCCGGTCGCGGCTCTATGGGGCGACCGGCACCAACGGCCGCTGAGGCGCCTGAGCAGAAGAGGCGCGGTCGAGAACCTGCCGTGGCGGGAGCTTCAGCTCGACTCCAATCGGCAGCAATTGCGGGCTGGCCAGTACCCCGCGGTTGGCCTCGAAAATCTCCATCGCACGGCTGGCCGAGCCCAGGTACCGTTCGGCCAGAGCAGACAGCGTGTCCCCGTCGGCGATCTTGTGGGTCTCGGCCGCCGCTGTCTGTCCGTTCTCCGGCAGCATCATGCCCAGCGAAACTCCCCAGCGCGAGGTCGCCGTGGGGTCGCCGGCCGGGTGCAGCCGTGCCGAGTCCGGTGGCAGGGCATCCGTCTCGGGGGGCTTGGGCATGGCGGGCATGCGGGAGGGCTCAAGTGTGGCCGGGGCGGCGGCCGGGTACCCTTGGGGTGCCGCCGGTCGGACCAGCGAGCGATCGCCCGCTGCGGGCGCCTCGGGCGGTGCGTCTCGTTTGCGGAGCATCAGTTGTTCGCCGGACGAAGGCAGCGGCGTCTCCCCCATGCGGCCCGGCCGCCGAAACACCAGCGCCAGCGACACGCCGCCTACCACCACGGCCAAGGCCATCGCGACTCGTACCCGCTGATCCATCGCCCTTTCCCCAAGTTCCTATATGAGGTATCGGGGAGGGGCTCGGCGGGCTTACAGCCCGTTACGGCCGCCGGACGGTTTCCCGGGAGCCAAGGATCGAGTTCTGTCGAGTCTGGCGGAAATGCCGCAGCCGCCTGGTTAGGTGAGCTTGTGAAAAGCCAGCAGGGCGGCGTCTTTCTTCCCCTCTGCCGGAGGGGGAAGGGGCCTTGACTCGGCATTCGGAAAGATTACAGTGACTTGGCCCGAGATCCGCTCACCGCCCGCTGCCCGCGGCCTTGTCGGAAATGTCCTTGCGGCACCACGCGCCGTCCCAGCGGATGAGTTTCACGGCGCGGTAGGCATTAAGCTTGGCCTTGGAGATCGTCGAGCCCAGAGCGGTGACGCCCAAGACGCGGCCTCCGGCCGTGACGACGCGCCCCTCGGCGCTGGTGGCCGTCCCGGCGTGGAAGACTTTCACCTCGGGCAGTTTGTCGGCGGCGTCCAGGCCGCGAATCGGATGGCCTTTGTCGTAGGGGCCGGGATAGCCCTTGCTGGCCATGACCACGCAGACCGCCGGCCGCGGGTCCCACTCGAGCGGTCCGAGCCGATCCAGCCGCCGCTGGACGGCCGCTTCCAGCACGTCGACGAGGTCCGTGGTGAGCCGCATCAAGAGGGGTTGGCACTCCGGGTCGCCAAAGCGTGCGTTGAACTCCAGGACCTTGGGGCCCTGCTGCGTGATCATCAGCCCGGCATAGAGCACGCCGCAAAATGGCCGCTTCACCCGCTGCATCGCGTGGACGGTGGGCACAAGGACGTGCCCTTCGACCCAGGAGAGCATCTCGTCGCTCACCAGCGGGGCAGGGCAGTAGGCCCCCATGCCCCCGGTGTTCGGCCCCACGTCGCCGTCGTAGGCCGGCTTGTGATCCTGCACGGGCTGGAGGGTGGTGATCGTCCGGCCATCGGTGATCGCCAGGACGCTCGCCTCCTGGCCGTCGAGCCGCTCTTCAATCACCAGGCGGTTGCCGGCGGCGCCGAAGACCTTCGCGCGGCCGATCTGCTCCACCGCCTGCACCGCCTCCTGGCGGTTCGCGCAGACCACGACGCCCTTGCCGGCGGCCAACCCGTCGGCCTTGACCACCACCGGCACGTCCTCGCGGTCTTGCAGGAACCGCAGGGCGTCGTCGACGTTGTGGAAGACCTGGTAATCGGCGGTCGGCACGGCGGCACTGCGAAGGAGGTCCTTGGCGAAGACCTTGCTGGCCTCCAGTTCGGCAGCCGCCCGATTGGGGCCGAAGACCGCCAGTTCCGCCTCCTCGAACGCATCGACGATCCCCGCGGCCAACGGGGCCTCGGGACCCACGACGGTCAGTCCCACCCGGTTGTCCCGGGCGAAGCGGATCAGGCCGGCAAAGTCGTCCGGGGGAATCGGGACGTTCTCGCCGTCGATGTCCGTACCCGCGTTGCCCGGGGCCACGAACACCCGCTCTGCGCGTGGACTCTGGGCGATTTTCCAGGCCAGGGCGTGTTCCCGGCCGCCGTTGCCGATAATCAAGACGTTCATGGAGCCGATTCTATGCCAGGGCGTGCCGCGGAAAAAGGGGAGCGGGGGCCGGCTTCTCTTAACCCTCTACCTCGCTTATATTTAAGGAATGGCAATACTTTGAGCCCGCCGTTGCGAGTCTATCTGGGGCACGGCGGCGGACCCAAGGATGGCCTTTTCCGCCCGTTGCTTAGGGAACTGAAATGTCGCGCCGTCGTGCTAACACCGCTTGGCATGCCGTCCTGGCGCTGGCGGCCGTGGTGGCCCCGGCGTGGGCCCAGGGCCCTTTGGGCGGCTTTGCCGGCGGCAGCCAATTCGAGTTGTCTGAAACGGTCCAGCTCGATCGGGTCGGTCCCGCAGAACTGGCCCAGCTCGAGCACGTCAAAGCCTGCTTGGCCGACCGGCAATGGGATGAAGCCGTCGAAACCCTCCGGCAACTGGCGGAGGGCTCCGAGGGGAAGCTGCTCGGGGTGAGCGAGTCTCGCTGGATTGGACTGGGCGAAGCCTGCCAGATGCGATTGGCCGCCCTGCCGCCGGAGGCCCTGCGGCTCTATCGCAGCCGCGTCGATCCGCTCGCCCGCAAGTGGTACGAGGACGGCATTGCCCGCCGCGACCGCCGGCTGCTGGGCAACGTGGTCCGCCAAGCCTTTGCCAGCCGTTGGGGCGACAAGGCCCTCTTGGCGTTGGGCGAGATAGCGCTGGAATCGGGCGACTTCACCGCGGCCCGCTGGAACTGGGAGCGGATCCTGCCGGCAAAACCGCCGGCGGGCGTGGCCAATACCTGGCCCGGTTACCCCGATACGTCCCTCGACCCCGCCACGGTCCGCGCGCGGCTGGTGTTGGTGTCGATCCTGCAGGGTGCCGGCGACCGTGCGCGGGAGGAGTTGGCGGAGTTCGTGCGGTTGCACGGCGATGCGCGGGGTCGCTTGGGCGGACAGGAAGTGGCCTACGCCGCGGCTCTGGGCGAGCTGCTCAATCAAAGCGCGCTCTGGCCACGCCCGCAGCCGGGCTCCGACTGGCCAACGTTTGCGGGCTGCCCGGCCAGGAACGAGGTGGCGGCAGAGGTTCCGGATGTCGGGGGAGTGGTTTGGCGAGTGCCGCTACCGCAGCTTCCGGGGGCCGCGGCGGCGGCCGTCCCGCGGCGGGCTACCGTGGGCGAAGACGCGGCCGCCCCGCTCGGCTGGCATCCCGCGGTGGTCGGCGGCCAGGTCTTCCTCAGCAATCAAAACCAGATCGCGGCGGTGCGGCTCAGCGACGGCAAACCCGCTTGGGGCGACACCGGGCCGGAGGTCTACCGCGAGCCGTGGGAGGGCGTGCCGGGGGCCTTCGCCAACCCGTCCGACACCCTCGGTGCCGCCCGTTTCACCCTCACCGCCTGCGACGGCCGCCTCTACACGCGGATGGGCTCCGCCCTGACGTCCAGTCCGCAACACGCCGCGACGCCGGTCGTACCCAGCAGCCTGGTCTGCCTGGATTTGCAGGCCGAGGGGAGGCTCCTGTGGAAGGTAGCGGCGGAAGAAGGCTGGGCCTTCGAGGGGGCCCCCCTGCTGCGAGGGTCCCAACTCTTCGTCGCCATGCGCCGCAACGATATCCGGCCGCAGGCCCATGTCGCCTGTTTCGACGCCCCCACCGGCCGGCTCCGCTGGCGGCGGTTCGTCTCGGCGGCCGAGACGCCCGCCCGGGGCATGCTCCCCCAGTGTACCGCGAACCTTCTGACCCTGGCCGGCGATACAATCTATTGCAACACCAATCTCGGCGCGGTGGCGGCCTTGGCGGCCGACGACGGCCGCGTGTTGTGGATCAGCCTCTATCCCCGCGATCGCCGCGGCGACTTGGCCCAGTTGGCGCCCCATTGGCAGCGCGACTTGAACCCCTGTCTGGTCGATCAGGACCTGGTTCTGGCCGCACCGGCCGATGCCCTCGGGGTCCTCGCCCTGCACGCCCCTACCGGACAGATCCTCTGGTATCAGACCAACGGCCTGGAGGAAGTCGTCCATTTGCTGGGCGTCACCGGCGATCAGCTCATTGCCAGCGGCGGGAAGCTCTATTGGATCGACCTGGCGCACGGGCACGTCCGCCACGTCTGGCCCGATGGTCCAGAGAAGCCCGGCTACGGCCGCGGCGTGCTGGCCGGCAATTCGGTGCTCTGGCCGACGCGGCAAAAGATCTACGTTTTCGACCAGAAGACCGCCAAGCCGCTGAAAGTCATCGACGTGGCGGCGTTGGGCCTGACGGGCGGAAACCTGGTCGTGAGCGGCGGCCGCCTGCTGGTGGCCACCGCCACGGAACTGGTGGCGCTGGGGCCACAGGCCACGCCGCCCAAGCCCGCCCCAGCGGAGCTTACGAAGAACAAATCCCCGCGGTTGGACAAGTTCGATTTTGTGCTTCCATCGTCTGAGAGGTTCCCATGCTCCAAGACAACGACGTCCAGGCCGTCCGCGAACTCCACGAAGCCTACCGCCTGATCACCGAGCAGTTGGGCCGCGTGATCGTCGGCCAACAGCAGGTGATCGACGAATTGCTGATCGCCATGTTCGCCCGCGGGCACTGCCTCTTGGTGGGCGTGCCGGGCCTGGCCAAGACGCTCATGATCCGCACCCTGGCCGACGCCCTGTCGCTGGTCTTCAACCGCATCCAGTTCACCCCGGACCTGATGCCGGCCGACATCACCGGCACCGAGGTGATCCAGGAGGAGAAGGGGTCGGGCACGCGGGGATTCAAGTTCCTCAAGGGCCCCATCTTCGCCAACGTGCTCTTGGCCGACGAAATCAACCGCACGCCGCCCAAGACGCAGTCGGCCCTGTTGGAGGCGATGCAGGAGTACCAGATCACGGCGGGCGGCGTGCGGCACCGCCTGGACGAGCCGTTCTTCGTGCTGGCCACGCAGAACCCGATCGAGCACGAAGGCACGTATCCCCTGCCCGAGGCCCAGCTCGACCGCTTCATGTTCCATGTGCTGGTGGATTATCCCAGCCAGGAGGAGGAGTTCCAGATCGTGCGGCAGACCACGACGGAAGTGGAGGCCCAGGTGACGCCGACGCTCACCGGGCCGCAGATTCTGGCGTTGCAGCGGATCGTCCGCCGCGTGCCGGCCGCCGACCACGTGATCCGCTACGCCCTGGAGTTGGTGCGGCGAAGCCGGCCTGCCGCGCCCGCCGCGCCCGAGTTCGTTCGGGCCTACGTCCACTGGGGCGCCGGCCCCCGCGCCAGCCAGTACTTGATCCTGGGCGCGAAGGCCCGCGCGGTCCTGCAAGGCCGCTCCTACGCCGGCACGGACGACGTCCGCGCCGTGGCCCATCCCGTCTTGCGGCACCGCATCCTGACGAATTTCAACGCCGAGGCGGAAGGCGTGAAACCGGACGAGATCATCCGCCGCCTGATCGACAGTGCGCGGGTGGAAGAAGACGGCCGGGCCGCGAGGGAGCTTCCAGCGGTGCTCAAGTAGGCAACCTCGAACAAATCCGAAATCCCAAACAAATCCAAAATATGAAATCCCAAATTCCCAAGCACGGCCCGCTGTTTCTTGTCATTAGTGCTTTGAACATTTGAAACTGTTTCGGATTTCGATATTCGGATTTCGTATTTGAAGTGGGAGATTCGTGCGTGACTCAACCCGCGCAACGTTACCTCGATCCCGAGACGCTCGCCCGGCTGGAAGGGCTCCAGCTCCGCGCGCGGCACATCGTCGAGGGCTACGTGTCGGGCGTGCACCGCAGCCCGTTCCACGGCTTCTCGATCGAGTTCGCCGAGCACCGCGAATACGCCCCCGGCGACGACCTCCGCTACCTCGACTGGAAAGCCCTCGGACGCACCGACAAGTACTACCTGAAGCAGTTCGAGGAAGAGACGAACCTGATCTGCCACCTGCTCCTGGACACCAGCGAGAGCATGGGCTACCAGAGCGCGGCGGCGGCCCTGTCGAAGCTGGAATACGCCAAGTGCGCGGCCGCGGCCCTGGCCTACCTGATCCTGCACCAGCAGGACAGCGTGGGGCTGGTCACCTTCGACCGCGAGATCCGCAGCCTGGTCCGCGCCAGCAGCAACCCCTCGCACCTGAAGGAGCTGATGCACGGCATCGAGCAGGCGTCGCCGGGGCGGAAGACCGCCGCCGGGCCCATCTTCCACGAGCTGGCCGAGCGGCTCAAGAAACGCGGCATCGTCATCGTGCTGAGCGACCTCTTGGATGACGTTCGCACGATGCTAACCGGCCTGGAGCACTTCCGCCACCGCCGGCACGAGGTGATCCTGATGCACGTCCTGGACCCGGCCGAGCTGGAGTTTCCCTTCCGCCAGGCGACGCTCTTCCGCGGGCTGGAAGGGCTGCCCGAGGTGCTGGCCGAGCCCCGCGCGCTCCGCCGGGCATACCTCGACGAGTTCCAAACATACCTGCGCCGCCTGAAGCAGGGCTGCCGCGAGCAGCGGATCGACTACGTCCTGCTACGGACCGACCGTTCGCTGGAGGTGGCCCTGTCGAGCTACTTGGCCTCCAGACCGTGAGGGGATAAGGGATTAGGGGATGAGGAGATGGTGATCGCAGACGCCCGGTTCAAATCTGAAGTCTCAAGTCCGAAATCCAAAATCCGAACTCTGAAATCCTAAGCCCTGATACCTGACACCTATGTTTCCTCCCCCTCTCGCCTTCGGCCTGGCCCACCTGCCGATGCTCGGCTGGCTGGGGGCGGCGGCCGTGCCGTTGCTGATCCACCTGTTCAGCCGACGGAGGTTTCGTGAGACGCCTTGGGCCGCGATGGAATTCCTGCTGGCCGCCGTGCGGCGGCGGGCCCCAAGGGTCCGGTTGCAGCAATGGCTGTTGTTGGCCCTGCGGACGCTGTTGATCGTGCTCGTGGTGCTGGCGGTGGCCGAGCCCTACAGCCAGCGGCCGGGTTTGCTGTTCGTGCCCGGCGCGGCGACGCACCGTGTGCTGGTCTTGGACGGCTCCTACTCGATGGCCTACACGTCGGCCGGCACGAGCCGTTTCGAGCAGGCCAAGGAACTGGCCGAGCGGATCGTCGACCAGAGTCCGCAGGGCGACGCCTTCACCCTGGTGCTCATGGCCGCACCGCCGCGGGTGGTGGTGGGCACGCCCACCTTCGACGCCGGCCCGCTGCGCGAAGAGATCGAGAACCTGGACCTGGTACACACCGGGGCCGACCTGCCGGCCACGGTCGAGGCGGTCGAGCAGATCCTGCAGACGGCCCGCCGCGAGACCCCCCGGCTCGAGCGGCACGTGGTCTACTTCCTCACCGACTTGCAGCGCGTGACCTGGGCACCGGAGTTGAGCGAGGCGGCCATGGCCGAATTCCGCCGGCACAGCGGGGAGCTGGCCCAAGCCGCCGCCCTGGAGGTGATCGACCTGGCCTCGCCGGGCGCCGAGAACCTGGCCGTCACCGCCTTGGCGGCCTCGGAAGCGGCGGTGACGGTGGGCCGCTCGGTCGAGCTGGAGGTGCGGCTGCGGGACTTCGGCCAGCGGCAGCGGCCGGCCCAGCCCGTCGAGCTTTGGATCGACGGCCGCCGCGCCGCCCGGCAGGAGGTGGCCGTGGCCGCCGGCGGTGAGGCCTCGGTCCGCTTCTCCTACCGCTTCGAGACGCCCGGCGATCACGTGCTGGAGACCCGCGCCGAGGGCGACGCCCTGGAGGTGGACAACCACCGCTGGCTGGTGATCCCCGTGCGGCAAGCGATCCGCGTGCTGTGCGTGGACGGGCGGCCGTCGGGCGACCCGCTCGGCGGCACGACCGGCTACCTGGCCACGGCCTTGGCGCCGCTGGCCGGCCGCTCCGAGCACTCGCCGGTGGACGTGGAAGTGGCTGCAGAAAGTGCGCTGCTGGAACGGGACCTGGGGGCCTACGACTGCGTGCTCTTGTCCGACGTGGCCCGCTTCACGGCCAGCGAGGCCCAGGCGCTTTTCGCCTACCTGGCCCGCGGCGGCAGCCTGGTCTTCTTCCTCGGCGACCAGGTGCTGTTGGAGGAATACAACCGGCAACTCGGCGGGGAAGGCGGCGGAGAGCGGCTACTGCCCGCCCGGCTCGAGCGGCTCGTTTCCGAGCCGCAGCTTGGGCTCGATCCACTCGGCTACCGCCACCCGATCGTGGCGGCGTTCCGCGGGCAGAGCAAGTCCGGGCTGCTCAGCACGATCGTCTCGAAACACGTTAAGTTGCAGTTCCCGAAAGACTCGGCGGCCAACGTGGCGCTGGCCCTGAGCAACGGCGATCCGCTGGTGGTCGAGGAGCCCATCCGCCGCGGCCGCGTGGTGCTGGTGGCCACCTCCGCCGACACCTCGTGGACGCCCATGCCCGTCTGGTTCAGCTACGTGCCGCTGGTGCAGGAGATTCTTGCCTGGTGCGTGCGGGGGGAGGCGGCAGCCCAGAACGTCGAGGTGGGCGAACCGCTGGTGATTCCCGCCGCCGAGCTGGGCGGGGACGCGCCGGGCACGATCCGCGACCAGGCTCGGCATGACGCGCGGGTTACGCTTGAGCGGCCCGACGGCCAGGTGCGGTCCGTGCCGGTGCGGGCAGACGCCGGCCAAGGGGTGTGGACCTACGGCGACACCTACCGCAGCGGCATCTACACGGCACGGTTTGGCCCGCCGCCGGGGCACAGCCGCACGCTGGCCGTCAACGTCAACCCCCGCGAGAGCGACCTCGCGCCGGCCACTGTGGAGGACGAGGTGTGGGCCGGGATCCCCTTTGCCTACCAGACGAGCTGGCAGGCGTTGGACACCGGCGCAGCAGGGCCCGCCCCCATCACCGGGCGGCTGCACGTTGAGTTGCTGTACACGCTCCTGGCATTGTTGTTCGTGGAAAGTTACCTGGCCTGGCGGTTGGGATATCATCAGGAATAGGCGCGATGCACGGCACGCTGCCCAACTGGATGGAACGCTGGCTCGGCCTGACCGCCGGCGGCGGCGAAGGCACGGCCTGGCGGCTGGAGATCCACTGGCCGTGGCCGTCGTGGGTGACGCTGCTGGCGGCCCTGGCCGCCGCCGCGCTGATCGTGGCGATCTACCTGCGGGAAGGCCGCCAGGCAAGCCGCCGCTATCGCTTGACCCTGGCCGCCGTGCGGCTCACGCTGCTGGCGATGCTGCTGGCCATGATCGCCCAGGTCGAAGTCCTGCTGGAACGCACCGGACTCCCCTACATTGCCGTGCTGCTGGACGATAGCCGCAGCATGACCACGGTGGATGCCTACCCGCGGGGGCAGAGCCGTTGGGACCTCGCCCGCACGCTGCTGTCCGAGAACCACGCCCAATTGCTGGCGGGTTTGGCCGAAAACTACAAGCTCCGCTTCTACTTCCTGACCGGGGTCCAGGCGAGCCGGCGGACGGACGTGCCGGGCATCGTCGAGGAACTTTCTTCCCGCGAGCCGCTGGGCGACAGCACGCGACTGGGGGCCGCCGTCCGCGCGGTGCTGGATCAGCTCCGCGGCAGCACGCCGGCCGCCCTGGTGCTGGTGACCGACGGCATCAACACCGAGGGGCCATCGCTGGCCGACGCCGCGGCCTATGCCCGCCGCCGCGGCGTGCCGCTGTTCTTCGTCGCGGTCGGCAGCGACCAGCCGGTCCGCGACTTGCGCCTGAGCGACCTGTTGGTCGACGACGTGGTTTTCGTCAACGACGTGGTGCCTTTTCGGTTTCGCCTGACGGGCACGGGGTTGGCCGGCCAGAAAGTGAGCATCGTGCTCCGCAGGGACGACCAGCCGGAGGCGCTCGCCAAGGTCGAAGCGACCGTGGGCCCAGACGGCCAGCCGCAAGACGTCCGCCTGTTGTACCGGCCGGCAAAGGAGGGGCAGTTCCGCTATACGATCCAGGTCGAGCCGCCGCAGGGCGGGCTGCAGGCGTCGCGCGCCCCGCTGTCCCGCATGATCCAGGTCCGCCGCACGAAGATTCGGGTGCTCTTGGCCCAGGCCTACCCGAGCTTCGAGTACCGCTTCCTCCGCAACATGCTGGCCCGCGATCCGACGATCGAGCTGCGGACCGTGCTGCAGGAAGCCGACGCCGAGCAAGCGGAAGAGGACAAGGCGGCCTTGCCGGCCTTCCCCGTGCGCCGCGACGAGTTGTTCGCCTACGACGTGATCATCCTGGGCGACGTGAACCCGGCCTTGTTGGGCGGGCCGACCCTGCGGAACCTGGCGGACTTCGTCCAGCAGCCCGGCAAGGGGGGCGCGCTGGTGCTGTTGGCCGGCCCGCGCTACATGCCCCTGGCCTATCGCGACACCCCGCTGATGGCGCTGCTGCCCTTCGACCTGGCCGGCGTCCGCTATCCCGCGACGAACAAGCCGCTGGCGGAAGGCTTCGTCGTCGAGCCGACGGAGCTGGGGCTGGCCAGCCCGCCGATGCAGTTGGGCGACACACCCGAGCAGTCCCGCACGCTCTGGCGGGGCCTGGCGCCGCTGTATTGGATGGTCGAGCTTTCGGACCTGAAGCCGGCCGCCCGCGTGCTGGCCGAGCACCCCAGCCGCACGGGCCCGGACGGCAAGCACCTGCCGCTGATCGTGCTGCAGTACGTGGGGGCGGGCAAGGTGCTGTTCCACGCCACGGACGAGACGTTCCGCTGGCGGCGCCGCGCCGGCGAGGTCTACTTCGCCCGCTATTGGATCCAGATGATCCGCTACCTCAGCCGCTCGAAGTTGGCCGAGGGGGACCGCTCGGCCCGCTTGAGCAGCGACCGCCGGGAGTACGAGGCGGGCGATCCGGTGCGGCTGCAGGTCCGTTTTAGCGACGAGCGGCTCGCGCCGCCGGAGGACGACGGCGTGAGCGTCATGCTGGAGAGTCCGGGCCGCAAGACCGCGCACGTCCTGCACCGCGCCGAGGCCGGCCGCGCGGTGTTCGAGACCGTGCTTCGCGGGCTGCCGCCGGGGGCGTACCATGTCTCGGTGGCCGTGCCGGCGATGGAGGGCCGGGCCCCGGCCGCGGATTTCACGATCGCCGCCCCGGCGGGCGAAATGGCCCGGCTCGCAATGGATCTTGCCGGCATGCGCCAGGCCGCCGACGTGAGCAAAGGCCGCGTTTACCCGCTCGCCGAGGCCGGCCGGCTCGCGGCCGATCTGCCCGAAGGCCGCCAGGTCCCCATCGAAAACCTGCCGCCGTTGCCCCTCTGGAACCAGTGGCCTATGTTGCTGGCATTCCTCGTGCTCCTGACCGGCGAATGGATTCTGCGGAAGCGGGGAGGAATGTCGTAACATGTCCCACCCCCTGGAAAAACGCATCGCTCTGCTCCGCGGCTGCGTGCGGCGGTCGGTGTTGGTCTACGGCATAAGCACCGTCCTGGCCGCATCGCTCGCCGCGGCGCTGGTGCTGGGGGCGGCGGACTACCTGATTCACTTCCAGGACCGCGGGATCCGCGTGATCCTGTGGCTGGCCGTGCTGGGGGTGTCGGCACACACCGCCTGGCGCTGTCTCGTCCGCCCCCTGGCGGCGCGGCTCGGCGACGTGGAGCTGGCGGGGCGACTCCAGCAGCACTTCGCCTCGCTCGACGATCGCTTGCTCAGCGCCGTGGAATTCCTCCGCCAGCCGGAGGACGATCCGGCGGCCGGTTCGGTCATGCTCCGCCGGGCGGTAATCGCCGAGGCCGCCGCCGAGAGCGCGGGGCTCGACTTCGGCGCGGTGCTCAATCGGCGTCCATTGCTGCGGGCGTATGCGGCCGTGTCGGTCGTGGGCCTGCTGGCCGCCGTGCTGACCGCGCTCGATCCGGCCGGGGCGAGGATCGCGGCCGCCAGGCTGCTCGATCCCTTCTCGGACCTCGCCTGGCCACAAGCCACGCACCTGGCCCTGCGGCCGCCGGTCCCGGCCGGAGGATACTTGGTCGCCCGGGGCCAGGCGTTCGAGGTCGAGGCGAGCGACGCCCAAGGGGCCCGGCTACCCGGCGAGGTCCGCATCCATTACCGCTTCCAGGATCCCGACGGCAAGCCCAGCGAGGTGGTCGAGCGCATGCAGTGGCTGCGCGGTACGATGGTCGCCCGCCGGGAGAACGTCACACGGCCCTTCGACTTCCGCATCGAGGGGGGCGACGACCAGTCGCTGCCCTGGCTGCCGGTCGAAGTGATTGAGCCGGCGGCCGTCCGTCGGCTGGCGATCGAGTTGTTCCCACCCGAGTATACCGGCTGGCCCGCGGAGAAGATCGAGGCCGGCGAGAGCCTCCGCGCACTGGTCGGCACCCGCGTGCGGATGAGAGGCGAGGCCAGCAAGCCGCTCCGCGCGGCCGTGTTGTGTCTGGAAGGCGGGCGGGAAATCCCCGCCGCCCTGGAGCCGGACGGCCTGCACTTCCAGGTCTCGCCCCGCGACCTGGTGATCGAAAGATCGGGAAGTTATTGGTTCACGCTGACCGATCTGGACGGACTCACCGGCAGCGAGGCCCGCTCGGAGATCGTCGCCGTGGCGGACCAGCCTCCCACTGTCACGATCGCGCGGCCGGCGGCGGACCTCTTCGTCACCCCCGCGGCCGTCGTGCCGCTGCGGGTCGTGGCACGCGATGACCTGGCGATCCAGGCTGTCCGCCTGATCGTCGGCCGCGACCAGGCTGCGCACGGTGCCCACCCCGCGCCGCAAAAGGACGTGTCGATCGCGCTTTATTCGGGTCCCCCGCGTGCCGCCCGGCAGCCGGCCGGCGGCCGCGCTGCCGAGGCGGAAGGTCAACGGCAGGTGATCGACTATCGCTGGGAGCTCGGGACGCTGGGGCTGGCGCCGGGCACGCAGATCGTCTATTACGCGGCGGCCAGCGATTACCGGCCGCAGACCGGCAAGAGCGATCCGCGCCGCCTGAGCGTTATCACGGCTGAAGAGCTGCAAGAGCGGATTGCCGCCCGGCAGCACCTGCTCCTGGCCGAGCTGGCCCGCGTCCTCAAGCTCCAGCGCGACGCCCGCCAGCAGGTCGAGGCCCTGCAGATCCGCGTGCATCGCGCGGGCGGGCTGGAAGCGTTGGAGGTGGATCACCTGCAGGCCGCCGAGTTGGGCCAGCGCCAGGTCGGCCACAATCTCACCAGCCGCCAGGACGGCGTGGCCATGCACCTGGTCGCCCTGCTGGCCGACCTGGAAAACAACCGGCTGGACAATCCCGATTTCCAGCGCCGCGCCCGCGCCTTTCTCGGCGAGATCGAGCGACTCCAGCGGGAGCCGCTGCCGCGGATCGGCCGCGAGCTGGCCGCGGCGATCAAGTCGGCCCAGGTCCGCTTGCAAGAGAAGCCCCGCCCGAGCGCAGCCGACGCGGCCACCGCGGCGTCGCTGGGCCGGGGCCTGACGGGCCAGGATGAAGTGATCGCCTCGCTGGAGGCCATGCTCGCCCAGCTCCGGCAGTGGGACGATTATCGCCGCTTCCACCGCGACGTGGCCCAGCTCTTACGGGAGCAGGCCGACGTGGGCCGCAGTACCGCGGAGATCGGCCGCCTCACCCTGACCCGCGAGCTCAAGGACCTCACGCCCCAGGAGACTGCCGACCTGGCGGTCCTGGCGGCCCGTCAGCTCGACTTGGCCCGGCGGCTGGATCGCATCCAACAGGAGATGGGGCAGGCCGCCGCCGAGCTCCGTCAGGGCGACCCGCTGGCGGCCGACATGCTCGCCGACGCCCTGGACGAGGCGCAGCGGCTGGCCCTGGCCGCCGCCATGCGCTCCGCCGCCGCGCTGGTCGAGGAGAACCGCATCGGACGTGCCGCCGAGACGCACAAACAGGTCCTCGCGGGACTCCAGGAGGTTCTGGACGTTCTGGCCAATCGCCGCCAGCAGGAGTTGTCGCGGCTGGTCCGGAAACTCGCCGAGGCGGAGGAAGAGCTGCGGGCCATCCAACAGCAACAGGAGCGCTTGCACAATGAGCTAGCCGCCGCGGGCAGCCCAGCCGAGAAGGGGCCCGCGGGCGAGGATCTCCGCGCGCTGGGCCGCCGGCAAGAGGCGCTCCGCGATGCCACTGAGCGCCTGGCCCGCCGCCTGGAGCGCCTGCTGGCCGAGCAGGCGGGCCGGGTGGCCCAACGGGCGGCGGGCGAGATGAGCCAGGCCGGCCAAGCCGCCGCCCGCCAAGACCGCGGTGCCGCCACCCGAGGGGCCGAGGCCGCGCAAAAGAGCCTCGCGGAGGCCGTTGGCCTGCTGGCCGGCCGCCGACTCCAGGCCCAGGCGGAGTTGGCCCTGGAGCAATTGGCCCGCTTGCAGGACGCCCTCAAGCACCTCGGCGGCCGGCAGCGGCAAGTCTTGGACCAGACGCGGCAGATCGAGGCGACCCGCCAGCGCGGCCCATCGGGCCGCGCCGAGGCGGCCGGACTCCGCGACCTGGCCCGCCTCGAGCAATCGCTCCAGGCCCAGGCGGCCGGGCTGGCCGAGGGCATGGCCGCCGCCGCGGCGTTCCATACGGTGCTCGTCGGGGTGGCCGGCGAGATGGGCCACGCGGCCGACGCCTTGCAGCGTGGCCAGACCGGCCCGGCGGCCCAACAACCGCAACAGGACGCCTTGGCCCGCCTGGACCTGATCCTTCAGGCCCTTGAGCCCGAGAAGCCGGGCGCGGAACCCTCCGGCGGCGGCGACGGTACGGGCCAAGCCGGCACGCCGCCCGGCGGTGTCCAGACCCTCTCCGAGATCAAACTCCTGAAGCTCCTGCAAGAGGACATCAACCTCCGCACCGAGAAGCTTTCCGCCCCGCCGGCTGCGGCCGGCCAGCCTGGCGACGAACATCGCAAGCTCTTGGGCCAGCTCAGCGAGGAGCAAGGGCGGTTGGCGGACCTGGTCTTGCGGCTGGCTCCGCCTGAGAGCAAACAGAAGCAGGAGCCGGAGGAGCCGCTGGTGTCGGTCGGCCGCGAGATGCGCGAGGTCCAAACGCGGATGTCGCAAAACGACGCCGGGCCGGTCACGCGGCACCTCCAGCAGCAAATCGTTTCCGACCTGGACCGGCTGATGGAGGAGGCGCGGAAGTCGGCCGGCCAACCGCTACGCGGCACGGAGCCGAAAACGGCCGGGCGGACGCCCACCGGCCCGCCCGCTCCGTCCCCGCAGCCGAAGCCCTCGTCGAAGGGTGGGACGCAACCCGGCCAGGCATCCGCCACCGAGAGCAACCCCGAGATCAAGCGCAAGCCCGAGGACCGCCAGGCCGAGCTTCTCAAACTGCAGCGTGGCTTGTTGAAGCCGGGCTCCGGGATCGAGTTGCCCCCGCGCATGCGCGACTCGATGTACGAGCTGCCGGCCGAGGAGGTCTTGCCCCAGTACGAAGTCCTCACCGAGGAGTACTTCCGGCGATTGTCGGAACCCAAAACCCACCGGGAGTACGAGCGATGAGAGTAGTGGCTGGTGGCTCTCGTTCCCACGCTCCGCGTGGGAACGCACTGAGCGGACGCTCCGCGTCCCCGAGGCCGCGGCTCGCCAGCCAGGGCGACGCCCACTTGGGAAGGGCCGCGGGAGCGGCCACCCAGGGCGTTCCCACGGGGGACCGTGGGAACGATGGGATGAACGTCTGTCGGGCAATCCCTGCCGGCCTGTTGATGTTTTGTTTGCTCGGCGGCCTGCCCGCTACCGGCGGCGAGAAGACCGAGCCGGAAAAGTCGGCCGCGGAGCTGATCACACCTCCGGCCGAGCAGGCGATTCGCAAGGGCCTGGCTTGGCTGGCCGATCGGCAGAACGACGACGGCAGTTTCGGCACCGGGGTGCACCGCGGCAACGTAGGCATTTGCGGGCTGTGCGGCATGGCCTTTATGAGCGGCGGCAGCACGCCCGGCCGTGGCCCCTACGGCCGCTCCATCGACCGCGCCCTGGATTACGTGCTGGCCAATGCCCAGCAGAGCGGCTTCATCCTCGAGCCAGCCACCGCGAGCCACGGGCCGATGTACAATCACGGCTTCGCTACCCTGTTCCTGGCCGAATGCTATGGCATGTCGCCGCGGGCCGACCTGCGGGAAAAACTCGCCAAGGCTGTCAAGCTGATCGTCAATACCCAGAACCAGGAAGGCGGTTGGCGTTACTTCCCCAAACGCGACGACGCCGACCTGTCGGTGACGGCCTGCGAGGTGATGGCCCTGCGGGCCGCCCGGAATGCCGGCCTCTATGTGCCCAAGGAGACGTTCGAGCGGGCCACCGGCTACGTCAAGCGCTGCCGGAACGCCGACGGCGGCTTCGTGTACATGCTCAGTGCCGGCGGCGAAAGTGCCTTCCCGAGGTCGGCCGCCGCCCTCGTCGCCCTCGCCGGGGCCGGGGTCTACGAAGGCCCGGAAGTGAACGGGGGCCTCGACTATCTTATGACGTTCCTGCCCGCCGACAACGTGGTGCGGCTGGAGACGTACTTCGAGTACGGGCAGTATTACGCGGCCCAGGCGATGTGGTTGGCCGGCGGGCAGCGCTGGGCCAAGTGGTATCCGGCGGTCCGCGACGAGCTGCTGGTGCGGCAGCGGCCCGACGGCTCCTGGATGTCCTCCTACGGCGCCGAGTATGCCACGGCCATGCTGCTGATGGTGCTGCAGATGCCGGAGAACCAGTTGCCGATCTTCCAGAGGTGAGAGATTGGGGATTCAGGGATTTCAGATTTCAGATTGCGGCCGCTTGCGGCTTCGCCCGCTAGCTGCGGCTTTATTAACTTTAGCAAAACGATCATGGCAAGAACCGCTTTCGCGACTGCAACGGCAGTGGCTTCCTTCTTGGGCCTGATTGTCGCGGGACTCACGGCCGCGCCGGCGCCGCTTGCCGCGGGCGGAGGGCCGCAGCCGGGGATCGGGCTGCTGGTGCGGCCGGCCGAGATGGCCGCCCTGCGGGCCAAGCTGAAAACGGCCCCCTGGTCGGAAATGTATGCCCGCATCGCGCTGGCGGCCGACGCGACCCTCATGGATTGGCCGAAGCAGCGGGATCGCATTGCGCCCCATTTGGGCAAACTGTGGGACCTCTCGGTCGACAACAATGCGGATTGGCCGAAGGACCCCGAGGTGCGCAAGGCGGGGCTGGCCTTGCGCGAGTTCGCCCTGCACGCCATGACCCCGGCCGCTTTCGTCTACTTGATCGGCGGCGACAAGAAGTACGCACAGGCCGCGTGGGAGATCTTGCACGAGATGGGGCAGGTCAACCGCTGGGGTTGGTTTCCCTGGGAGGGAGCGAACCTGCCGCAGATCGAGGCGGGCATGTTCGCGCGGAACGCCGCCTTCACGCTGGATTTCCTCTGGGACGCCTTGACCCCCGCGCAAAGGCAGCGTGCCCGCGACATCCTCGCCGAAAAATGCGCCGAGCCCTATTTCCGCCTGGTGCTGCACACGCCGGCCATGGGCTTGCACCATCTGCGCAGCAAGAACCAGGGAAACAACGTGCTGTCGGGGGCGCTGATCGCCTGCCTGGCGCTGGGCGATCGTTACCCCAATGCCGACCTCTGGCTGCAGAGCTACGTGCAGACCTTCCACTGGATCCTGACGCACGACGTAGGCTGGGCGGGCCAGCACCTCGAATCGGGCATGCCCGGCTACTGGTCGATCTCCATGCAGAACTTGTACACCGCCGCCGCATGTCTGGCCAACGTGAAGCACGTCGATTTGCGCGGCCATCCGGCCTTCATGGAGGCCACCTATTATCCCACCTACCACGAGAGCACCGTGCCGCCGGTCGGCGCGTTCCAGCTTCCTCTCGACAGGGCGCTCGGCGGCCCGCCGGGCCTGATTGCCGGCAAGCCCATCGAGCTGCCGCACGAGGCCACCTGCGGCCCCTGGTGGTACGACTATGCCGCGCGCTTCCCGCAGTCGGGAGCCGTGCACTTCATCAATCAGCTCATGGTCCGCAAGGGGCCCAAGGGAGAGCTGATGTTCTGCAACAACGACTGCCACCAGACCGGGCACAGCGAAATCCTTACGCTGCTTTGGACGACGCCCGCGCTCTACCGGCCCGATGCACCGCGGCCTACAGAACTCTTCAAGACCACGGATCGCATGACGATGATCCGCTCGGGCTATGGGCTGGGGGAGACCTACCTCTACTTCAACGGCGACCTGTTCCTCTCGGCGCTGGATGAAGTGCTGCTCAGCACCGCCGGCCTCTCCTGGCATTACACCTGGCACGGCTGGCAGGCGGCCGAGTCGGGCATCCAAACCGAGTGCGAGCCGCTGGCGCCCTCGATGCTGGTCAAACGCTCGGCGCACGACCGCGACTTCAGCTACATTCATACGGTCTCCGGCGAGAGCAACATCACCTACTATCGTCCCCAGGGCCAGGACACCTGCTACCGCCGCTATTCCCGGCGGGATCGCGACATCCTCTACGTGCGCGGCGAGCCGGGCTGCGGCTACTTCGTCGTCGTGGACCGCGTCGCTCAGCAGGAGCCGCGCTGGCACGCCACACTCTGGCAAACGTGGAACAACGTCAATGAAAACCGCACGGGCAACTACGGCCGCTTCAAGGTCGAGTCGCCCCGGCGGGTGCGGCTCGAGCGGCCCAACGCCGATCTGAGCCTGGAGTTCGTCGCGCCCCGCAAGCTTACCTTCGAGGTGGAAGCCGCCCCCGGTCAGCCGAACGTCTCCTACATGTATGACCACAACCTGGCCACGCTCCGGGCCCTGGCGGGAGACTGCGGCCCTCCGGCGGGCAGGACGATCACCGTCGAGCCCACGGCCTGGAAAGGCGCGGGGAAGGTCGTTCGCGGCGCAGAGCTGGGCCCCGACGGCCGCCCGTTGGCCTACCGCCTCTCCGGCAAAAACAGCATGGTAGGGCCCAACGGCGAGAGCCGAAATTCCTTCGAGATCGCTGCCGCTCCCTTGGCCGGCCAGCGTTACCGCATGGCCATTCCCTGCCGCAAGACCGATTGCAACACCGATGAGAACCTCTGCTGGCAGATCGACCTGGAACTGCTGGACGGCTCGGGCAAGGCGGTCGCGCTGGACGCCGATCCGCAAGATCCCAAGCGACCGCGGGGCTACAATCTGCCCGGCCAGTATCGGTTGAGCGACCCGCGCTCGATGACCAAAACCACCCCCTGGCTGCAGAGCGACCCCGCGTATTTCGACGTGCCGGCCGAGGCCCGCGTGGCGAAGATTCGCGGCACGCTCCGCGCGGCCCTGTGGTCGCATCCGCCGCACGGGATTACGGAGAACTCGCGGCTGGAGCTGGGGACGCTGGCGATCGAGCCGGTCGGGAGCCCGCCGCGGCGAAAGCAGGAGACCTTCGTGGCGCTGGCCTTTCCGTTGGGAAAAGGCGCCGCTTCGCCCGCCGTCGCCAGCCAATCCCGCGATGGGGCGGCCTATGCGACGGTCCCGCGGGGCAACGGCGTCGCCGACCACGTTGTCGTCGGCAACGGCGCTGCGGTCGCGCTGGACGGCGGCAGCATCGATGCCGGCTTGGCGGTGGTCCGCCGCTCGGGCGGCAGGTCGCAAAAGGTCTTCGCCCTGGATGCCCGGCAGATCGTTCTGGATGGAAAGGTGTTGCTGCGCAGCCCGGCGCCCGTGGACGTTGCCGCTGCGCTGGACGACGCGGGCAGAATCGCCTCCCTCCGCCTGGCCGCCGCGGGGCCGGTAACGCTGACGCTGCAAGGAGGCAGCGTCGAGCTGCCGGCAGGTGCGTTCGTTGCGGGAGCGGACCTGCGCTGCAATCCCGATCCGGCTGCCGCCGTGCTGGCCTGCAATTCGCCGGAAAGCCAGCGGTTGCTCCGGGCCGGCTTACAGCCCCTGTTGGCCCAGAGCACGGCCGATCGCGACGAGCTGGTCCGCCGCGGCATGAAAAACCTGGCGCTCGGCGCCACGGTCACTGCCTCGGCGACGCGCGACCCGCGCTTCCCCCCGCAGCTTGTGATCGACAATAAGACATGGGAATATCCGACCGACGGCTTGCTGGACTACACGCAGGGCGAGCTCTTGACCACGCCCGCCGGCGGCTACGGCGGCGGGGCCCTGCCGCTGGGCGGCAGCGAAGGAGCCCCGCTGACAAGCTGGCCGTTCTATATCCGCCCGACGTACTGGCTGCTGCCGTGCCAGAAAACCGGCTGGATCCAGTTGGAATTGCCGCGGCCCAGCCCGGTGAAAATCGTGCGGCTCTTGAACACCAGCAACGCGGGGGCGAATGATTTTGCGACGATGAAGTACCACGTCGAGTTGTTGGATAACGCGGGCCGCGTAGTCGCCAGCCGGCAGGGCGAATTCGGCAGGCCACTGGATCGCCCATTCCAGGCGGCCTTCAAAATCCCCGCGGCGTTCAGCCGTTACGGCGACACGTTCCGGGGGATGCTCGAGCCGGGAGTCAAAGTGCCCTTCGGCGACGGTTGGCAAACACTGCAATTCCCGCGTGGCCGGGCCGCGCGGTTCGTCAAGGTATATATCGATTCGTACTGGGCGCTTGGCGGCGGGCTGAATGAAATCCAGGTGTATTGACCCGCCGCTTGCCGTTTCACACTCGTGCACAGCGGCCGAGATGGGAGCAACATCCTTGCAAATCAAGACACTAGCTCGCCGGACACGTAACGAAGAATGGCCGTGGGTCCGCACATTCCGCCGTTTGCGGCTGCGCACGAGCGTGGCGACCCTGGCCCTCCTGCCAGCCGTGCTGGCGCTTGCGGCCGTCCCTTGCCGGGCCGCCGATCCGCCGGCCGTGCCGGTCGAGGGCGAGCCCTTCCCGGCAAGCCTCGTGTCCCTGGACGCCGACTGGAGACTTTCTTTTGCGTGTCCCGGCGGCGGGGGAGCCCTCGAATCAAAGCGGACCATTGCGGCCGCGGATTTGGCCTGCTGGGGGGCCTGCCGCGAGCCGGCCCGCGGCCCGCTGGTGCTCCTGGCCGACGGCGGCGTCCTGGCGGCCGACGTTGCCGCCGCTGACAAGGAACGCCTCACGGCCGAGTCCGACCTGCTGGGCACGCTCAAGCTGCCGCTGGAGGTTTTGGCCGGAGTGCTGCTCCGCCTGCCGGCCGACCGCGCCCAACGCGACCTGCTGGTCGAGCGAGTCACCCGTGCGACCGGCGAGTCGGACCGCGTGCTCCTGGACAACGGCGACGAGGTGACGGGGCTGATCGAAGCCATCGGCGACGGCAAGACCCGTATCCGCGCGGACGCCGGACCGCTGGACGTGCCCTTGCGGCAGAGCGTGGCGCTGGTGCTCAATCCCGGCCTGCGGCAGAAGCCGGCCGCAAACCCCCGGACGGCCTGGATCGGCCTGAGCGACGGCAGCCGGCTGCTGGTCACGCGGCTGGTCAGCGAGGGCCCCCGGCTGGCGCTGACCACCGCCGCCGGGCCAACCTGCAAGGTCGAGCTTAAGGACGTGGTCTTTCTGCTGCCGCTCGGGGGCCGGGCCGTCTATCTTTCCGACCTCAAGCCCGCCGAGTACCGCCAGCAGCCTTACCTCGATCTGCCCTGGCCGTATCACGCGGACCGCAACGTGACCGGCGGCCTTTTGCGCTGCGGCGGCCGGCTCTGGCTGAAGGGGCTGGGCGTCCACAGCGCGGCCACGCTCGCCTACACCCTGGACGGCTCGTACCGGCGATTCCAGGCGGAGCTGGGCATCGACGACTCCACCGGCGGCCGCGGCAGCGTCGTCTTTCGTGTCCTGGTGGGCGGCCAATCGAAATACTCCAGCGGCCCGATCCGCGGCGGCACTCCGCCCGCGCCCGTTTCCATTGACTTGGCTGGGGCAAAGCGATTGGAGTTGGTTGTCGACTACGGCGAGCAGGCCGACGTCTTGGACCACGCCGACTGGCTCGGTGCCCGGCTGGTAAAGTGAAGGGCCGAAGCGACCCTTCTGCTTCGCCTGCCACCGGCGCGCCGGTCGCGTTTCGAGCCAAGCCAACCTTGAGCGCTTCTACTATTCTGCCCGCCTCTCCGGCCGCACGGGTTCCTTGGCCGCTGGAATTCCGCGGGTCCAGAGCTCGTACTCGCTCAGGTCGATCTCGTCGCTCCAAGAGACGCCGTAGCCCCCTGGGTCAACCTGGACGGTGCGGAAGAACGCCGCATTGGCAAGGAGATTGAACCCCGGGCGGCCAAACAGGAGGCGGCAGTCGTAGATTTTCTCGGCGCCGTTCTCGAAGCGAACGAATACTTCGGCCTGCCCGACGGGTTCCACGTGAACAATCCGGGGAGCTTCCCCCATGGTCTGTTCACTCCAAATCGTCTCTCCTCTGCCATAGGTACTCAATGCGCCACGATCTCGTCGGGCGAAATGGCAAGCGCGCCAAAGACCCTGAAATCACCAGCGTTGAACGTCAACAATCGAGCGACCTGGTGGGTGTTCAGAATAGCCACCAACCGTGTGTCATGCACCTGCTTGCCGGTCACCCTGTGTTTTGTGACCAATCGCAGCCATTCGGCGAACACCGTGGGCGTCTCCGGCAGGAGCGGGAACTGGTCGAGCAGTTTATCGATCTCGCCCCGAACCAAATCCAGGGGCCAGCCAAGACCGTTCACGGCGGCCGGACGCGTGGCCACGGCCCAAAACTCGATCAGCACTTGCGGGGTAAGAAATAGTTCGTCGCCCTGGGCCAGCAGAATAGCGATCGCACCGGCCGCCGCGGGGTTGCGGGCGGACGTATCAACCGCACTGCGAAGCAACACATTGGTGTCGATCAGATAGCGGGCCATCAGTCGTAGAGATTCTCGCGCCGCAGCGATTCGTCTGTAAGATCGGGCGCGGGCGGCCGGGGCGCGTCCGCCCAACGTTGGAAGGCCTCGGCCCGTTGCTGCGAGGTCGCCTGCCGCCAGAACGGTCGATCGCTGTCGGCTGGCCGCAAGAGCAGAATATCGCCCAGAACCTCCAACTCGAACTTCGCGTGAGGTCTTACCCCGCCGATCAACTCCGGAGGCAGCCGCAGCCCTCCGTCATCACTGGTTTCCAGGATTGCCACGATCAGGTTCCGAAGGTCGTCAGAGAAAAGCGGAACAGCCACTCTCATCTACTCCTTAAAGATACCCCTTGTTGCTGAGGTGGTCAATCCTTGTTCTCGGCTGCCAGGCCGCCTGTCAAGTCCGTCGGCGGTCCTGCCCGTCAGCGGTTGCTTGCGAGCCAAGCCAACCTTGAGCGCTTCTACTATTCTGCCCGCCTCTCCGGCCGCACGGGTTCCTTGGCCGCTGGAATTCCGCGGGTCCA
>Ga0326727_10005363_pt1 | contig 36784 bp, 38 predicted proteins | sample MB2enrmetagenome_FD_207643 | JGI IMG/M metagenome (GOLD analysis project Ga0326727, IMG submission 207643) | Lab enriched peat soil microbial communities from McLean, Ithaca, NY, United States - MB29MY | ecosystem: Environmental > Terrestrial > Soil > Wetlands > Peat | place: USA: New York... | reverse complement strand
CTTAATCAGCGATCCAAGCCAATCCCTCTTCTTCCACATCACGATTGCGCCTGCAATCACAGGCGGCAAAATGCCGCACAGTTCTGCCAAGAGGTTGAATTTGGGGTCGCCGGTTATCCTGGTCGCCATCTCATCAAGCCAGTCCTGCGGCTTCAAGTAAAGTTCGATGGACCGGGCCGAACTGTAACCCGCTGTTTGCTTGCCGCCATCGTCCATCCCCGAGATTCTCAGATCCATGGGGAACTTAGTTCCGCCCGCCGATTTGTCCTTCAACTCCGGATTCCACCTGAAAGGAATCGAGCCTAGCTGGGACGCCTCATTACATGTTTTCCCCAGATCGCCATTGCTTGAATTTACGCCCGATGGAAATCCTGACAGGTCGACGCACACATCGAACGGCGGGTTCTGCAATGTCAGCCATCCTCGAACGGTTCTTCCATCCGTGTCAATTACGAGCCGATCTTTGTCCGCGCCACCGGGGCAATCCATTTTCCATTTGGCTGGGTCCGTACAGTTGAGGGCGGCTGAGATGCCCTGGCATGCGCTGCTCACGACATCCCCAGGGACGGTTCCTTTCGCGTCGACTGGTCCGACGTAGAGACGAAGCTGGGCCGAATCTGAGTTGCTGGAGCCGAAGTCCGCCACGCTGGGGTAGGTGAAGATGACGAAACCTTGGCAGTTGGCCGGGTTTGCGCCCTGGGTTGCGACATCTGCATGTAGTTGCGCGTTCACCCATTGCACAGGCTGGATAGGCTGTTCCGGGCCTCCGATCGCAGCGCGGGGCTGCGGCTTCACAACGGCCTCATTTACCAATGTGGTTCCGGGCACATCGTTCTCGAAGGTTGCTCCTGCCGGGATCAGGTAATCCTCGACAGACTTGCTGTCCGTAGTGCCGGTGCGAACAACGATGCGGGAGGGATCAATCCCAGGTTGCACGTTGTGCACAAGGTAGTCTTTGGCGTTGACTGCGCGCTGTGCGGCGATGTCTTCGGGGGCCGCGCCGTTCTTAGCTTTCTTCTCCATGGCAGTCGATTCGCCAACCACCACAGCGGTCGCCGTCGAATCGTTCTTGAGGGCGTTGGCCACCTCATTGAGGCAGGCAGGGGCTGTGTTGTCGACGCGGGTCGGGTTCAGCCTATCCCTGTCGAACGAGATCCCGCAAAGGAAAGTGGCATGTGGCATCGGCGGAGGTGACGGCTGAACAATTGTCACCGACGTGCTGTCGGTTGCGGTGCCGCCCTTGTCGTCCGTAACCTTGCAGCTTATGCCCACGGCGCCGCTCGGGGCGCTCGCCGAATCATAGGTCGCCGTGGCGCCGCTGCCACTGATGGTGCCCGCGGTAGCCGAGTAGCTATAGGTGAGCGGACGATTCTGCGGGCTCGCGCCGCTCACGGTCACGGTGCTCGTCTCGCCTGGGCGAAGCATTGTGGGGTTGGCCATGCAACTCACGCTCGGCGGCTCGTAGCCCTTCACAGAGAACGAGGCTGAGCAATCGGCAACCTGGCCCGGCTTCAGGCCCTCTTTGCCTGGATTGCCTTGCTTCACCTTGCCCTTCACCGTTATTACGCCGGGAACCAGCGAACTAGTGGCCGCCGAGTCCAGAGTCGCGGAGACCCCATTTCCCTTCAAGCCCGCAACGCCAGACCATGTGTAGGTCGCAGGCAGCTTCGGATCCAGATTCGCTGTGGTCGCGGTAACCGTGACCGGTTCGCCGGGGAAGATCGTCACCGGGCTTGCAGTGCATGCCAGTGCCACCGGCGGCGGTGGTATTCGATGCCTACAGCCGGTGATCAACAGTAGTGACGAGGCTGCCAATGTGATCGCTAATTTGAGCCGTGCACTCAAACGGGCCTCCAGCCGTATTCGGCTTCGAAATTCTAAGGAGAACGTAGGTTTAAACGCACCTTCTGCAAAGCCTCTCTTGCAGTGAAGGAAGGCCAATTCCTGGAACTGGCCTCAGGCTAGACCAGTTTCGGAATGCACGCGACTTCTTGAGCGCGTCTCTTCGGTCGACACCCATTCCGAAACTGCTATAGCTCTGAATTATTGAAAGTTTGATTCTCGGGAAACTGAATGAAGAGAGTGTTTCCTCAAAACTCCACCCATGTCAAGGTTTTTTTCCAGCCGGACGTGGTGAACGCGCGAAATCGACCGAACCTACTATAGAAATTAAAGGAGTCTTGGGCAGCCTTTTGAGCGCACAGCACGATGTGATGCAAGAAGCTGTTTTGGACGCAGTTCAACTGCACCGCTTGGCGGCGGGTCTTGCGGTACGCCCGGTCTTACGCGCCTTCAGGCTGCGCTATGGGCGGCTTGGTCCTTGAAGCGGATCACTGAATCCGCCTGGGGACCCTTCTGACCTTGGACGATGTCGAACTCGACGTCATCGCCCTCTTTCAGCGTTTTGTACCCGTCCAACTGAATCGACGAATAGTGAACGAATACATCCGGTCCGTCTTCGCGTCCGATAAATCCATAGCCCTTGGCGTTGTTAAACCACTTGACCTTCCCTTTGTACTGGGCCACAGGCTCCTTCTTTCTTTGGGTCTTGCGGGAATCCGGCGCGCGAGGGGATCGCATGCCGATTACCTATTATGACGGAAAAACGGGCAGAAAGGTTGGCGAACGCTTAACAAGAAATGCCCACAAAGTGGGACGAATTATCTCTTGGGGGAAACTCCGAAGAAAATCAACAATTTGGCGGATGGTCTGATGAACCTTCGTGTAGCCCTTGGCGGCGGAGAGTCGCTTCTGCCGATTGCTTTTGGGCGCGCTATTTCTTCCGCTTGCGGCCTGTGCGCCTGGCGTACAGCAGCACGCTGGTGAGCGTCTTGCCATCGAGGATTGCGCCCTTATCGATCACTTTCAGCAATTCCGAGAGCCTGACCAGCCGAAACTCGATCTCCTCGTCATCTTCGGGGTGAGCATCGCCGGCCACCAGCCCTTCAGCTAAAAACACCTTCATGGACTCACCGAGAAAACCGGGACTGGCATAATACTCGACCATCGGTTTCCACTTTTTTGCGGCGTAGCCGGTCTCCTCGGCCAGTTCGCGCTTGGCGCCGGCGAGAGCGTCTTCCCCCGGATCGAGCTTGCCTGCAGGCAGTTCCCAAAGAAACTGATTGGCGGCGTGACGATACTGCCGCTCGATCACGATATAGGGATCTTTCTTGCTTTTGGAGTTGTCGATGGCCAGGATCACCACGCTGCCGTTGTGGCGAATGATGTCGCGCTCGCTGGCGCGGCCGCCGGGCTCAATCAGCTTGTCGTGAAGAATCCGGAAAAGCGGACCGGTATAGACGACCTCGGAGCTGACGATCTGGGCCGTCTCGACCCTTTCGGGCCGGGAAGTCTTGCCTAGCTTCTTGTTCTTCGGCTTCGCGGGCTTGTTCTTGACGGCCTTTGCCTTTTTGGCTGCCTGCTTGGGTTCCACGGCTTTCGCGGACTTCTCTTTGGTCGCCATTTCCATCCCTCTTTTCAAAGCGCAATTGTGCACGGTCAGAACCAGAGTATACGAACAGCCCCGCCGGTTTGGCGGAGCTGATTAGAGGAGTTGTGCATCGATCGTGCCTGGCGTGGCATCCTTAACACAAGCAAATTCCCATTCCGCGGAAGCGGGCGGGTTGCCCTGAATCAATTGAGCCGGGGGCGAATAACCGGGAAGTGAATGGATTGCTGAGCGCAGAATGTCTTCCCATTACGGTGGCGCCGGGTCTGAGCCGGCTGTTTCTGGATTACTGCGCCGGGGACGCCGCGGTGTCGCGTTTTTATGGCACGCGGTTGCTGGCGGGTGCGGTGGGGCGGCCGGAGCTTCCCGCTCATTGGCCGGAGCTTGTTGGATTGCTGGCGGAGCAGAATCCGGGCCCGGTGGCCGCCGCGGTGCTTGAGGCCTTGCGCAAGGGAGCGGGAACCGTCGTTACGGGTCAGCAGGTCGGCCTGTTCGGCGGACCGCTGTTTACACCTTTCAAGGCTGCCACCGCGGTGGCGCGCGCTCGGCAAGCAACGGCCCAAGGCCATCCTCATGCGGCCATTTTTTGGCTGGCTAGCGAAGACCATGATTTCGCCGAGATCGGCCATGTCACCTTTCCCGCCAAGCGGGAACTGCGCAAACTCGTCTATCCCGCGTCTCCAGAGCCTGGTCACGCGGAGACAGCGCGGCCGGTGGGGGGCCTTCTTCTTGACGAACGGATCGCGCCGCTGATCGATCAGGCATGGGAGCTGTTGGGACCGTCCGATGCCATGGACGCGCTGGCCGATGCCTACCAGCCGGGCCGCACCTTTGCCCAGGCCTTTGCTGCGTTTTATTCCAAAGTTTTTGCAGCGCAGGGGCTGTTGATTCTGGACGCGGGCGGCCGCGCCTTCCACCGCATGGGCGCGCCGGTGCTGCGCGCGGCCATGGAGCGAGCAGATGAGCTGCACGCCGCACTCGTCGAGCGTAATGCCCAACTTGAAGCCGCGGGCTATCACGCGCAGGTGGCGGTCGGGGCGCAGTCCAGCTTGCTTTTCCTGATCGATCAAAGCAACGGCGCTCGTCTTGCTCTCAAGCGAATTGCGCCCAGCGCAGCGGAACCGGGCGGCTTGTGGCAGGCGGGCCGGCAGAGCTTTTCTACCGCCGAATTGGTGGGCGTTCTGGAAGCCGAGCCGGAGCGAATCTCGCCGTCGGCATTGCTGCGGCCTCTGTTCCAGGATTATCTGCTTTCGACGTCGGTCACTATCGGCGGACCGGCCGAGGTGGCCTACTTCGCGCAGTCTGCCGTGCTCTTCGAGCGCATTCTGGGCCGCATGACGCCGGTTCAGCCGCGCTTTTCCGCAACGCTTATTGAGCCGGCCATCGGCGAGTTGCTGCGCAAGCATGAGCTAAATCTGGAGCGAGTCTTCGAGGAGAGCGAACCGTCGCTGGCGCAACTGCTGGCGGCACGGGCCATTCCCATCGAGGGCAAACGCAAGCTGGCCGCGGCGGGCACGGCGCTCGACGCGGAACTCAAGACGGTAGAGGAATGGATGGGCCGGTTGGATGCGGGGCTGGGCCGGTCGGCGGAGACGGCGGCCAGCAAGATGCGCTATCAGATGAATCGCCTGCGCCGGCTGGCTGCGAACTTCGAGTTGCAGCGCGAGGCCTCGCTCGGCCGTCACGCCGAGGCCATCAGCCTGGCGCTCTATCCCGGTGGCGTGCTCCAGGAGCGTTTGCACGGCGCGGCCTATTACTTTGCCCGCTACGGGCTTGAGCTGGCGGAGGAGTTGAGCGCGCAGGCCGCTACAGTAGCTTGTCCAGGACATACGGCGTTGTGGCTATAGGTAATGATCCTTTGTCAGCGCGTTCCAAGACCTGCTTGCGCGCCAAGCACTTGGATCTCGACCTTCAGTTCGATGAGGGCAACCCCGACCTTTTTGGATGCCTCCGAAAATCCGGAGCCGGCGGACAGCATGCGCTCGGTTTCGTCCACCTTCTTTGCGTTGACCGCGACAGCAACCTTGCCCGCCTCCACATGGAATGCCGCATGTGCAGCTAGGCACTTCGCATGAATAGGCCTCCTTCCATACAACGTTTTGGCTTCGCCATAAAGCCATTTGCCGACTTCGCAGTTGTTGTCCTTCGAAATAGCGGCCGCATCGAGTGTCTCATTTGCATGGATGGCGTTGCGGAATTTGAACTTCCATTCGGCATGTTTCTGGATCGCGTTGCATAAATCCACGGCTAGTTTCCTTGCTCGTTCACGCGTGAATCTCGTGCCTCAGTTCGAGAATGGAGATCCCAACCTTATTGGAAATCGTTGCAAAGGCAGAACCGGAAGCCAGCAGACGCTCGGCTTCGTCTTTCTTCTTGGCGTTGACTGCGGCGGCAACCTTGCCCGCCTCCACATGGAAGGCCGCATGGTCGGCCAGGCACTTTGCATAGAAGGGGCTCTTCCCATACAGGGTTTTGGCCTGCCCATGAAGCCATTTGCCGAACTCACAGTTGTTATCTTTCGTGATTGCGGCCGCATCGAGAGTCTCATTCGCGCGGATGGCATTGCGCAGCTTGGTCTTCCATTCGGCATGTTTCTGAATCGCGTTGTCTAAATCCATGGGCTGTCTCCTCGCTTGTCTTCGCCGTCGATGACGAACTGGCGCTTCAAGCGGCAGCCCGTGCAGTTGATTGGCACAAGAAAAGGAATACCATGCATGGTTCTGGCAACGGCCCCAATTCCGCAGTTGCGGCGCGAGTCTGGGTTCCGTTTCGGGATGGGTCCAATAAAGACCGCTTCCCCTCTCATCGAGCCGCACTGTCGGTTCTCCGCAGAGTTGGTGGAGCGGATGTGACCGGAGCGCCGTCCACGAAGGCAAGAGTCGTCATGGATTATTTAAAGAATGCCGATGGGATCGAGCGGCTCCGGCTCCGCTATAATCCTCGCGAACGGCGGAGGGTCTTGAATGAGGAAGTCAATGGCATTGCCGATGGTGGGATTGCTGGTCTGTATGGCGGCGCAGGCGCAGAATCAACCCTGCGCGATGGCGGGAGCCAACAACGATTTTTTGGGCATCCAGACCATCAAACTGTGGCCCGGCGACGCTCCCCAGGCCAAGGGCAAAGCATGTGAGGACACGCCCACACTGACCATCTTTTCGCCACGGCGCGGCGCTGCCAACGGGTCCGCGGTGGTGATCTTTCCGGGCGGCGCCTACCGCATGCTTGCCGGGGATCTCGAGGGCCGGGAAATAGCCGATTGGTTCACGGCGCGCGGCTTTCGCGCCTTTGTTTTGAGCTACAGGCTCACCTCTAATGGCTATGTCCTGCCGGTTCCGCTGCTCGACGCGCGGCGCGCCATCCAAACGGTGCGGGCGCGGGCCAGAGATTACTTCATCGACCCCAATCGCATCGTGGTCATTGGCTTCTCGGCCGGCGGACACTTGGCGGCGCTTTCAGGGACGCAGTTTGTGCCCGGCAACCCCGACGCCGATGACCCCATCGATCGCGCCTCCAGCCGCCCGGACTATTTGGTTCTGGGCTATCCCTGGATCGGAGCCATTTCCAGCGACACCTCACACCTGAGCTACTGCAAGATATTCAACCTGATGGACCAGTGCGAGGCGCTGCGGCTGGCCTACTCTCCGGATCTGTTTGTCACCAAAGACACGCCGCCCACATTCTGGTATCACACCTTCGACGACCAGACGGTTCCTGTCGAGCAGGGGCTGCGATTCTATGAAGCGCTGGTCAAAGCGGGCGTTCCCGCCGAGGCCCACATCTTTGCCCACGGCGCGCACGGCTCCGGTTTGGGCAAGGGCGATGCGGCTCTGGACCAGTGGCCCAGCCTGCTGGAGGTTTGGCTGCGCGCCCAGGGGCTGTTGACCGTAGACAAGGCTGCGGCGTTGACTAAACCATAGGGTATGAAGGGATTGGAGCCAAGGTTTCCCGAATGCACTGGGAAGGCAATGCGATCAGAGAACTGCGTTACGGTTGCCGAGCAAGAGTAGATGCTGTCTGTCCCAGAAGGCGGTTAGGTAACCGAATGCGCTGTTGGTTGTTCCCTGGCCGGCGCCGCTGAGGTAGAAGTCTACTACCTCCGTAAAGGCCTCGCCCATGGTTTGCGTCGCGGCTCCAGTTGTCATTCCTTCCAACATTCCCAAAATTCCACGGCAGGTTGCGGGTTGAAATCTGTTGTCCGGATCGCGTGCAACCCACGCGAAAGGACCGCTGAAGCCAAGGTAGCTTTCGACGCCGTTTTCAATTGCATTCCGCCCCAGCACACTTGCCGACGAACAGGCAATCGAAATGAATATCGCGCCGCGCGCCTGCGCGATATTCAGCCCATCCACGAGCGCTGCATCCCGCGCGCCGAGCAACTCGGTCTCGGTTCCGTGCCCGAAGAAAAGTACGCAGCGGATGTTGGCGAATGCCCGCTCAACCGCGCGACGGACCGCGGCGGATGCATAGAGGTCGGTTGCAACTGTGTGATTCGATCCGGCGATTGCCGGAAGCAGCGCCGCGCACCAGATCGAGAGCTCCAGTGAGGCCGCGTCGTTCGCCGGACGGATTGCGCAGAAATTTGCCATCGTTGCGAAACCGAGCTATCGCCACCGCCCTGGATCAGGCGTTGACTTCGGCGGACGGGGAGGCAGCTTCAGCTATTCCTGCTTCCACCGTCGCTTCGCGCGCAAACGACTCCAAAACGGCGTTGAGATTGCCCCCATGGATCCTAGCGCCAAAGAGAATCAGAGACTCGATGAACTGTCCAGCGTCGGTGCGCATTTCCACTGCGGCGCACAACTCCCGCGGTGAGAATTCACCTAGCTGCGCCACCCCCAAAGCAGGTTGGTCGGGTGCAGGGTGCCGGGCGAGCCATTCGTTCAGGGCATACAGAATACGCCCGTGTGCCGAATCCATTGCCTGCGCCTGAAGCGGCCCGGGTTGGAGTTTTGTCTCGCTCACTGGAACCCTCTGGATGCCTTCATGATACTCCTTCGCGCACTATGCCAGAGGCGGTCACTGGTCAACTCGCGCTACAGCTGAACCTGCAACAGCCACGCGGGATTCTCCGTGCGGCTTGAGCCTGAGGGTCAACCGATGAACCTCTTGGGAGTTGTACTTACCTCCGGCCTCGATGGCGAAGATATGAAAACTGGCCTTTCCACTGGCATCGATCTCTTTGGTTACACCGAAGGAGACCTCAATTTCGGCCGACTCCCAGTCTATGGCCGCCGGCTTGCCAGATGCGCGGAGGTCTTCCCGCGACTGCTCGATTTCTGCCCGCACCTGAGCCAGAAGCTCGGCGAGACCGATGCGCTTTGGAGTCTCCATGCGATCCCCCGGCGGTTGGAGAATATGCCCAAAAACTAAGAGGCGGGCAGCCGACCGAGGGAGTGGAAGGACTTCCCGGAACCGGCTGCCCGCTGGACCCTGGACCGGGTCTAGGTGGTATTCTTAGTTTAGGCTTGTTTACGGCGAAAGCAAGCCCTTTCTTGAACAAAATTCCAGTTTCGTGACAGCAGTCACACCACCCCGCCAAATAAGCTCCAACTGCGTTGACTTGACAGTCCTCCCCTGATACAAAAAGATGTTCCACCCACGATTCAGATCAGGGTGACCGCCGGAGCAAATCGGACCAGCATGGACGAAATCATCCAACAAGTCGGAACCCTTATGCTTGGCGCCGTGCCCACGATGCTGCTGTTTATCGTGCTGGTTTTGGCATACAAGTTTCTGATGCAGGGACCGTTGACGGCCACACTGAAAGAGCGCCGTGCGCGGACCGAAGGCGCAGTGGAAGACGCGCACAAGGCCATCGCGCTGGCCGAGGCCAAAGCCGCCGAATATGCCGCCAGCCTTCGCCAGGCGCGCGGCGAGGTTTACAAGGCTCGCGAACAGCGCCTGCAGCAATGGAATGCCGAGCGCGAAGCGGCGCTCGATGCTGCCCGCAAGGCGTCGGGAGCAAAAGTGAGCCAGGCCAAGGCTGAACTCGATGCCGAAGCCGCCGCGGCCCGGCAACACCTCGAGGCCACCGTCGGGGATTTGGCCAGCCAGGTGGTTCGCGCGGTTCTTCCCCAGTCTGCCGGGGGTACCCTTTGAAGTCTTTGAGACATTCGATCGTGCATACGAGCTTATCTGCCACTGCCTTCCAGCCCTGCATCTTCAGGTTTGCTGTTCTGGGCCTGATTGCGGCCGTGGTGGCGTTAGCTCCGCTCAGGCTTGCCGCGCAACAGGCGGCTCCGGCAACCGCGAGTGGCGCGGCGCCGGCGGCTTCCTCATCCGATTCCGGTCAATCCCAGGAAGATCAGGACAGAGCATTCCGGCTCGAAGGCCCGATTGTAGTCGCCACGGCCAAGGCGCTTCATCTCAGCCTGGAGACCACGGCACGCATGTTCGAGCTGATCAACTTCGCCGTTATTGTGCTGGCGATTGTCATACCGTTGGCCCGCTTTATGCCGAAGTTCCTTCGCAGTCGCGGCGAGAAGGTGCGCAGCGATATCGAGTCGGCCCGCAAGGTTACCGAGGATGCGAACGCCCGGCTAAGCGCGGTCGAGGCCAAGCTGGCTTCGCTCGGCGAGGAGATTCAGAAGTTCAAGACCGAAGTGGACGAGGATATCAAGCGCGACGAGGCACGGATCAAGGCTGCGCTGGAAGAAGAGAGCGCCCGCATCGTTCAATCCGCCGAGCAGGAGATTGGCATGGCTGCTGCTCAGGCGAGGCGCGGATTGCGTCACTTTGCCGCCGATCTGGCCATCGACCAGGCCGCACGTCAACTGGTTCTCACGCCGGAGACCGATCGCGCGCTGTTGGCTGAATTTATGGGCGACGTGGGCAGGAACCGCGGGATCGCAGGAGGGAAGAACTAGATGGCCGCTTTTGTTGCCCGCTACGCCAGCGCATTTCTCGATGTGGTGACCGCCGCGAAGTTGGACACGGCGGCGATCGCCGTCGAGTTCGACGATTTTCTGGCCACATGGAATGGCAGCCCCGAGTTGCGCGAGTTCTTCGTGAATCCGGCTATTCCCGCCGCGCAGAAGGTGGAGTTTCTGGACACGATGAATGCGAAGCTGGGCCTGCGCAGGGAACTGCGCAACCTGCTGGCGGTGCTCATCGATAACAATCGCATTGGCGGCGTGGCCGAAGTGGCTGCGGCTTACCGCAGGCTTCTGCAGCAGCATTTGGGAATTCAACAGGCGGAGATTGTGACCGCCCGCGAGTTGGGCCCGGAAGAGCGCGATGCGTTGGTGTCGGAGATCGGCAAACTGGCCGGCTCGCGCGTGGAAGCCAGCTTCAAGTTGGACACGAACATCCTTGGCGGCACAGTGGTTCGCATCGGTTCAACAGTGTACGACGGTTCGGTGCGCGGCCGGCTGGACCGGTTGAGGGAAGCGTTGGTTGCCGGCTGAAGCCGGCAGAGATCAGGGATCAGGGGGCAGGGATCAGAAGGCCCCAAAGTGAATGAAGGCTGAGAAAAGAGGGAACAGGGGAAAGGGTGCAGAGATCAGCAATGCCAGATAGCGCTAACAACGCCGGTTACTGATCCCTGATCCCCGACCCCTGACCCCTGAGGATAGAAATGGCTCAGATCAAGGCAGACGAAATTACGCAGCTTCTTCGCGAGCAGATCGCGAACTACGACTCCAAGGTTCAGGTGGACGAAGTCGGGACCATCACATCGCTGGGCGACGGCATTGCGCGCCTGCACGGCCTGGACAAGGTGATGGCCGGCGAGTTGCTCGCCTTTCCGCATAACATTGCGGGACTGGCCCTGAGTCTCGAAGAAGATTCGGTGGGCGCAGTGGTGCTGGGCGACTACACCGAGCTCAGCGAAGGCCAGGAGGTCAAGCGCACCGGAACGATTCTCAGCGTTCCGGTGGGCGAGGGCATGATCGGCCGCGTGGTGAATGCGCTGGGCCAGCCCATCGACGACAAGGGGCCTATTGCATCGACAAGTTCTTTGCCAATTGAGCGGCTTGCACCCGGAATCATCGATCGCCAGCCGGTGCGCGAGCCCATGGCCACCGGGCTCAAGGCCATCGACGCCATGATTCCCATTGGCCGCGGCCAGCGCGAGCTGATTATTGGCGACAGACAAACGGGCAAGACCGCCGTGCTGCTGGACACGATCATCAACAACGCCAAGAACGACCTGATCTGCATCTATTGCGCCATTGGGCAGAAGCGGTCTTCCATCGCCCAGGTCGTCCAGACCCTCACCGAAGCCGGCGCCATGGGGCACACCGTCATCGTGGCTGCCTCGGCATCGGAACCGGCGCCGATGCTCTACATCGCTCCCTATGCGGCAACGGCCATCGGCGAGTACTTCCGCGACAGCGGCCGCCACGCGCTGGTGATGTACGACGATCTATCCAAGCACGCCATGGCTTACCGCGAGATTTCGCTGCTGCTGCGCCGTCCCCCGGGCCGCGAGGCTTATCCCGGCGACGTCTTCTATCTCCACTCGCGGCTTTTGGAGCGTTCGTCCAAGATGTCCAAAGAAAAGGGCGGCGGTTCACTGACAGCGCTTCCTGTGATTGAAACCCAGGCGGGCGATGTCTCAGCCTACATTCCCACCAACGTGATTTCGATTACCGACGGGCAGATATTTTTGGAAACGGATTTGTTCAACTCCGGCGTTCGTCCTGCCGTCAACGTGGGCCTCTCGGTTTCGCGCGTGGGATTTTCCGCGGCCATCAAGGCGGTCAAGCAGGTGGGCTCCACGTTGAAGCTTGACCTGGCCCAGTATCGCGAACTGGCTGCCTTCGCGCAGTTCGGCTCCGACCTCGATCCGCTCACGCAGAAACAACTGAACCGCGGCCAGCGCCTGACGGAATTGCTCAAGCAGCCGCAATTCCAGCCGCTCACCTGGCAGCAGCAGGCGGTAGTGCTCTTCGCCGGAACCCAGGGCTACCTCGACGATTTCCAGGTCTCCGATATTCGCGCCTTCGAGGTCGGGCTGTACAAGTACTTTGACGCCGCGCAGACGGCTCTGCTCGACGATCTGACCAAGAAGAAGGCGCTTGACGACGACCTGCGCAACCGGCTGCACGCAGCCATGAAAGAATACTCGGCCAACTTTAAGGCGGAGCTGCAAGCAGCCGTTAGCTCTTAGCTTTTAGCTATTAGCTATAAGTCACGGACTGTGGGCTGGGAACTGGATTTGGAAGCGGAACAAAAGAAGCTAAGAGCTAAAAGCTAACGGCTAAAAGCTCGGTAACGGAAAGCATCATGGCAAATGTCCTAGACTTACGGCGGCGCATTCGCAGCGTGAAGAACACGCGGCAGATCACCAAGGCCATGAAGATGGTGTCGGCGGCCAAGCTGCGGCGCGCGCAGGAGCGGGCTATCTCTGCCCGGCCCTACGCCAAAATGATCACCAGCGTGCTGGAGTCGCTGACCCGGCGCATCGATATATTCGATCCCGAGACCGGCAATCTGCGCCATCCCCTGTTTGCCACGCGTCCCGAGAAGCGAGTCCTGGTGATCGTTATCAGCGGCGACAAGGGCTTTGCGGGCGCATTCAACGCCAACATTCTGAAGACGGCCTACCAGTTCATCGCCGGCAATCCCGACAGGGAGATTGATATCGAGGCCGTGGGCCGCAAAGGCCGCGACCAGATGCGCCGCCACTATCCCGTCGCTGTTTACAACGAAGTAACGGACGAGAACGGCAACAAGCGCCAGGTGCGCGACCGTAAGGCGCCTGTCGAAGTCACCGGCGATCATCCCGGCATGCTCTTAAAACTTGAGAGCGCGCGCGTGTTCGAGCTTGCCCAGAGCATCATCTCCCGCTACGTGCATGAGGAGATCGACGCAGCCTACATCGTCTACAACGAGTTCAAGTCGGTGATCCAGCAGCGGCTGGTCGTCGAAAAGCTCTTGCCGCTGCTCAAGATCGGCATTCCGCAGATTACCGGCGCTGTCGAGCCGACCGAGGAAGAGCGCGAACGCGCGGCCGAAGCTGCATTGAGCGCGGGCATTTCGATTGAGCCTGTCGACACCACCGAGGCCGATGAGGAAGCGCGCAAGTTCGGAACCGCTGAAGTGGACTACATCTACGAGGAGCCGGCGAAAGAGCTTTTCAACGGACTGCTCCCGCAATATGTTTCTTCCACGCTGTATCACGCCATGACGGAGTCGGTGGCCGCGGAACATGCGGCGCGCATGACGGCAATGGATTCGGCTACCAACAACGCCTCGGACATGATCGACGCGCTCACGCTGCATATGAATCGCGTGCGCCAGGCGGCCATCACCAAGGAGATCATCGAGATTGTTTCCGGCGCAGCGGCGCTATAGAAAAGGCAAGCTGAGGGCTGAAAGCTCCTGCAACAAGAAGGCAGAAAAAATGGCAGAAAACATCGGCAAAGTAATTCAGGTCTCCGGTCCCGCGGTAGACGTGCAGTTTGAAGAAGCGACCATGCCGCCCATCTACCAGGCGTTGCGCGTCACCAGCGAGGGCTTTACCGTGCCCGCGCCTGTCTCCGTAATCCTCGAGGTGCAGCAGCATCTGGGCGAGGGACGCGTGAGAACCGTGGCCATGGAAGGCACGGAAGGAATGGTTCGCGGCATGAAGGTCATCGACCTCGGCGGGCCCATTCGCGTCCCCGTGGGCAAAGAGACGCTGGGCCGCATCATCAACGTCATCGGCGAGCCGGTCGACGAGCTTGGCCCCATCGGCGAGAAGATGCGCATGCCCATTCACCGGCCGGCGCCGCTGTTCGACGAGCAGGTCACGCACGAAGAGATGTTCGAGACCGGCATCAAGGTCATCGACCTGATCCAGCCGTTCTTGAAGGGCGGCAAGATCGGCCTGTTCGGCGGCGCGGGCGTGGGCAAGACGGTCGTCATCATGGAACTGATCAACAACGTAGCCAAGAATCACGGCGGCTACTCGGTGTTTGGCGGTGTGGGCGAGCGTACCCGCGAGGGCAACGACCTTTGGCTGGAGATGACCGAGTCCGGCGTCATCAAGCCGGGCGACTGGGCCAACTCCAAGTGCGCGCTGGTTTATGGTCAGATGACCGAGCCGCCCGGAGCGCGCCTGCGCGTGGCCCTGAGCGCGCTGACCGTGGCCGAGTACTTCCGCGACGTGGAGGGCTCCGATACGCTGCTGTTCATCGACAACATCTTCCGCTTCACGCAGGCCGGCAGCGAGGTTTCGACTTTGCTAGGACGCATGCCGTCGGCCGTAGGCTACCAGCCCAACCTGGCCACCGAAATGGGCGAACTGCAGGAGCGCATCACCTCCACTGCCAAGGGGTCTGTTACATCGGTGCAGGCCGTTTATGTGCCGGCCGACGATTTGACCGATCCGGCGCCGGCCACGACGTTTGCTCATCTTGACGCAACCACCGTGTTGAGCCGGCCGCTGTCGGAGCTCGGCATTTATCCGGCCGTCGATCCGCTGGCTTCGACCTCGCGCATCTTGAGCGCGCGCATCGTGGGCCAGGATCATTACGACGTGGCCCAGGGCGTGAAGAAGATCCTGCAACGCTACAAGGACCTTCAGGACATCATCGCCATTCTTGGCATCGACGAGTTATCGGAGGAAGACAAGCTGACTGTCGCTCGGGCAAGAAAGGTGCAGCGGTTCCTCTCGCAGCCCTTCCATGTGGCCGAGACATTTACCGGCATTCCCGGCGCGTATGTGAAAGTGGCAGACACGGTGCGCAGCTTCAAGGAGATCATTGCCGGCAAGTACGACGATATTCCCGAGCAGGCCTTCTATATGAAAGGCGCCATCGAAGAAGTGCTGGCCGAGGCCGAGAAGCTGAAGGCGACGGTGTAAAGGCAGGGGTCAGAGATCAGGGGGCAGGGGTCAGTCAGAAACGATTCTGTGGCAAGCGGGTTTTTCCTGATCCCTGATCTCTGATCCCTGACCCCTAAAAATCCTGAAAGGATTTTTCATGGCTGACGAAAGCAATCAACTCCGTGTCCGGCTGGTGACTCCCGAGCGCACGCTCTTTGAGCATGCGGCGGCCGCGGTCGAGCTGCCTGCGAAGAATGGGTACATGGAGGTGCTGTTTGGCCACGCGCCGCTGATGGCCGAGCTGGGCGCCGGAGATGTAACTGTGCACGGTGGTGCGGATAGTGGCTCGGACGGCATTACCCGCTACAACGTGAGCTGGGGATTTGTGGAAGTGCTTCCCGATCGCGTCACCATTCTGGCCTCGGACGCATTGAAGCCGGAAGAAATCAGCGTCGACCGCGCCGAGGAGCAACTGGTTCGCGGCCAAAAAATGTGGCATGAAGCCGGGGAGAGCGAAGAAGCTTACGACGAGGCTCTGCGCGTCATCGCCGAGGCCGAAGCCAAGCTGGCTACCGCGGCGGAAAAGCGCTGACATCTGCCCAACCAAATTGCTAGATTCAGTTGCGACGGCCCTGTGTATCCAAATGTTAGGCCTTTTTCATTTCATGGCGCTGTTGGTGGCTTCAGTCCTGGCCATTTGCCGAGTCGGGCATTGAGCCATGTCGCGGCAAATACAATTTCCACTTCCTTGTCCCGCAGGAATCTCAAATTGCGGAGGATGACGAGAATCGCCAGGAGATACGTGCCGGGAAAGATCAGGAGTCCCCTCCACGGAGTCGCAATCGCTGCGACGAACGCAAGACAGAAAGATGCCACCAATGCATAGAACATGCTGGCAGCGTACCGGGAAAGCGCTTCGGTGGCGTAAATATCTGCGGCACTATTTGGATCCACCGAGTTGATAATTGTCTTGCAGTAGTTGAAGAATTCCCTGTTCGAGAAGAACTCCCTGTTGGATGAGGAGGGACCACTCCTAGGAATTGAGCGAGGCTCCCAGAATTGCTTATAAAACTCCTCCGCATCTTCCGGAAGCTTATCCTTGGCGACGCTCCCGAGGTAATCAAAATACGGAAACTCCTCCTTAAAGTCCTTGCATTTCTCCTGCTCGGCCTTAGTGGAGCGCAGCCGGCAGAGGCACCAAAGGAAAGATGCACTCAGCGCGTCCGGCCACCTAGTTTTGAGAAGGCGCAGGATGATTCCCAACAGGTATCCGAAGCAGATCAAGGCCGTTAAAGCCAGAACGGGCGGCATAGGCAGCTTCTCGATGAAATCATGTAGTGCGGGATCATGCGCCTTCGTCCATGCGTAGCCGGCCCCAGCCGTGTTAAGGAGGAGAAACGCACCCGGGACAAATATCTCGAATATTCCTCTGGCGCCACCAACTGAAGGAACTCCGTCCACGACACTACCTCATTCAACAGAATCTTCTGAAGACGGGATTGTAGCCGCTCATGCACAATATGAACAAGCCTGTGCTCTGCGACGGAGGGGACCACAGTGTTTGCTGCGCCGCATGCTGTCTGGGCCCTCGAACCGTTTGCGCCGACCACCGCACGGATGTATCTTCATCTTTGCGCAGACAAGCGAGCATGTTGCGCGTCCAACTGCGCGGGAGGAACCTCGAATGCAGCCTCTTCGAGCAGTTCGCCGGTTCGATGCCTTGCTCTCGCTTTTCTTGCTTGCCGTGCTGGCATTTGCATTTCATTCCCAGAGATTGTTTGCGGCCACCAAAGTGGTTACGGATGCCGACAAGGGCAGCGATGTCCAGATCAAGGTTGGAGACACGCTTGAGGTCCGCCTGGCTTCGAATCCCTCCACCGGATACATGTGGTACGTGCATCCCAAGTCGACTGCATTGCTGAAGCTCGCCGGCCAGACGCAAACCGACGCTGCGGATCCCGGCGTGGGACGGCCCATCGTGCAGGTGTTCACCTTTCAACCCAAGCGCGCGGCAGATGTGATTCTGCTGCTGCGTTATGCGCGCGCCTGGGAGAAGCCGGTCCTCGGCGAAGAGCAATTCACTCTGCACGTGGTGATCGAGTAGGACTTAATTCTTTGCCCGTTGCAGCACCAGCGGCATGGCGTTGCCCATCTGTGAAAACGAGCCGTCGATAGAACCCAGGTCCGCGCCAATCTTGCCTTCAAACGTGATTCCCAGCCCTTTGAGGGCGATGGTCACCGCGCTGCCGCTGCGTGTGACGGAGGTCGCATCGATCCACGCCGGGCTTTGGTCGGGGCTTTGCATGGCTGCGGTGAGACCGTCCTGTGTGTTCACGATCTTGAAGGCTATGCGCAGCTTGGTTCCGCCCGCATCGAGTGTGCCCAGCCATGTGCCATCGATATCGGAGGGCGCGGCCGGCTTATGTTCCGGCGGGGCTGGCGCGGCGCCGCGCTTGAAATTGAGTTCGAGGGGCATGCCCTGCGACCATGTGCCGTCGATTCCGGTCGCGTCCTTGTTGACCGTGCCTTCGTAGGTTCCATGAACCGCATCCACGGTGAGGCTGAGCTTGGAATCCTTGAGCGTGACGGAGGTGACCGGAATGCCCATGGCGCCCTGGTCGAGGCTGTCGAGGGTTGCGGTAAGGGTTCCGTCTTTGGCAGCGGCAATGTGCAGCGCCAGGCGGAGTTGCATGGCCCCTGCGTTCAGAGTTCCCAGCCAGTCCCCGGCAATCTGCGATTGGGCCATGCAAAACTTTGAAAGACTGAGTGTGGAAAGCATGATAAGGGCGAGGTATCCAAAAAGTCTGTGTTTCATCTTTCTCCTGACTTGCGTGGAGGACAATGTCGGATCTCTCCGCGCCGGTGCGATTACTTTCAAATAAGATCGGGATGCGCCAAAGGGTCCGAACCCCCGACTAGAAAGTGTACGCCCATGCCGGTGGAAAAGTTCATCAAGTCGTTGGAAGAGGGGCTTGTTGCAGGAGGATCGAAACGGCGAGCATTGCAAACGATCTGGACGCGTCCCTTGAGCGACGCGCTACCAGACGGTTCGCGGATAGTGCTCTCGCATCTGTTCGTCGGCGGAGATGAGCCAGGCGAATCCGTTGGCCTTGGCGTTGGCCACGATGAGCCGGTCGAACGGATCGCGAGTCCAATTCTCGTCGAGTGCGGCGGCGGCGATCGTGGAAAAGGAAAGTTCGCAGAGGCGCAGGTTGGTCTCGTGCCCAACTTTCTCTAATAGATCCCGGGCTGGAAATTTCGTTTTCCCAAGTTCATGGAGGTATTCGAGTTCGAGGAATGCCATGGCGGGCAACAGCAGCTCCGCCCTGTCGATGAGTCTTCTAGCCTTGGGCTCCAGGCGATTGACCTTGCCTGCAGCCAACCAAAGGACGATGTGAGTGTCGAGATAGGCAATCAAAGGTCGGCCCAGTCTTTCTCCCACTCCTTTTCCATCATGGCCATCCATTCGGCCCTGAAGGCTGGATCGTTCATATCGAAATTCGGATCGACCAGGATCTGCATGGGCGTGATCCTGCTGAGGCGGCTCGCCGGCTTGCCCTCAGGGACAATCTTCAAGCGGCGTCCCTTGTGGGTAAACCACACCTCCTGCCCTTCGAGAGCCTGGTTGGCCAGGGAAAAGATTTCGCGACGGAATCGTGTGATAGGGACTTCCATAAATGGAGTGTACCACAATGTACATCTGCATATGTACATGATGTACGCTCCTGAGGTTGGCGACGTTCTGTGCAACTCAACCCACAAGCGCTTACAATTCTCGGTGACATGGCCAAAGCGAAAGACAAGATTTTCGAACTTGCCTGCCCCGATTGCGGGGCGATGATCAAAGTGGACGGAGCTACCGGGTTGGTCATCAGCCATACGCCGGCTCCGCGCAAGCGGATGTTTGAGGACCTGGATGCGGCGGCCAAGGCGATGCGTGAGCACGATGAGCGCAAGGAGTCCATTTTCCGCCAGTCGGTCGAGGCGGAGAAGAACAAGGCCGATCTTATGGAGAAGAAGTTTGCCGAGGCTGTGCGCAAGGCTAAGGACGCGCCCGAGGGCAAGCCATTGCGCGAGTTCGACCTGGACTGATTCCGGCGGACAGCGTTTCAGGGCGCGCTTTTTGGCTTTCGAGCACTCGCAATGCCTGGCGGAATTTGATTGAACGTTGCGGCGAACCGAGTCTGCAACGGGAGGAGAGACGATGGTGGTTGTGCCGCTTAGCAAGTCGGAATTCGATTCTGAGCCCATGCCTCGCAGTTCTGAGAGTGAAACCACAAATTGGGCGAGAGTTGCCGCGGGAGGAACCTTGCTGGCCGGCGGACTGTTGCTGCTGACGGGACGCCGCCGCGCCGGTCTGGCAGCTGCGGCCGCGGGCACTACGCTGGCGCTGCTCGATCAGAAGGAGGCGGTGAGCGCTTTCTGGCATCTGCTGCCTGCATACATCGACAAGGTGCAGGTGGTGCTCGAGCATGTGGAGGCCACCGTGGAAGATGTTGCCGTCAAGCGCGAAAAGCTCCGCCAGATTCTTGCGCCCAGGGGCTAGGTTCGCGCCCAATCCCTTGCGCCGAACTCAGTCTGGACAGGGGGCCGCACTCGTCCCTCCATCAACCGGATATTTCGGTATGCACCGGCTCTCGATTTGAATCGCGATAAATGACCGCGTTCAATTAGTGCTTAGCGTGGACAACACGAAGACCCGCGTGTCCGGGCGCGAGTCCTTGCACGGCGCCGCCGAACCTGGACGCGATCTCCTCGAAACCGATGTCTTCGATGGCGCCGAATCCGTGCGAGCGAAGAATCGCCGCAATGCCGGCCGGCTCGAAACGGCTGTCCAACCGCTCGCCAATTTTCTCAAGCTGTTCGACCCGCTGTTTTTCCAATTGCCTCAGCTCTTCTGAGAATGCCTCGGCAGGTTCTATGTAGTCGAGTACCACCTCAGAGTTCTGGATTGACGATATGTAGTCCAGAGTGCGGCCGATAGCGTCTTGTGTCAGATAGGTCACAACCCCGAGCCAGGTGAAAAACGCGGGCGAGTTCTGCTGAAAGCCCGCGGCGGCCAGCTTCTCTCCCATATCGTCCCGCTCGAAATCGACTGGCACGAAAACAAGCGATGGCGGAATTGCTATTTGAGCTTCGGCCAAACGTTCGCGTTTCCATGCCTGCGTTGCGGGGTGGTCCACCTCATAAATCTCCAGTCCGTCATGGGGATTCCGCAGTGCGAATGTGTCGAGTCCAGCGCCAAGAACGACGATCTGCCGAATCCCCCTCTCGACAGCGTTTGACAAGGCATCTTCCGCAATCCGGCTTCGCGCGGCGGTGAACAGACGTCCTATGCTGGCCAAGGGGTGCTTGTTCGCAAATTGAAGCACGTCCTTCTGGTCTTCGTGCAAAATCTTCATGGCGAATGGGTCATAGAGGATTGAGCCATCGTCAAGCAACTGATGAGCAGCTCGTTGCCGGGCCATCATTAGAGCTGTGCGGCTGGGTTCATTGGGCTTCATGTTCGCGGTCTCCGTTTTTATCTATAGCTGATCGCACCAGTTGTTACATGCGCAACTGGCGCCGTGCACACCGGTGTCTTCGGCTCACGTAAATATGCGTCTCGCGGCCCGGCTCCCGATTCGCAGTCTTAGGAAGATTTCCTAAATCCCCAACTGCCTGCGTCCGGCCTCGCTGATGCGATGGGGCGTCCATTTGGGTTCCCATACCAGGTCGACTTCGACCTTGCTTATGTCGGGGATTCCGGCGAGGCGGTTGCTTACCTGCTCGAGGATAAGCCCGCTGGCCGGGCATTGCGGCGTGGTCAGGGTCATGGTCACCTTGACCCATTGGCGCGGCCAGGCGGGCGTTGAATCCGGATCGGGGCCGGTTGCGACCGCGTAAATCAGGCCCAAGTCTACGAGATTGAGTTTCACTTCAGGGTCGAAGCAATCGCGCAGGGCGGTGAGGATATCGACCTCAGAGAGCATCGCCTAGTTTTTCCGCTCGACGATGTAACGGGCGATCGACTTCAGCCCATCGGCGCGGGTGCCGTAGGGCGACAGCGCGGCGAAGGCTTCCTCGATCAATTGCACGGCATCGCGGCGGCTTTGCTCGAGGCCAAAGACGGCCGGCCAGGTGGCTTTTTCGGTGGCCAGATCCTTGCCGGCGGTCTTGCCCAGGTGCGCGGAATCGACCGTCATGTCGAGCACGTCATCCATGATCTGAAAGGCCAAACCTGCCTTGCGGCCGAACAGATCCAGGCGGGCTGCGTCGTCGGCATTAGCTCCCGCATAAACGCCGCCGGTGACAACGCTTACCCGGATGAGCGCGCCCGTCTTAGCGCGGTGAATGGCTTGGACCAGCTCCGGCGTAGGCGTGAGATGTTCACCCTCCAGGTCAAGCACCTGGCCGCCGATCATGCCTTCGACGGTGCCGATGGCGTTGGCGATCAGTCGGATGATCTCGACGGTAGCCGCGGGCGGGGAGTCGAGGCCGGCCAGTACTTCAAAGGCGCGGGTCTGCAGCGCGTCCCCGGCCAGGATGGCGATGGCCTCGCCGAAGGCCACGTGGCAGGTGGGCTTGCCGCGGCGCAGGTCGTCGTTGTCAAGCGCGGGCAGGTCGTCGTGGATGAGCGAGTAAGTGTGCAGCATCTCGATGGCCGCGCCAAGACGCTCGATGCCCGCGGGAAACGTGCCGGCGATGGTGAAGGCGGCCTCATAAGCCAGTCTCGGCCGCAGGCGCTTGCCCCCGGCAAAGACGGAGTGGCGCATGGCGCCGTGAATCGACGCCGGAACCGTCTCCGCGCTGGGGATCAGCTCTTCCAGCGCCCGGTCGGTCAACTCCGTTGCATCTTGCCTCGGCGATTTCACTTCGACAGCCATTGCTCTTATGATAGCCGAGCTTGGCCCCATCTTCTCTCCAGCGCACACAGAGCTGTGATAAGCACGAGAGCCAAGGCGCTGAGCCAGCGTCCAACCACAATGTCGGTCGTGGTCGTCCAGTCGACGGTCAGGTCGAGCGGGCCTTGGGGAACGGCCACGGCCATCAAGCCATCGTCGCGAGCGGGCGCAAAGGTTGCGGGCTGGCCGTTGACCTTTACGCGCCACGCTGGATAACTACGCAGCCGAAAAATCAAATAGCCCGCATGTGGGATGGTTGCGGCAATCCGCAGGTGCTGGTATTGCGAATGGCCAGGATAAGGCGCACTGGCAAACGTGGCCTCGCAACTGCCTTGTGCGGCGTCCCAAACGGGCTGAATGTCGTCGTTGTTTCCTCCCTTGCCCAACACGGTTGCGGGGTCGCTCACCAGGCAGGAGAAAGGCAGCCCCGTGGCGACCTGTGAATTATCCGCGCCGATAGGCTCGTACTCATCGGCGCCGCCAAAGCCCTGGCCGGCGCGATATGTCTCCAGCATCCCTGGCACGGCGTCTTCCGGGTAGCAAACCTGATAGAAGAATTGCCCGGCGACAAACGTCATCGCCACGAAGGCCAGCGCGGACATTGTCAAAATGGTTATTCGGCGCCACAGCCGCGCCGAATCGCCAGGCCATATGGCCCAGACCAAGCTGATGGCCATGGGAGCTTCCAAAACTATCAGCCAGCGCCAGGGAAATTGCAGGAAGCGTAGCTCGGGCAGAAGATTCCAAAGCGGCCGCGAGAATGGAAATTGCAGGAAGAGAACGACGACGGCGATCAGGGCAAACGGAATCCACCAGCGCTCGCGTCCGCGCAAACGGCCGCGCAGCCAACTCACCAGCAAACCGCTGAGGGCAACCGCGATCATGGCGACCACAACAATCGAAGCTTGGTGCAGCACCATGTCGTGAAATTCGAGCCCAGGGTCGGCATGGCGCGCAAAGAGCCAGTTATTTTCGAGTGTCTGCCCAGGGTCTTCAGTCACCTGATGAATATCCACCCATCGCTGTTCCCAGGTCGCAGGAACGAGATAGATCGCCACCAGACCCATCCCCAGCACTGCGCCGATGAATGCGCGCAGCACCGGCGCCCACGACCGTGCGAGCATGGCCAGAGTCAGCGTAACAGCGGCGAGCAGGTAGCACGCCATCACGCCGACAGTCGGGTTCGATACCCACGAGCCGGCGACGGCAAGTGCAAGAAGGGTGGTGGAACCGTCGAGAGCGCGCCGGATCAGCGGCCCGGAAGAATTGCGCCGGCGTAACGCAAAGAGCAATACCAGAGGAATCCAGAAGCCGCCGGCAAGCTCCGCGAAGGCCGAGCGTTCGTATGCGGTAAAGAGCGCATAGCCGGAGAACAGCCCCGCGCAACCGGCCAGTGTTGCCGCCACGTCGTCGAGCGTTTCCCGGGCCAGTGCGCGGGTCGCAAGTCCCGTTCCGGCCAGCAGTAGAAACGTCAAAACCAGCGGCACAAGATTCCAGGGCAGCAACAGCCCAAGGGCCGCGCCCATCATCCATGTCAGCGGAGAATAGAACACAAATCGCGGCTCGCCCGCGCCATAGTTTGCGCTCGGCGTCCAGCGCGGATAGAGGATTCCCTGCTGCCATGCGTTGTGCGCATCGAGCCACGAGACGAGATGGAAGTCGAAGTCGTGCCCGCAGGAGTTGCCGCGAAAGAATTGCGGCGTCAATGCCACCATCGCGGCCAGCAGGATAACGGCCGGGCCCGCAAGGCTACGGCGCGCGTGCTGGCGGCTCCGCAACCCGATTCGCTTGATGAAACTCATGAGCATCAAAGAATGGGCACTATCCCCATTGAACACTGATCGGCTTTCTGGGAGGGATGTGTCGATACGAATACACTGGCTCGCCCAGCATCAAACCGCCGCAGACAACATAACCATCAGGCACCGACAACAGCCGGCGCAGCGGCTCATGCGTTGCGGCCACGCGAGCCAGGTAACCTGTCCAACATGCGCCCAGCCCACGCGCCTCGGCCGCCAGCTCAAGATAGGTCAATGCAATGGCGCTATCCTCTTTTCCCCACCCGTAGTTCTTTGGCGCGCAAACCACAACCACCGTGGGCGCGCCGCGCAAGACAAAGTCGTATCCGTCCTCGAACTGTTTCAGCAAGGCTAGACTGACCCCGTTCGGCCCCGTTCCAATCACAGTTTCCCGCGACAATGCGCGTATTTTCTCCCGATCCTCGACTACAACCCAGTGCAGCAGTTGGGAGTTTGTCGCGGTCGGCGCGCGCCGGGCCACATTCAAAAGCGCCTCCATGACTTCTTTGCCCACCGGCCGGTCTTTGAACTCCCGCACCGAGCGGCGGCTCATCAGAAACCCGTCCATCATGGCTGGGGCGGGCCACTCGCTGGAAATGGGGAGGAATGGCTCCGGCGGCAATCCAGCGTGCGTCAACGCATCGCAAGCGCAAACGGCAACGCAGTGGCCGCATAAAATGCACCTGCTCCCCGGTATCTCTTCCGGAAATCCTTCCGCATTCATAGTGAGGGCTCGCGACGGGCAAACCGCCACGCATGCGCCATCCCCCGCGCAAAGATCCAAGTCGACAGCGATCTGACTCATGAGTAGAGCTCTCCTTGTTTCCTCTAGCGTCCTGTCTCTAAAGTTCGTTCAACAAATGCCGCCTACCCGAGACCCCAAAAGAGGCGGTCATCCTGAGCGAAGCGTTCTACAGCGGAGTCGAAGGACCTGCATTTCCATCGTGCGCCTCTGTAATGAACTTCTGAGACACCACACTAGCAGACAGTTGAAGATCTTTGATCGAAGTGTACACCGATAGGATTGGACCCGAAGTGACGTGCATCCGTTTGCGCAGGGCTCGGGTTGGGGCGATTACCCTCTGATCCGCCAAAGCAGCGGCTCTTCATGGCAGCAGCCGCAGCGTGTGCCGGGTTTGCGCGGCTACCGCAGCCGGTGTGAACGCCAGCGCGAAGGTTGCGCCGCCGTACCAATCATTCCACTGGTCGCGGAAGTAAGGGCTGTAGGGATTGCTGCTCTCGCCCAGCGTGATGTTCTCGGTTGCGCCGTCGATGCTGCTCCAATCGATAGTGAATCGCTGCGATGGCCCGTGGATGCCTTCGGCCTGCTTCACTGTGGTGGTGTCGCCGGTGAGCGCCTGCGGTCCGGTTCCGGCTATGCGGCCCACGATGGGCAAAAACTGGGCCAACGGATGCTCGATGTCGAGCACGTGCCAGCTTCCGTAAGTCCATTGGGCCACGTCGGAGGGAGCTTTGCCGTCGCGCATCCCCTTGCGGACGGCCGCGGTCAGCAGCGCGTCCCAGTTCTTGTAGGCGGGCGGAAGCCAGGCGGGGTTGGCGTGCATGACGATTTCTTCCTCGGCAAAGCTGGACTCGGACCAGCTATAGTCGCCGGCGTGCTTGCCAAGCTTCGGCTCGAGAATCAGCGGCCATAAGGCCTTGCGGGTCTGGGTCACAATCGACGCGGCGGCGGAGTCGGCGGTCAGGCGGCCATCCCAACTGCGCATCAGGTCTGCGGCCTTCTTCAGCCGATCGTCCGCGTCCGGCGTGTGGTCGATGGCGTAGGCAAAGCGATGGCCCAGCTCCTGATCCACTTCGCTGTAGACGTCGATCTGCACGGCGATCATGTCGGCGGGCTTGAGCTGATCGCGGCCTTGCAGCATTTTGTAGATGCGTTCTGTGCGATAAGGGCCGGCCCATTCCAGCGTCAGCGGGTAGGGCGATTTGTCGGTGGTGACGCGTGAGTTGGCCGTGGCAAGAAAGCCGGAAGGCGGATCGAGGGCGCTGGGCATCGAGTCGAAAGGGATGTAGCCCTGCCACTCGGCTCTGCCGTTATCCCAGCCATTTTCCCAAAAGCGATCAAGCGGTTTGCCAAATACATCGCCGTAACCTGGTCGAAGCGGCACCTTGCCAACCGCGTGATAGGCGATATGCCCTTGATCGTCTGCGTAAACCACATTCTGCGTTGGCCAGCACCACGTGCTCATTGCCGACGAAAACTCAGTCCAATTGGAGGCGGTGTCGATCTCGTAAAGCGGAATGGCATTAAGTGTCGGGTCGTACAGCGTCCACTTCAGAGATATCGGTCGGGTCTCCTTGGTGAACACAGGATTTAACAGCGGTCCATCCTCCGTTGACTGAGCATCAAGCTCCACGTCCTTGCCGCCACGTACATGAATCGCCTCGTGGTCGACGATGAGTGGCCTCCAGGAGTCGTCACCATGAGACAGGTAGTTGCCTTTGCCGTCGAGTTTCTCGATGTAAAGGTCCTGCACGTCCGCATAGAGCGCGGTAAAGCCCCAGGCGACATGCTCGTTGTGGCCGGCAATCACAAACGGCATGCCGGGCAGCGTAACCCCGGCTGCGTGGAAGCCCGGCGCGCTCAGATCGGCCATGAACCAGATGTTGGGTTCGGTGAGGCCGAGGTGCATATCGTTCGAGAGCAGCGGCTTTCCGCTGGCGGTATGGCTGCCTGATATCACCCAGTTATTTGAGCCCAGCGTGCAGCCTTCGCAAGTGGGAAGGCCGAGCGACGCGTGCAGTGAACGCATGTCTTCACCGGACGCAACTTCTTCAGCTTTGAAAGGGCACGACTTCAGTCGTGCCGCAAACAAAGCAAAACAAGCTTGGGCTTTAGCCCCTGAGGGAATGTTTGCGGAGCCATCCGCATTACCTCGGGGGCTAAAGCCCGCCACCTCTATTGGCTCGGTGTCGGCACGTCTGAAGCCGTGCCCTTTCAAAGCCAAGCGCTCATGGGAGCCCTGCTGCGGCGCTGCCCCGGCCTGGGTGTTGTCCTCGTCCTCGTCGTCGCTGGTTCCCGGCGGCGCGGGATGCGGCTGGCTCCAATCGATCACCTCGCCGGTGGGCGGATGATCGCGCCATGAGCCGACCGGATAAAGATCGGCTTCAAGCTTCTCATCGTGCAGATCGCGCGAAATCTCCTCGCGCGCCATCTTTGTATACCAATGCGTGTCGAGATCCTGCACCATCATCAGGCCGATGACGATGGAGTCCATGCCAGTCCACGGCTGCGGCCTATAAAACAGCAGCTTGAACTCGGCCGGCAGCGAGTTCCGATGTTGCGCGATGAACATGTTCACGCCGCGAGCATAGTCGTCGAGGCGCGCGCGGTCGGCCGGGGTCAAATTGGAGTAAATTCGCCGGGCAGTATTGGTGAATTGCAAAACCCGCTGGGCCTTGTCGTGCGCAACCAGAGAGGGACCGAGAATCTCCGCCAGTTCGCCCTTGGCGTGACGCCGAAAAGTGTCCATCTGCCACAGGCGGTCCTGCGCGGTCACGTAGCCCTGGGCGACGAACAGGTCGTCCTGCGTGGCCGCCTCAATGTGGGGCACGCCGTGAGCATCGCGGCGAACGGTCACTGGCGCGGAAAGCCCGGCAAGATGCAAGTCTCCGTCGAGCACCGGCAGCGCAGCCTTCTCTGCCGCGCGCAGCCAGATGGCTAGAGCAACCGCGGCCAGCAGCGCCAGCGCCAGCGAGCAGCCTGCGCCGAAAAGCAGAATGCGCAACCAGCGGCGCTTGCGCCTTCGCGGCAAAGGCGCGGAGGCAGGCGCGACAGACGAAGCAAATGCGTCAGAGTGGGCCATCGGTCTTCAACAGGATACCGCGCATGGCGCACGGAGATGGTTACGGCGCCTGCATGAAGAGGTCGTTGCGATGGCGGCCGGCATAGTCCGCCGTCAGACGGCAACTCTTGAGCTTTCCGCTTTCATAGAGTTCGACGGGGATATCGTGGCCCGCGACGGCATGAAAGAATCCGCTGCTGCCGCAAGGCACGCCTTGCACCACCTCATCGTCGGCGAGGTAGCAGAGCTGGAACTTGCCGCTGGGATAGAGGCCGGTCATCGCACCTTCCGCCGGACCCAGCGGGCCGCCTCCAGAGCAGTTCATGCCGAGCAAGTGCGTGTTGTGCGCCAGCATCGCGTACTGCGGCCGGCCGTCGGGCAACAGGTTGACGATGGATCCCTTGGGAATGCTTATTTCGCCGAATGCGGTATCGCGCGAAACGAAGCAGCGCTCGAGATGTCCATCTGCGTGGAACCAGGCGTACCCCTTGTCACAGGGGTAGCCCTGTATCTCTGTGGGGTGCTCGAGTGTGCTGCGATGGGTCTGGGGCTGGGCGCAGTTGGCGGCCTGCAGGCCGCAGAACAGCAAACCGCAGAGCATGGGGACGAACAAGAGGATCTTTCTCATGGCTCTTTCCTGGATCGCAATTGCCACAGCGGATACGCCGCCCCGGCAAGTGTCAAATCGGGCGAATCGAACAGTCAGCATTTCTCTGCATGCATTCTATTCCTTGCCGTGGATCACTTTCCCGAGCGGAACATGAAATGCAGAAGTTTGAATCGGGCAGATTTCACTACATACTCGCAATTGCGATAACGCAAAGGACTGTTGCGAAGATGGCCCCAATCGTAATGCCTTTTGAGATAGGCGACCACGGGTCGAACCCTCTGGTTACTCGCTGCGCGGGGATCGTTCCCGCAATACGAACCTTGATCGGCTTTCCGGCGTCGGATGCATTCAACCGGACATCGAGATAGCTGTTCTGATTTCTCTCGTAGGAGCCGCGTGCCACCTTAGTGACGATTCCGGTTACAGGAGTTTTTGCCTGGATCACTGTGACTCCGCCGACGATAACATCTTTGTCCACGACAAACAGGAATTCGGAGCCGGGCTTCGCCGTCGCAAACCAGACCGGTTGCGGCGCCTGCAGCTCGATCTTCCTGTCTTTGACGGAGGTTAACGAAGTTGGCTGCGCCAGCGCTAAATCGGCTGCAGGCGGTTGGGGGCGCGGTTGCTGAGCATCGGAAGCGGCCAGTTGTGCCGCCAGCAGAGGACAAAGACTTATGCAAAGAAAGCACTGAAGCAGAGAACGGATCATCTTGACTCCTTCGAATACTTGTCGAGCTTTATGTTAGAAGCGAGCGCCCGCGACATGGCGCCGATTAGGACAGTATCGTAAGTGTCACATCTGGTTATGTGAGCAGGAAATCAATTCTTCTTCAGCCCAAGCGCGATAAAAACAGCCGCACACACGATGACGGCAAAGATTGGTGGTCCCGCGTGGGAACTCGGTCCATTCCTTGTCGGATAACCGGAATAGGCCGGCATTGGTTCGTCTGGGTAAGTCGGTTCGGGAGAACTTATGGTTGCCAGCCGGAGCTTGACGAGCGTTCCCGGCGCTGAATCGATCAATCGCACATCGAGTTGATCGCCGCGATTCGACTTATAGGAGCCATACCTGACCTTGGTAATGATCCCATTCACGGGCGTGCCTGCACTAATCGCTGTAGCTCCGTTGTTGATTGCGTCTCGGGCCACCGCCAGGCTGACCCTCTGGCCAACAGTGGCATTGGCTGCCGACAGTGCATCCAGCGCCGCTAACTCGACACTTATCCCAGCGGGTGTAGTAATTACAACCGGCTGCACCAGCGTTGTAACTACCGCTGGAGGAGCCGGCTGTTGCGTGGCCTGCTGCTGCGCGTCGGCAATAATTTGTTGCGCCGCGAGCAGCGGGCAAAGACTTATGCAGAGAAGGCATTGAAAAAGGGAACGGATCATCGCATCTCCTCCAGGAAACTGTCAGAGTTCGATGTTAGGGCGATAACTCCGCTAAATTGGCCGCAATTGGGACAGTATCTGAACTGTCCCAATCAGTCAGGCTGGGGCGAATGCGGTTCTTCCTGCTTCCGCAGTTCGGCCAGCGTCGGCTCGTTCAGCAGCGCGAAGCGCATCGGGAATACGCCCGCGGGCAAATCGAGCGCGGTGACCGCATCGCAGACCACGCCGGAGGTTGCGTCCAATCCACGCTTCCACCCCGTCCGCGAGGCGTCGCGCACCAGCAGGTTCTCCGGAGCCAGGCCGGCGGCGATGAGCATGGTTTGCGCAATGCGCTGAAACTCCTTCCAGCGCGAAGCCACGCCGATTAGATCCTTGGAATGCTCGGGCAGGTAGCGCTTGAGGTAAGCCTGGAGCTCGGGTGTGACGGGATGCACATCGAGCACCGTCAGCTCGGTTCCGGCGGGCAGCAGTTTGCGCACGCGCGCGGCCTTGCTGGGCAGAACCACGGGCATCGCTCCCCTTAGTTTGGCCTTATCGCCGCAATCGTCCGGAGCGCAGCCGGCAACCGGAAGCACGAGTTTCTGCTTTATCTCGTGGATGAGAATGCGGCGCAGCTCAAGGTCAGGCTCGATAACCAGCCAGTGCGTGGCAGGCTCGACGGCCAGCCAGCGGCGCAGGCGAGTTCGCAGAAGCGTCTCAGGTGCACCCAGCACACGCGCCTTTGCCGCCAATTCGGCGATGAGCTGATCGACGGCGATCTCCGGCGAGAGCGGGGCAGTGGGCCGCGTGGCCTCGACGTACACTCCGCTGCCGTGACGGAGTTCGAGCCAGCCCTCGCGCTCCAATTCGCGATAGGCAGAGCTGACGGTGTTGGCATGAATGCCGAATCGGCGCGCCAGATCCCGAGTGCTCGGCAATCGCTGACCCGGAGCCAGTTCCTTGCAGAGAATTCCGAGCACAACCTGGGTAATCAACTGCTCGCGCAGCGAGATCTCGCCGGTGCGGTTGAGCCAGAGGCGCATTGAATTAACCAGCAGCGGACGCGGCGGTGTTTGCCTCGAGCGCCGTTGACCTTCCGCGCCCGTAGAGGAGCAGCAGGGCCACCAGGTACAGAATCAGGATCCCCAGCACCAGCACGCTGCCTTCCGGCCCGTCGGCGCCGCCGCTCCAAATCACGTTGCTGGCCGGGTTCGGACTGGTGGTCAGATAATGGCCGCTGGCCACCATGCCGCTGTCGGCAGCGCCATAGAGATAGGTTTGAGCCCAGTCCCATGCGGTATGGCAGCCAATCGCCCACCATGCCGAGCCGGTTACGCGCACGCTCACGCAGAAGACGAAGCCGACGGCCGCGGCGGAAAAGATGCCGATCCAGTTCTCGCCGCCGTTGCTCGTATGCACGAAGCCAAACAGCGTCGTGGTGACCCACGCGGCCTGCCAGAAACCCGATCCTTCAGCCTTCCTCAGTTGCAGCAGCAGGCACGGAAACAAACCAGCCGCGGCGACGATATACACACCCCAGACACCGTTGCCCGTTGAACGCAGAACGAGGCTGCCGCAGACGAGGGCGATGAGGCCCAGCGCCCACCAGAAGTTGATGCCGCGCGTTAAGGTGAACTGGAGATAGCAGCGGAACAGGCCTTCTTCGACGAAGCCCACCAGCAAGAATGCTGCGCCCCACATTGCGCCGTATTTGAGGATGTCGACCCCTGAGAGCGCGATCGGTCCAAAGTGGAGCCAACCGCCCCAGGCCAAAAGGCCGACCAGCGCCGAAAGTCCCGCAACTCCGGCCACAAGGCCTTGCAGGAAGTGAGGCAAACGACGAGGGCCGGTCAGGTTGTAGGCGAGCAAATTACCGCGCCGGCGCTCGATCAACGCAACCACTGCGGCCGCGCCCACCAACGCCAGAAAGGAGATCAGCTCTTCGAAGAAGGCAGATTGAGCAGTGAACGTGATTTGACGGCCCTTCGTGACGAGATGCAGATTGACAAGCGCGAATCCCGCCGCGGTGGCGAAGAGTATGAACAGCACGATGAAGATCGCAACCGACCACCCGGAGCGTAGTCCCTGGCTCCCCAGGAACACCCAGCGTAAGGCGCGCGTCTCCCAAGGGTCAGGAGCGTCGGGAATGGGAGTGGGCGGGATGTGCGTTTCAGTGGCGGGTTCGGCGGGCAGGACTTCAGATGCTGGGGGCTGGACTTCCGGCTCCATGGAGCCTCCTTCAATTAGGTGCAGGTTGGTTGGTGCAGAATTCTACTGTTGGAAAGATACTCTACGAGGCGGGCGGTTGCGGAGTTCCTTTTTCAAAACGATCTGGGCCATTGCTGTGCGCCGTGAAAGACCGCAAGCACGTGGATCATCCTTTCCAGAATTCGATACGCGACTACATACCGGGTGCCTGAGACAGTGATCTCTCGCGTTCCGGCTACGCGGCCAATTCTGCCGGAATTAGGCATGCGCGCGGTGCGGAGGATAGCTTGATGGATTCGCCGAATCGTGCGCTCGGCCGCAGCCGGGTTGTCCTCGGCAATAAAGTCAAAGGTGTTCTGTAGCTGGTTCACGGCCGGCTTGGTCCAGCGAACTTTCACGCTTTAGCTCGTACTGCGCCAGCCTTACCCGTGCGGCTCCGCGCCCGCGCTCGCACCCAGGAGTCGATCATGATGCCGACATCCTCGTCGTCGATCATCTCTCCTTTGCGCGCCGCTTCCAATCCCTCCTCGACCATGGCGGCGAACCGTTGCTGCTCGCCGATGAAGTTCTCCACGGCTTGATTGAGCAGGTAGCTGCGGTCCCGGTCCATCGTCTTGGCGATGGAATCCAGAGCGGCGACCTTTTCTGGGGCTATGCGGAAGCTGACGATGCGCGGGGAGCTCATAATACGAAAGAATACGCCGTATTACGCGGGCATACAAGGATCCCGAAAGTCGAACTCTCCGAAAAAGATCAGCCAATCAACGTGTCTACTGGTCGCGCAGAGCCACCATGGGATCGATGCGTGCGGCCAACCGGGCGGGGAACCAGCTTGCCAGCATGGAGATGGCGACAATCAAAGTCGCGATCGCAGCAAAGACCAACGGGTCTGAGGAACGCACGCCGTAGAGCAGGTTGGCCTCGCCCCGGGCGAGTCCGAAGGCCAACAGCAGGCCAACGCATACTCCACTTCCCGTCAGCCAGGCAGCGCGGTGCAGAATCATGCGCAAGACGTCCTCTCGCCGCGCGCCCATGGCCAGCCTCACGCCGATCTCGCGGGTGCGCTCGCCCACCATGTTGGCCATCACGCCGAAAATTCCAATGGCGGCCAAAAGCAGCGCGACCAGCGCGTCGAAGCCGAGCATCGCCGCCACATAGAACATGCCGGTCAACTCTAGGTGGGTGAATTCGGCGTAGGTCTGCATGGCATCGAGCGGCAATGCGGGGTCAAGCCCGGCAAGCGCTTTTCTTGCCGGCGCAGCAATGGCCAGCGGATTGCCTCTCGTCGCGATTGCGTAGGTTATTGCGGCAGGCGGCAGTTGGGCCACGTTCATATAGACCGCGGCGGACCAGTTCTTTGTCCACAGGGAGTAATTCGTATCCTCAGCAACACCGACGATCGTCATCCACGGAGTCTCGTCGGGGCTGCCGGTGACCATGCGAATGCGATGCCCCAGCGGGTTTTCGCCGGGGAAGTAGCGAGCGACAAATCCTCGGCTCACGATGGCCACGCGCGGCGAGCGAAGGTCGTCGCTCTGTGTGAACCCGCGTCCATCGACGATGGGGATTTGGAAAGCGCCGAAGTATCCCGCGCTGACCGGCAGCCGCAGCGCGCTGGGGGATTTGGCGGAGATCTGTGGGCGATTCTCGATCTGGCAATCGTCGACCCCGCCCCAATCGCTGTTGGGCAGGGCAGAGGTCAGCTCAGCATACTCCGCGCCGGGCAACGAGCGCAGCCGGGCAAGACTCTGGTCGTACCAGGCGGCCAGCTTTGCCGGTGTATCGTAGCGCGCGGCCGGCAGATGGACGATGAAGGTGAGGGTCTGCTCCGGCTTATATCTGTCGGTCAGGTGCAGCATCGCCAGCATGCCTTTGCACATGAGAGCAGCGCCGACGACGAGGGCCACGGCCAGCGAGATCTGCGCGACCGCAAGGATGTTTCTAAGCTTATGGCCACGCCCTGGACCTGCAACGGCCCGCGAGCCTGCCTTAAGCTGCTCCACGAGATCGATGCGCAACGCTTGCAGCGCCGGCGCGAAGCCGGAAACAATTCCGGCCACCACAGCGAGCAATAGGGAATACGCAAGGGCGCGGCCGTTGAGCGAGATGTTTGACCATCCGGCCATGAAGCGGGCCACGCGCTCAGGCATGGTGATCTCGCAGAGGTGCATGTAGACCGCGGCAAAGACCAGGCCGCCGGCGCCGCCGATCAGGCCGAGCAGGATGTTTTCAGTGAGCAACTGCCGCATCAGCCGCCAGCGGCCCGCGCCCAGAGCGGTGCGCATGGCGATTTCAGGACGCCGCGCAATGCCGCGCGCAAATTGCAGGTTGGCGATATTGGCGCAGACCACCAGCAGAACGAAGAACGTGGCGCCCTGCACCAGGCTGAAGTAGAGATTCGTATATTCGCCGTTGATGCCGGCCAGGAGCGAGTCGACCTTGACCGTCCGGCCCTGGTTGGTGGCCGGATAGGCGTTGGCCAAGTGCTCCGCAATCGTATTCAACTCGGCTTGCGCCTGGCCTGGATTGACGCCCTTGCGCAGGCGGCCGATCACCAGGTAGTTGTGGGCGCTGCGATCGCCGAGCTCGGCGTCAGTCGGCGCAAAGGGGAGAAAGAGGTCCGCCTCCGAAGGATATTGCATGGTCTTGGGCATGACGCCGATGACCGTGTAGGTGTGTTGATCCAGCTCCACCTGCCGGCCAAGCACCGAGGCATCGGATCCGAAGTGCGATTTCCAGAAGGCATAGCTGAGCACCGCTACGCTGCTGCGGCCCGGCCGAGTCTCGCTTTCATCGAATACCCGCCCCAGGAAAGCACTGGTGCGCATTACGCTGAAGAAGGATGGCGATGTTAACTCAGCATGCACGCGAGCGGCATCGCCGGCGCCGGTCAGGCTCATGTCGGCGTCATTGCGAATGGCCATTTCCTCGAAGGCGCTGCTTTGCCGCTGCCAGTCCACAAAGTTCCCGAGCGCCACTTGCTGAGGGTCGCCGTGATTCTGCTGCTCAGAGACGGTGACCACCTTGTCCAGTTCGGGCACTGCCAGCGGGCGCAAAACGACGGCATCCATGATGCTGAATCCACCGGTGTTCACGCCGATGCCGATGGCCAGGGTCAGGACCGCGGTAATGGTGAATCCGGGGGACCTCCACAACTGCCGGACAGCGTATTGCAGATCCTGGAACAAGGTGTGCATGGATTCCTCTCAAAACGGTAACTCTGCTGATGAAACGATATACAACCTGCTGGCAATCTACTGGCCAATCATGAACACTACCAAGTATCTGATTCTAAAAAGCAGCGAAGGATGGCGTCGGACGGCCGGACGGGCGGTTGTGTTCGGAATCGACACGAATCGTCCGAAAACGAACAGTCCGGACCCTTTATTGCGCCGGAATTCGCCCTGAGCCTTGACATACCGGGCCAATGCCTTGATGCTTAACAGTTCACGTCAATCAGTTTTCGTCACAAGGGGAGTGCAAGTTTTGCGGGTCCGCGTCTTCTATCACGACAAATGCTTTGACGGAGCCTGCTCAGCCTCCCTGTTCACGCGCTTTCACCGCGAATGCATTGCCGCGGGAGCCAGCTATGAGTATCACGGGCTGGTGCACCGCGCCGGCGCGCTCTTTGACGAGAGCGAATTCAGCGGCGACGAAAACGCCATCGTCGACTTTAAATACTCGGCCTCGCCCAAGATCACCTGGTGGTTCGATCATCACCTGTCGGCGTTTCTCACCCCTCAAGACCAGCAGAGCTTTCTCGACTGCCAGAAGGATCCGGTCTGTGGCGCCCACAAATTCTTCGACCCCAATTACACCTCCTGCACCAGCTTTCTGGCGCATATCGCCGCCACGCGCTATGGATTCGACACCAAGCCGGTCGCGGAGCTGATTCATTGGGCCGACATTGTGGACGGCGCGCAGTACCAAAGCCCCGAAGCCGCCGTCGAGATGGCCGCTCCGGCCATGAAGCTCACGTTGATTATTGAGGCTACGCAGGATGCTGAGTTTATTCCCCGGCTGATCCCGCTGCTGACGGAGATGCCGCTGGCCGAGGTGCTCAGACAGCCCTTTGTCGCCGGCCTGCTGCCGCCCCTGCTCGAGCGCCACCAGCAATCTTTGGCCCTGATCCGCAGCCGCGCCGAGGAGCGCGACGGCACCATTTTCTTCGACATTTCCGACCAGCCGCTGGAAGGCTATAACAAGTTCATCCCCTACTATCTATACCCCAACGCGACCTACTCGATCGGGTTGTCAAAGTCCAGCTTCCGCACCAAGGTCTCGGTGGGCTCAAACCCCTGGACGAAAGCCGACCCGGCCGAGATGGTGAACCTGGCGCAAATATGCGAGCGCTACGGCGGCGGCGGCCACGCGCGCGTGGGCGCAATCAGCTTCCCGCCCGACCAGGCCGACCGGGCGCGCGTTGCGGCGGCGGAGATTGTCGCCGAGCTGAGAGCGAAGAACCCGCTGAGGTAGCAGAATTCGTTTCATTGGATGCAGCTATGTTGATTGAAATGTGGGAGCGTCTTCGCGGCTATGACAAGTGGATCGAAGCCGAAGCTGAGATCGAATCGAGTCAAGTTTCAACCTATTACGATCGCCAGGGTGAGCACGAGCAAAGCAGCGACATTTTGAAGTGGACAGACATCCAAGGCGAAACGCATAGGTGCGATTTTACTGTTCCGGAGGACTCATCCCTCTATCAGAATGTCGCCGGTCAGACGATCACGATCCGCTATAGTCCAGCCGACCCAGAACGTTACTATCTACGCGAATTGCTTCAAACTCGGATGCGAATTGTCGTCCGATTCGCGGTCCCCGTGCTCCTCTTGATAGGCCTCGTTGTTGTGTGGAAGTTGCTCGGCGTGAAAAAGTAGCTCCTTGTTTCCGGACGGATCACTGAGCTCGAAGT
>Ga0326727_10005361_pt1 | contig 36795 bp, 32 predicted proteins | sample MB2enrmetagenome_FD_207643 | JGI IMG/M metagenome (GOLD analysis project Ga0326727, IMG submission 207643) | Lab enriched peat soil microbial communities from McLean, Ithaca, NY, United States - MB29MY | ecosystem: Environmental > Terrestrial > Soil > Wetlands > Peat | place: USA: New York... | reverse complement strand
GGACGTGATCGTGGACCTGGACCAGGTTAGTAGTCTTTCCGCCCATGGCGGGGCCGTAATAGACGATTTTGACCTGAAGTTCTTTTGTGGCCTGGTTGATGATGGCCATAGGTTATTTGGGTTTGTAATCCAGCTCTGCGGCCAGCGCCGCCAGTCGGGAGGCAGGCAAGGCTTGGCCGGGGCGGCCGAAGGCCGCGAAGAAGATCGCGTTCACGCGGAAGAGTTTCCAGGGGACCTTGCCGACTGTGAAACTGAGGTCATTGAGCTCGCCCATCCGCAGTTCTCTTGTGCATTGGCTGAGTTTGCCGAAGATTTGGGGCAGGAACGCCGCCAGTGTGTCGGCATTCACATTGGCTTCCAGGCGGCTGGCCACCAGCAGGCCGTCCGGCAGGCCGATGAGGGCGCCGGCGACATCGTCCAGGGCGGCGGCGCGAGAGACGATTTCATTGGGTGTGGCGCATCTGGCGGGCAAGCGGGTCCCGAGGGCGGGACCGCGTTTGGCCTCCGGGGCAGCCGAAGGGACCGGAGCGCTGCTCGGAGTTTCGGGTTGGGGAGAGCCGAAGAAGAGGTTGGGGATGTTTTCGTCGATGGTGACCTTCTGGGGCGGTTGACTGGCCTCGCGTTGGCGGGCCAGGAAGAGCGGGGCGACGATTTGGAGCGGCACCTCCAGGAGGATGTCGTCCTGGGCCGATGCCGTCGGCGGAGGCGCCGGTCTGATCCAGGACCGCAAAGTCTTCCAACTGAAGGCGACACGGCCCTGCCTGAGTGCTTGCTCGACGGTATGGGCGGGCAAAGCGACTTTGGCGTCCAGGAGGTTCAATTGGAACAGGTCGCGGCGCACAGCCTCGGGCCATCCCTCCGCCAGCGAAACCAGGCTCAGGATGAACGGCTGGGGAGCGTGGGTGGGGGCAGGCCCTCCAGGAGCCGCTGCCGGCGGAGTTGCAGACAGGACGTTCCAATCACGATGCACGCCAGGCCGGGCCATCAATCCGGACGGGGGCGGAGGCGGCATGGCCGGAGGCCTGGGGGAGGGCATCGAGATGAGTGAACTGCGCGGGGCCGGGGGCGGGACCGGGAAGAGCAGGCCGGGGGGTCGCCGCGGGGCCGCGGGAGCGATGAGCGGCAGCGGGTCCGGAGGCTGTTCGGGGGCGGAGGGGCCTGGTGAGATCGCCGCCGCCTGGCCCCGTGGGCCGAACGGGCTGCTGATTTCCTCGGGCACTTCCACCTGTCTCTGGGAACGCCGGCGGAGAATGAAGGCGGGATTGAGCCGGCTGAGGATTTCCCCCAGCGGGAGGGTGACTTGGACATTGTCGCCGTCAGTCTCCTGGGAAAAGACCTGAGGCGCAGACTGGCGCAGGGCGCCGAAAGAGGTCTTCACGGCGCCGCGGGCAAGCTGGGGGAGAATGGTTTCCAGGGGGATCGAAATGGTCTGGCCGCCGACTCCTCTCCACCTGAGGCGCGGATGCAGTTCGACGGGCAATTCGTTGAGGATGGCCTCCAAGGGCAACGGGACGCCGGCGCCGTTGTGGGGAGCGCCCTCGGCGTTATAGTGCCGCTGCGCCGGAGGATTCGAGGCCGGCGAGGGCGGCGGGAACGGCAGGGGCGCAGGTGCGTCCTGGCTTGGCGCCGGCGCAAGCCCCGGTCTGGCCAGGAAGTTCCTTAGGAAGCCGAACAGTTTAGTTCGATTCATTTTCTGGCGGCGCCTTATTCCAATTCGCTTTCCGGATGAGACTCATTCGCTTGAACGGCCATTACAATCAGCCATGGTCGACAGTACCGGGGGCCTTTGCGCAGGAATTGTGCCATGAGCCGGTTGTGGAGGAGATGGACTCCCTGTTTGTTGGCTCCCTCGCCCCGAGGCAAGATGCACCCTGCGAAGGTGGACACCTCTGTCTCATCGTTGGACTGAGTGTCCTGCCGCTGCCGCGCTCCAAAGGCTGGATGACCTGGCAGGCCGGCTTCAGTGCTGGCATCGACAGGAAGCGTGAAATGTCGTTGGCCGACAGGAAAGCGGAACGGTCCATGCTATTACGGATCAGGGCCAGGTTCAGGCGGGCCTCAAGCGACCCGTAATGGACGAGAAACAGAATAGGCAGTTTATGCGCAAAAAGACCGATGCAGGACCCAAAGTTTTGCTGGTGGATGACGAGCCGGACCTGCTGGACATGTACCGGGAGATCCTCGGCCAATTGCCGAGCAAGCCTGAGATCCGGACAGCCACTTCCGGACCCCGCGCGCTAGCGTTGCTCGAGGCAGAGGAGTTCCGGTTGATGATTTGCGACCTGATGATGCCCAAGATGGACGGGCTGCAGCTCCTTTCGATAGTCCGTCGAAAGTATCCGCAGTTGCGGACAGTGGCCCTCACCTCGGTGTTGGACGAGGAGTTTCGATCCCGGGCCTATGCGCTGGGGGTGGATTTGTTCTGGCAGAAGCCGGGGAGGGAGGAGGACATTCGGATGTTCCTCGAGTGCCTCGAATCGCTGTTGGGCCCGGAAACCGAAGGCGGCTTCCGCGGCATTCAGAGCAAGAGCCTGGTGGACATCATCCAGGCCGAATGCCTGTCCCAAAGCTCGTTGGTGCTGCGGATTACCAACGGCCTGCTCACGGGCAAGATCTGGATTCAGGAGGGCCAGGTCCTCGATGCCGAAACCGACGGGCAGTGCGGCGAACCGGCCTTCCGCCAGATCCTGAGCTGGCAGGCGGGTCATTTCGAGACTCTGCCCGCCGAACCGAGCCGGCCCCGGGCGATCACCAAGCCCTACAACGGCCTGCTGCTGGAGTCGGCCCAGGCGCTGGACGAAAGCCGCGCGGGACCCGGGGGCCGTGGCGCCGCGGCCCCTCTTGCCTCGGGGCCGGCGGGACTATCGGAGATTGAAGGCCTCGAGTTCGTCTTGGCCCTCAAGAGCGGTGAGCCGGGCTTCCGGCTGGCGCGCGGCCTGGAAGACCCCAAACAGATGGAGGCCTGGGCGCGGCTGAGCCTGACGAGTTTTCGCGCGCTGGGAGAGCGTCTGCGGGCCGGCCCGCTTGAACAGATCGAGGCCCTGGGTCCCCAGCGCCATGTGGCCCTGGCGGGCCGGGGCGGCCTCGAGTTCTGTATGGGCTGGAAGCCCTCGATGGACGTGGCCCAAGTGCGAACCCTGATGAAGAAAGTGTTGGCGTTATGGGCCTGCTAAAGCTTTTTGACAAACCTGCTCTGACGTTATTGCGCCTGCCCTCGGGCAGTTTCACCGTCGACCGCCACGGCAACGTGCTCACGGACACCGTGGCTTCGAGTTATCCTCGAGAGCTGGTGGAGGAGATCGCCCGGGAGGTGCTCGCGGTGTTCCGCCAGGCGGCGGGGGCTCGATTGCCTCTGGCCGAGTTGATCGTCCACTATGCCAGCCTCAAAATCACCGCCCGCGAACTGCGGGGCGGCGCCTTGGTTTTTCTTGCCCCCAAGGAGCCGTGCAAAAGCAATTGCGGATTCCCGCCCGCTCCGGCGGAGCCGGGAGCCTGAAGATCACTGCACATCCATTCCATTATGCGCACTGCCAAACTGGACCAACTTATCGAGCAGTTGGAGAATTACGTCGAGTGCTGGAAACAGTTCAACGGCTTTCTCAACCTCGGGCGGGAAAAGCGTTTCAGCCAGGAAGACGACACCCAGTTCCTCGAGGTCAAGAGCGTCCTCATCCAGCAGTTGGAGCTCATCCTGGCGTCGATTGAAGTCGGCTCGCCCAGCCGGGCCGAGATCCATGCCCTGATTGGCAGCGCCCCCTCTCTGCGCTACCTCGGCGAGCTGAGCGAGGGCGCCCTTCGGAACCTGGAAAACCAATGGCACAAGACCTATATCGGCTGGCACGCCATCCTTGGCCAGTTGAAGGTCCGCCAGCGTACCGAGGAGCTCAAGTCGGCCTGGGCGGCGCTCTTTGGGTAGGCTCCTGCCCGGTCTGGCCGGTCTGGCCGGGCGCGGTGACAATGTTCTCCCCAAGCTGTAGGAGACGACGTAAGGAGTCTCTATTGTAGGAGACGACGTAAGGAGTCTCCACTGTAGGAGACGACGTAAGGAGTCTCCACTGTAGGAGACAACGTAAGGAGTCTCCATTGTAGGAGACGACGTAAGGAGTCTCCATTGTAGGAGACGACGTAAGGAGTCTCTATTTCGGGCTTGTCATTCGTGCGAATCTATAGTTCATACGTAGCCCTTATGCCAATCTGGATTGCAGTCATTGTGCTCGGGATTATCGAAGGCATCACCGAGTTCCTGCCGGTCTCCTCGACCGGCCACCTGCTCATTGCGGAATGCTGGCTGCCGCGGCAGTCGGATTTGTTCAACATCGTCATTCAATGCGGGGCGGTGCTGGCGGTGTTGCCGTTGTTCCCGGAGCGGTTGCGCCAGTTCGCCTTCGAGTGGCGCAAAAAGGCCACCCAGGACTACGCGCTGAAAATCATCCTGGCCTTCGTATTGACGGGCATCGGCGGGCTCATTATGGAGAAGAAGGGATTCAAATTGCCCGAGAGGCTGCAACCGGTCGCGGTGGCGCTGTTGGCGGGTGGGATTGCTTTTATCGTCCTGGAGCAGTGGTTGCGCGGACGCGCCCTCGGGAACGAGGTGACCTGGACCATTGCTGTGGCGGTCGGTCTTGGCCAACTTCTGGCAGCCGCTTTTCCCGGGACGTCGCGCTCCGGCGCCTCGATCATTCTCTGCCTGCTGCTGGGCCTTAACCGGCCTGCCGCCACGGAGTACTCCTTTCTGGTGGGCATTCCCACGATGCTGGCGGCCGGAGGTTGGAAGATCTTCCAGGCCGTGCGCCATCCGCCGGTCGAGGCGGCGCCGGAGAACTGGGGCATGGTGCTGCTGGCCTTTGTGGTCGCTTCGATTGTCTCCTTTATTGCCGTGAAATGGCTGCTGCGCTATGTGCAGACCCACACTTTTGTCGCGTTTGGCTGGTACCGCATCGGCCTGGCGGCGGCGGTCGGGGTCTTGCTGTTCCTGGGCTACACAAGGCAGGACGAAAAGCAGGACCGGGCACCGGCGCCGCAGGCGCAAGTGGTCCACGCAGCAGGCGCGGCCAGTTGAGCGGCGGTCCTTTGCCGCCGGCGCCAGGGGCGCGCGCCGAGGTAGTGTCGTAATGTGGTTTGGCAGGGAACCGTGTCGTCTATCTGCCAAAGTCGCCGTGAGCTTCATTCCGCGGCCCCGAACTTCCCGAGGGCCTCGAGGACGGGCTGGCAGGGGCGGGCAGGGTTGGCGCTCAGGTCGCGCAGCAACGGCAGCGCCTCTTGCCAGCAGGGGGAGATTGGGGGCAGCAGCAGGTCCTTGAGGGCGGCCGGTTCAGGCAGGCGATTTTCCACGGCCAGGGCGCAACCCAAAGGCAGGAGGCCCTCGAGCAGGGCGGCGCGGGCTTCCTGGTCCAACCCGGCCTGGTTGAGGACGCGGGCCATCTTGAGCTTGCGCGCGGCCAGTTGGCGATAGGCGGCCAGTTTGTCGAGTTCGGCCGGGGAGAGAGGCGAAGGGGCTGCCTGGGAGGTTTCGGGCAGCCACAGTGGGCGGCTGGCCCGCATGGTGCGGGCAAGCAAGCCGGCGTCAATGAGGCGTTGGAGCGCCTCGTCGGTCGCGCGGTCGACCACCTCCAGCCGGGCGGGCGCCAGCGGGTCCCAGCGGCCCGGACCGAAGTATTCGTCGTGGAGGGAGGCAAGCTGGCCGCGGGATTGGGGCGCGTCGCGCTCGACGACCACGTAAATGACGGAATGGGGGCCGTCGTTCGGGAATCGCTCTTCACAGCGGAGCAAGGCGCCGTTGAGGCGCTGTTGTGCGGCGACGGCGAACCCGCGCGGCCGGTCGGCCGGCAGGGGTGGTTTGGTCTGGGGCAATTCGGGTTTCGGACCGGCGGCAGGGGTGACCAGTTGCTGGAGTTTGGCCAGGAATGCCTGCCGGCCGCTGGTGAGCTTGAGTTCCTTGAGGTTGCCCTTGCGCTCGAGGACGCCGTCAGCCAGGGCTTGTTTGAGCGAGAGGGTTTGGAGCATGCGCTGCTCGATCGTGTTTTCGGAGACCAGGTTCACGACGGTGACCGAGCGGGTCTGATGCTTGCGCCAGGCGCGGGCGATGCGCTGTTCGAGCTTGGCGGGGTTCCAGGGCAGGTCGCAGTTGATGACCACGCTGGCCGCTTGGAGGTTCAGGCCGGAGGCGCCCGAGTCAGTGCTCAGGAAGACGCGGCAGTTGGGGTCGGATTTGAAGGTGTTGATCTCGGCGCGCCGGCGTTGTTGAGGGACGGTCCCGGTGTGCCAGGCGAAGCCGAGCCGGAGTTGGCCGCAGAGGCCGCGGACCAACTCGAGCATCCGTTCCCATTCGGAGAAGACGAGCACCTTGACATCGAGATTGTCGCGGCACTCCTCGAGGAGCTTCTCCAGTTCGGCCAATTTCGGGCAGGCCCGCTGGGCAGGGTCCAGGATGTAATTGGTGTCGCAGACCATCCGCATCATGGCGAGGTGGCGCAGGAGTTTGTCCTGTTCCTGCTGGGTGAGCGGGCGGCGTTTTGCCATGGCGGCCAGGCGGGCCACGACGCCTTCGTGGCCTTCGTATTCACTCTGCTGTTCGGCGCTCAGGGCGACGAAGAAGTTGCGGTCGGTCCGCGCGGGCAATTCGGTTTCCACATCAGCCTTGCGCCGGCGCAGCATGAAGGGCCGGATGCGCTCGTGGAGCTTGTCCAGGTTGCGGTAGCCCACCGGGCGCCCGCGGTCGTCCAGGTCGTAAAACTGGCGGTTGAACCGGAACAGGGGTCCCAGGACTGACGGCTCCAGGAAGTCCATCAAGGAATGGATTTCGTCGATGCGATTCTCGATGGGGGTGCCGGTGAGCACAAAGGCATACCGGCTGCGCAGCCGTTTGACGGCTTGGGTCGTTTTGGTGCTCCAGTTTTTGATGCGCTGGGCCTCGTCCAGCACAACCACGTCCGGCCGCAGCCGCTGGTTGACTTCCAGGGAGTCTGCCAGCATCTGTTCGTAATTGACCATGGTAAAGAAGGGCGCCCCCGGCGCAAGGCCCGCGGATGCAGCGGGGGCCTGGCCGTCGGCCGGCTTCGCATCCGGGCCGGAGGCGGGGCCGTCGGACAGGGCCGCCGCCCCATTCCGGGGTCCGGCGGCATCGTATGCCCGGAGGCGTTTTTGGCGTCCGCCGAAGACAAGCTGGCAGGGCAGGGCGGTGAACCGCTGTATCTGCTCTTCCCACTCGGTTTTCAGGGAGGCGGGCGTGACCACCAGGACACGGTTCGCCTGGCCCAGGCGGTGGAGGAGGGCGCAAGCGGCGATGGCCTGGATGGTCTTGCCCAGGCCCATTTCGTCGGCCAGGAGCGCCCGCTCGGTGAAGGCCAGGTGGAGCATCCCTTCGCGCTGATACGGGAAGAGCGGGACCTTGGTCTCGTGCAGCGGCCATTCGCCGCTTTGGACCTTGATTTCATACTCGCGCCGGAGCTGCTTCCGCTGCTCGGCGCGCCGGCGCCCCTGGAGCCACAGCTCGAGTTCCTGGGACAGCCGCAGCTCGGGCGCCTTGTCCGGGCCAAGCTGCCGGAGCGCCTCGATGGCCTCCTCGGGCAAACCCCCGCACAGCGCGCCGTCCTGGTCGAACCATTCTCTCAACACCGGCCGCAATGAGCCTTCGCCTTTGACCAGGCGAACCGAGCCGGTCTGCGCGTCCGGCACCACGTCGATCCGGGGCGAGCCGCCCTTGGCCGCCGCCTGAAACAGGCGCTTGAAGCGCCCCTGCAAGTGCAGCAGCACCGCCTCGATATGTTTGCAGGTCCCCAGCCCATTGATGCGAAAGTCCACACAATCGCAGGCGAACTGCCGCCCCCGCACGTCGCGGATTTCGACCGAATAGGTCAAGCCGCTGCCGGAGCTGACTCGAAAGTTCGAGAAGATCGGGTGACGCGCGTCGGCGTTCGAGACGCCGAAGTCCTCGGTCCGGGCCCGGGCGCGGCGGCGGTTGATTTCGTCTTCGTCGGTGGTTCGCCAATTGTGCGGCGAGGGGAGCGCGATTGCCGAATGTGCTTTGCTTTGCATCCGACAAGTAATCCCGGTGAGACCGAGGGGAGTCAAAGGGGAGTTGCTGGAAATTGCTCACAGGTTGTTCACAGGTTGTTCAGAGCGCGCTTCAAATGAAGATTCCAGGAGAATAGTCCGGCGTTGCCCTACAAAACGGCTGCCGGATTGTACTTCCGCCGCGCGCGCGAGGCGGTAAACTCGAACCAATTCTGAACCGCGACGCGTTGTGGACCACCAGTTGAACCAGAGCACTCCGGAGGCGGCCTGCCCCCCGCCGCCTGGCGCCCCGGCGCCAACGCGCTATCACTCGCTGGATGCATTGCGTGCCGTCGCCCTTCTGCTCGGGATTTTGCTCCACGGCGCTCTGGCCTACATTCCGGGACCCGGAATTGGGTGGGCGATCCAGGATCGGAGCACGCACTGGGTTTTTAGGGCATCGGTCCTTGTGGTCCACTCCTTCCGGCTGGCGGTTTTCTTTCTGATGGCCGGGTTCTTCGCGCGCCTGATGCTTGTGCGGTTGGGACTGAAGGGGTTTATTCTCAACCGTTTGACCCGTGTGCTGGCGCCCTTCGCGGCCGGCTGGCTGCTGGTTTATCCGGGGCTGGCCTTTGCCTGGGTTTGGGGTGCGATGAAGGGGGAACCTTCACTGGCCCACGTCGCCCTGACCCAGGCGCTCCTGGCCGTTCGGCTCCAGGGGCTGAACATCGCGCATCTGACCTTTCTCAGGTGGGGCTTTCCCCTGACGCACCTCTGGTTTCTCTATTACCTCCTGCTGGTCTATCTGCTGTTCCTGGTCGGGCGCGCCGTGTTCCTGGGCGTCCTGGGGCGGAAGGCCGCGTGGTCCCGGCGCTTGGACCGCATCGTCGGGTCGCTCATCGAAACGAGATGGACGGTCGTGATTTTGGCCGCCGGTACCGCGGCCATCCTCCGGGGGATGTGGACCTGGGGTATCGATACGCCTGACAAGAGGTTCCAACCCCAGGGTTCCGTCCTGTTGATCTATGGATTGGTCTTCTGTCTCGGTTGGATGCTGCACCGCCAAACGGGCCTGCTCGAGATCATTCGCCGCCGTTGGCCGGTGAACCTGGTTGGCGGCGTGGTCCTGATCTTGCCTGCCTTGCTCCTTTCCGGATACGAGGAATCGGGGCCCCGGCTCCATCTGCGTGAAATCCGGCTGGTTTACCTTTTCGTTTATGCGCTCATGATGTGGTCGTGGGTGCTCGCACTGCTCGGGATATTCCTCCGGTTCCTGAGCCAAGAAAGCCGTTTCTGGCGCTACCTTTCCGACTCCTCCTACTGGCTCTACATCGTACATCTCCCGGTCGTCGTCACTCTGCAGGTGGCGTTGGCGCGCCTGCCGATTTCCTGCGGGGTCAAGTTCGGCCTGGTGTCCGTCCTGGCAATCGCGTTTTCGCTGGGGACCTATCATTGCCTTGTCAGGTCAACACCAGTGGGGGCTCTATTGAACGGGCGCCGCTACCCCTTCTGCTGGGTTCCGTGGGCGAAACCGTCGAAGCGTTGAAGCGTTGTCCTCTTTGGAACTCGCTGCCATTTGGCAACCGGGGCGTGGTGAGCTAGTATATGGGATGAAGGCGAAACTGATGGAAGGTGTTGCCCCGGCGGCCGCGCTGGCCGCGCTTCTGTTGGGCAGCGGTTTTGAGGTGCGGGGTCAGACCAGCGCGGGGTCGTTGGCGGCTCTATCGCCTCCAGCCACCAATGCCGTTATGGACAAGTTTCAAAAACCATCCGCCGCCGAACTCAGGCAAAAGCTCACGCCGATGCAGTTCGAGGTGACGCAGCACGCCGCTACAGAGCCGGCGTTCGAGAATGCCTACCATGACAACAAGAAGCCCGGGATCTATGTGGACATCGTCTCGGGCAAACCGCTGTTCAGCTCGCTGGACAAATTCGACTCCGGCTGCGGGTGGCCAAGCTTCACGCGCCCGCTGGACCGCCGGGAAATCCTCGAGCGCGCGGACTTCTCCCACGGCATGGATCGCACCGAGGTGCGATCCCGGACGGCTGATTCCCACCTGGGCCATGTCTTCAACGACGGCCCCGCGCCAACCGGCCTGCGCTTTTGCATCAACTCGGCCTCCTTGCGCTTTGTCCCCGTCGAGCAAATGGAGAAGGCCGGCTACGGCGCCTGCCTCGAGCCGTTCATCAAGGCCGGGCTTTACAACGCCCCGGCAAGCCCCGGCGCGGCGTCCGGGCAGAAGTAGCTGACTCGATTCGCGTGCAATCCGGGCAATCGCCGGCTCGGTTAGCCGTAGGGCTGGGGCAGGGAAAGTCAAAGGCGAGGGCTGCTTGTCATTTGGCGCCCTGCGAGTAGTATTGCGCGAGTCAGGCCCGGGGGCGGTTGAGGTTGGAGCCGGCCGGGCCGGCGGACTGAATCATCATGAGAACGAATTGCGTGCGAGTGCTGTTGCTGGCCTTGGTCCTGGCGCTGTCGCCGGGGTGCAAGTCAGTCAAAGTTTATGCGACCCGGGCTGCCGATATGCATGAGGCCAAGGCCCCGCGGCTGATCACTTTCGAGGCAGGCGAGCAGCCGGCGGTTGTGGTGGACCTGCCCAAACATTGCTTGTGGGGCCAGAAGGCCGGAGCGGTGTGGGTCGAAGAGGCCATTTCCGGCCGCGCGGTGTGGCATCAGAGCCAGTTTATGCGGGAGGGGTCCAAGTATTTCTTCCTCCCGGAGGGCCTCAAGCCCGGCACTTACGTGGCGACGCTTCGAGCCGAGGGCGAACCCGTGGCGGTCATCAATTTCGATGTTCAATGAGGCTTAGGCGAATTGCAGCCGGGTGGTTGGCGCCTCGGGGTCCCAGCCGCGGGGCGGCTTGCTGTTGATGGCGGAGACGTCCTTGATGGAGATTTGCCGGCCGCGCGTTTTGGGTCCTTTGACTTCCACCTCAGAGGGTTTGCAGGTCTGCTGATTGATCTTCTGGTAGGGGGCCGGTTTGTATTTGATAAACAGCTCGGAGGGGGTGTCGGGTTCGAAGAACAGGATTCTGGATTTGGGCGGGATGCAATGATAGCTCTTGTTGAGGATTGTCCCGCCGAAGGTGAAGCGTTTGAGATAGGTGGCCTCGCGATTGGTGTAGGCGAGGGTGAAGGTCCGGTCGCGCTCGGGCAGCCCGCAGTAGATTAGGTCGGGGCCGGCAAACAGCTTCTCCGGCAACTCGACGACCTGGAAGTGGCCGTCGCGGAAGACCAGGAGCAGCTTGTCAAATTTCGTGCACTCGACGCGGAACGCCTCTCCGGAGACCTTGTGTCCAAGGTAACCGGACTCGGGGTCGTAGGCCACTTTGAAGGCCTTGAAGGCGACTTCTTTGGCGTCCACTTCATCGTAGCGGCTGGACTTGGTCAGGCGCGGATAGAGGGGGCCGTAGCGGGCGAGCAAGGCCTCCAGATGAGCCAGGACGTATTTGGTCAGGTTCTTGAGGTCCCTGCGCGTCTCGGCCAGGTCGCCCTTGAGCTTGTCCATTTCCTGGCGGTGCTGGTTGATGTCGAACAACGAGATGCGGCGGATGCGCACGGCCAGGAGGCGCTCGACGTCGGTGTCGGCAAGCTCGCGCACCATCTCTTTGCGGAAGGGCTTGAACCCGTCGCGGACGGCAGCCATGACCGCCTCATTGGTTTTGCACTGCTCGATGGGTTTGTAGATGCGCTCCTCGATGAAGATGCGTTCGAGGGTGCGGAAATGGAGGTCTTCCTGGAGTTTGGCGGCCTTGAGTTCGAGTTCGCGTTTGAGGACCTCGACCAGTTGGGCGGTGTTTTGGCGCAGGATGTCCGAGACGGTCATCTCGACCGGGCGGTTGTTCCGGATGACCACAATGCGGCTGGCGATCGTGACCTCGCAATCGGTGAACGCGTAGAGGGCGTCGGCCAGTTGTTCGGCGCTCACGCCGGCGGGGGCCTTGACCTCGATCTCGACCTCCTCGGCGGTGAAGTCGTTGATGCTTTTGACCTTGATCTTGCCCTTGCGAGAGGCGTCCTCGATCGAGGCGGTCAGGGAATCGGTGGTGGTGGTGGGCGGGATTTCCTTGATCAGGACGGTGGATGGGTCTTTGACCTTGATCCGGGCGCGGACCTTGATCTGGCCGGCGCCGTCTCTGTATTCGCGCGCGTCCATCAGCCCGCCCGTCTGGAAGTCGGGCAGGCACTTGAAAGGCTCCTCTCTGAGGATAGCCATCTGGGCCTGGAGCAGCTCGGGGAAATTGTGGGGCAGGATGCGGGCCGACATGCCGACGGCGATGCCCTCGGTCCCGAGCATGAGCAGCAAGGGAAGTTTGCTGGGCAGCGTCACCGGCTCCTGCTTGCGTCCGTCGTAACTGGGCACTAATTCGGTCAGCTCATCGTTGAAAACCTCGCCTCGGGCCAGTTCGCTCAGCCGGCATTCGATGTAACGCGGGGCGGCGGCGGGGTCGCCGGTGTAAATATTGCCGTAATTCCCCTGGCGTTCGATCAGGTATCGCTTGTTGGCCAGCACGACCAGGGCGTCGCCGATCGAGGCGTCCCCGTGGGGATGGTATTTGGTGGTGTCGCCGATGACGTTGGCCACCTTGGTGAAGCGCCGGTCATCGGACTGGTGCATGGCCCAGAGGATGCGCCGCTGCACCGGTTTGAGACCGTCCGCCAGATTCGGAATGGCCCGGTCCCGAATCACATAAGAGGCGTAATCCAGGAAGCTGCGGTCCACCCGCCGATGGAGCGGTTGCTCGATTTTGCCCGGGCGAAAGATATGCGGGACCCCGGCGGCGACCGCTTCCTCGGCCTGGACATGGCTCTTGCCGTTGCCCTTGGCGGCAGAGGGCTGCTCGGCGCCCGCGTTGCCTTGGGCGGGGCCGCCGATCGGCAGTTCGGGCTGGTTTGGATTCTTGCTTTGCCTCGAGGACATCGGAAACAGGTTCTTGTTAGCGGGCGGCTCAGGCCGGAGGCTGCCATGCGCCCTTCATTCCTCCACAGGCACGACGAGGTTTTCCATGATGTAGTCTTTGCGCTCGGGGGTGTTTTTGCCCATGTAAAAGCCGAGGATGCCGGCCGCCTCCGGCTTGGGGGCGTACTCGACCTGGCTGAGGCGCATTTCCTTGCCGATAAACTGCTTGAACTCGGCGGGGGAGATTTCGCCCAGGCCCTTGAAACGGGTGATCTCGCCATTGCCGCCCAGCTTGCGGGCGGCCTGGTCGCGCTCGGCCTCCGAGTAGCAATAGAGGGTCTGCTCTTTGTTGCGGACGCGGAACAGGGGGGTCTCCAGCACGAAGAGGTGGCCGTCGTGAACCAGGGGATCGAAGAAGCGGAAGAAATAGGTGATGAGCAAATTGCGGATGTGGAGGCCGTCCACGTCGGCGTCGGTGGCCAGGATGACCTTGTCGTAGCGGAGGCCCTCGAGGTTGTCCTCGATGTCCAGGCCGCGCATCAGGTTGTACATCTCGTCGTTCTTATAGACGATGTCGCGCTTCAGGTCCCAGACGTTGAGCGGTTTGCCTTTGAGGACGAAGATGGCCTGGGTGTTGACGTCGCGGCAACTGACAATCGAGCCGGCGGCCGATTGGCCTTCGGTGATGAAGATCATCGAGCCTTTGCCTCTGCCTTTGGCCTTGTCGTAATGGACCTTGCAGTCCTTGAGCTGGGGGATGCGGATGGTGATGGCCTTGGCGCGCTCGCGCGCCAGCTTCTTGACTTCCTGGAGTTCCTTGCGGAGCTGGCGTGTGTCCTGGACCTTGGCGAGGATGGTCTCGGCGATTTCCTTGTTGCGCTGAAAGAACTGCAGGAGTTCCTCCCGCACGCGATTGACCAACTCGGCGCGGATTTCGGTGTTGCCGAGCTTGTTCTTGGTTTGGGACTCGAAAACCGGGTCCTTGAGCCGGATGGCCACGGCGCCGACCATGCTCTCGCGCACGTCATCGCCTTCGAACTTCTCGCGGGCGTGTTCGCTCACGGCCTTGAGCAGGCCCTCGCGGAAGGCGCTCAGGTGGGTGCCGCCGTCCGTGGTGTACTGGCCGTTGACGAACGAGTAGAAGGTCTCGCCGTAGCGGCTGTTGCTGTGTGTGAAACAGAACTCGAGGGTCTTTTCCGAGTAATGCAGCGGAGGATATATCGGCTCGCTGCCGTCCGCCCGCAAGTCCTCCATGACCAGGTCCAGGAGGCCGTTGCGGGATTGGAAGACCTGCCCGTTGAACAGAAGCCTCAGCCCCGCGTTGAGGTAGCTGTAATGCCGCAAGCGCCGCTCGACGTGCTCGGGCTGAAACTCGACCTGCTCGAAAATCTCCGGGTCCGGCTCGAAGCGAATCAGTGTGCCGTCGGGCTCGGAGGTCCTGCCTCGCTTCTCGCCTTTGAGCTTGCCTTGCTTGAACCAGGCCTCCACGAACTCCCCCTCCCGGTGGCTGCGAACCAGGAATTGCCTCGACAGCGCGTTGACGGCCTTGGTGCCGACGCCGTTGAGGCCGACGCTGAACTGGAAGACGTCGTCGTTGTACTTGGCGCCCGTGTTGATTTGGGAAACGCAGTCCACCACCTTGCCCAGGGGAATGCCGCGCCCGAAATCGCGAACGGTTACGGTCTTGTCCTGGATGGCGATCTGCACTTCCTTGCCGGCGCCCATGATGAACTCGTCTATCGCGTTGTCAATCACCTCCTTGAGCAGGATGTAGCATCCGTCCTCATAATGAGACCCGTCGCCAATCCGCCCGATGTACATGCCGGTGCGCAGCCGGATGTGCTCCAGCGAGGAGAGAGTCTTGATCTTGCTCTCGTCGTAAACGTGCTTGCTGTTGCTAGCCATAGCCGCCAACACTCATCATCGAAAATCTCCACTTGGACATTGGTATGATACCTCGCCCCTGTCCAGCACAATTGAGGCCCGGGTTCCCGCAGTACCGCGCTCGCCTTTGGACAGGCGCCGAAGGGCGGGCCGGCGCGGGGTTGGCAGCAACCCGGGCGGGCATCCCGCGCTGTCGGGTTGCCCTTGTCAAAAGGGGGTCCGTGAGGCAGACTTGGACCATGCCGATTACGCTGGATGAAATTGTCGAAGAAACGCGCGAAATGCCGGCAGAGGTCGTGACCGAGTTGGTTGACCGTATTATGGCCGCGCGGTATGGCGGAGTTGAAGCTCCGGTTGCCGCGGCCTGGAAGACGGAGATCGACCGCCGCATCGCGGAAATCGAGGCGGGGAAAGTCCAGGGCGTTCCCCTCGAGGAATCGTTGGCCCGCGCGCGCAGCATCGCCGGCCTGTGAAGTAATTGCTCCATCCCGACGCGGATGAGGAATTCGCCGGGGCGGTTCGCCACTATTCTCAGATCTCGCCGGAGCTGGGTGTCCGGTTTTACCGGGAGATGGAGCGATTGTTTGGCGAGATTTGCGGCGGGGCGAGCCACGAATCGTTGTAAGTGCTTGATTATCAATGTGCGCCCGTAGCTCAGTTGGATAGAGCATCTGCCTTCTAAGCAGAGGGTCCTGGGTTCGAGTCCCAGCGGGCGCGCCAACAAAATTACACACGAGACCTCCGGCAATTGTCAAATCTCCACTTCACTTGTAATGGAGTCCTCTGCCGGGCGAGAAGACCACCGTGTTCGTGTCCGACGTCTGGTGTCGCCGACACAGACGGCTGCCTCAGTCCACCGCACCGGCCGGAAATAGCGGCGACCAGCGGGGCTGGCGCCCCTCTGGACTTCAGGAATTGGGCGGTTTCTTAATAATCGAGCCGCCTCAGCCCGCGCACGCGGTCGAAGGCGCCGTCACGACTAACAATCGGCTGGCCGTAGTAACGACAAAAGCCGGCGATCCAATTGTCATTCTCCCCGAGCCGCTGCCCGATTTGAACCAGCTCGCGGTCCACGGACGCCGCGGCAAAGGCGACTTCCGGTGTCAGCCGGAGCTGTCGATAGCGTGTCAGCAACGGCCTTGCCTCCTCGGGTCGGCGTACATCGCAGCCGCTTCGCCGACTGAAATCACCGTGGTCAGGAACGGTTGTTTCCGGTGGGCCGCAAGAAATGCCTGGGCGCCGCGCGGGCGCCCGTCCGCCCGTTCCCGGAGCAGATCGCTCAGAAAGGCAGTATCGCAGATCATGTTCTGCGCGAGCGCCGCCCGCGCCCTTTCAGCACAGCCGCCATGAACTTGGCATCGGGCATTGGCGCCTGTATGTTCCTGAGTCCCTGGAGTACGTCACCGCATGTCTGCCAGGGTTCCGGCAGCTCGCGCAAAATGACGTCCGAGAAGCTCTCCCCAGGCGCCTTGAGTTTTTTCAGCCGCGCGTAGGCTTCGGTCCTAACGGTGAGAGTTTTGTACGACATAACACACAGGAAATACACGAAGGCTCCTGGCTCGGCAAGGCATCGCGAGCCACCGTGCCGACCGACGGTCGACCGCCGACAACGCGAAATCGAGAAAAGGGCAACCCGCTACTTCGTTCCGTCAGCCACCAAAACGAAACATGCTGAGTCTGCTGAAAAACTATGATACCCCCCGGAGAAGATGCTCTTTTTCCTTTTGGTCTATCTGCGGCACTAACTGCGCGGAAGCGGTCCTTGAAGGGGCTGGCGGCCGAGGCGGCCGGAGTGAAGGTCTTCGTTGGTGAATTTGTAAGTCGGCACGGACTGAGTTCCGCCTCCAATGCCCAACGCGCCGTTCAGGCGCTGCTCGCCAAGGGCATCATTGATCGGGACAGCGGCTCATTCCTGATCGCGGACCGGTTCTTCCGGTTGTGGAATCAGCCGGCGCAATCGGTACTGTAATCGATGGACACGTATTCAACATGATGGCTCGTTCGCGATTAGCCGAAGGCTGGAGCGGTTGCGTTTCTCAACAACTCCTTTGCGACGGTGACGACCGCATCTGGTTCGAACCCGAATTTCCGTTGGAGTGCCTTGAGCGGCGCTGAGGCGCCGAACGTGTGCATCCCGACGACCCGACCGGCTGCGCCGATGTAGCGTTCCCAGCCGAAGGTCGAGGCTTGCTCGACTGCGACACGCGCGGTGACTTTGGGCGGCAGCACGGCATCGCGGTATTCTTGCGGTTGGTGCTCGAAGAGGTCCCAAGAGGGCATTGAAACCGCTCGCGAGCGGATGCCTTCAGCGACCAACTGCTCGTGCGCTTCCACGGCTAAAATCAATTCGCTGCCCGAGGCGATGAGGATCAACTCAGGATTGCCGCCGGGAGCGTCAGCCAGAACGTAAGCGCCTCGCGCGACGCCCGACGCAGGGGCGTACCTGTTCCGGTCCAATGTGGGCAGGGGTTGACGTGACAGTGCCAACACCGCTGGTTTGTGACGCAATTGCATAACGTATCGGTAGGCTTCCACGACTTCGTTCGCGTCGCCAGGGCGCAGGGTGACAAGCCCAGGGATAGCGCGCAACGAGGCCAAATGCTCAATCGGCTGGTGGGTCGGGCCGTCTTCGCCATCGCCCATGGCGTCGTGAGTGAACACAAAGAGAGTCGGCAACTCCATCAGGGCCGAAAGCCGGATGGCGGGGCGCGCATAATCGCTGAAAATGAAGAAGGTCGCGCCGAATGGCCTCAGTTTGGAGAGCGACATCCCGTTCACGATGGCGCCCATGGCATGCTCACGAATGCCGAAATGCATGTTCTTGCCGCCCGGACTGGCCGCCTGAAGCTGGCCCGCGCTTTCGAAGGTCAGGGTAGTCTTATTCGACGGCCCCAGATCGGCTGAGCCTCCCAGGAACCAGGGGATGTTTTGCGCCAGCACATTCAGCACCTTCCCTGAGGCATCGCGGCCAGCGAGCCCTTTGGGGTCAGCCGGGAAAGTCGGCAAATTACGGTCCCAGCCAGCCGGGAGTTCCCTCCGTTGCATTGCTTGGATCTCCAGGGCAAGCTCGGAGAATTGCTGGTGGTAAGCATCGAATAGCCTCGTCCACTGTTCCCGGCTTTCCCCGCCGCGCCTGCCGATCCCGGCTTTGAAATGATCATAAACCCCCTCCGGCACAAGGAACTTCGCGTCCTCGGGCCAGCCGTAGCTCCGTTTGGCTAAGCGGATTTCTTCCTCACCGAGCGGCTCGCCGTGCGCTTCGGGCGTATCCTGCTTGTGCGGGGCACCGTAGCCGATATGGCTGTCCAATACGATGAAAGTGGGGCGGCCCTTCGTCTTCCGGAAGACCGTGAGCGCGTGCTCGATGCGGTCACAGTCATTGGCGTCGCCAACGCGCAGTACATTCCAATCGTAGGCGAGGAACCGCGCGGCCACGTCTTCCGTGAAAGCGAGGCGCGTGTTGCCCTCGATCGTGATATGATTGTTGTCCCAGACCCAGCAGAGGTTGTCGAGGCCCAGATGCCCCGCCAAGGAGGCCGCTTCGGAGGCGACGCCTTCCATCATGCAGCCGTCACCGCAGACGGCGTAGATGTTGTAGTCGAAGATGTCATACCCGGGCCTGTTGTAACGGCTGGCGAGCCATTTTTGCGCAATGGCCATCCCGACGCTCGTGGCGACCCCTTGTCCGAGAGGACCCGTGGTGGTTTCAACACCGGATACCCAGCGATATTCGGGATGACCGGGCGCCTTGCTGTCCAGTTGGCGGAACCGCCGGATGTCGTCGAGCGATACCGAAGGCCTTCCGAGTCTTTCGTAGTCAGCATCCACCGCCTGGACTCCGGTGAGGTGGAGAATGGACCAGAGCAGCATGGACGCGTGACCATTGGAGAGCACGAACCGGTCGCGGTTAGGCCAGATCGGGTCCTGCGGGTCAAACCGCAGCACGCGGTTCCAGATCGTATAGACCAGGGGGGCGAGCGCCATGGGTGTGCCGGGATGGCCCGATTTGGCCGCCTGAACCGCGTCCATCGAGAGGGTGCGAATTGTGTTGATCGCCAGTTGAACCATTTTGTCATCTGCCATACAAGCTCCTCTCTCTGCGTCCTATCCTTGCTTTTCCTCCAACGCCGCCATTTTGCCCAGCCGCCGCAGGTGTCGCGGCGCCTGACTGAATTTCGCCGCGAGAAAAGTCTGAACCAGGTCCCAGGCCAACTCCGGTCCCTCGATGCGCCCGCCCAAGCAAATCACGTTGAGGTTGTCGTCCTCGACCCCTTGCCTTGCGGAGAAATGATCCTCGATCAGACAGGCGCGGACGCCTTTGACCTTGTTCAAACAAACCGAGGCGCCGACGCCGCTGCCGCAGACCGCCACACCGCGGTCCGCTTTTCCGGAAGCCACCGCCTGGCCGAGGGGAATGACGAAGTCCGGGTAATCATCGTCCGGAACCAACTCGTGGGCGCCGAAATCCAGCACCTCGTGACCGGCGTCGCGGAGTTGGACGGCCAGTTTTTCCTTTAACTCGAACCCACCGTGGTCGGTCGCAATTCCTATGCGCATACGTTTCCTTTCTTTAGGTCTAACTCCGCTTTCCCCGCGGCCGCAAAGTCGGCCAGCACCAGGGTCTGGTCCTGGCGCACGCGGCCCGCCGGAATCGAGACGTCGCCACTCAGCAGCCGGGCAAGCATCGGGGCTTTCTCCGTCCCGGTTACCACCCACAGGATGCGGCGGGAACGGTTCAGCAGGGGATAGGTCAAGGTCATTCGCCGTCGCCCTTGGTAGCTGCCGGTCAACGCGACATCTCGGTCGGCAACCTCGAGGACAGGATCACCCGGCACGAGCGATGCCGTATGACCATCCGGTCCAAGCCCCAGGTGAACTAGGTCCAGTATCGGAGGCGAACCGGCAATTTGTTGAAGTAATTGGGCATAGCTGGCGGCCGCAGCTTCCAAATCCTTGTCCTGTACGGGCATGGCGTGAATCTGGCTGGGTGGCAGTGGAGCGTGTTCGACCAGGCTTTCTCGCAGATGCGTCAGGTTGCGGCCCGGGTCTCCCGCCGGCGCCACCCGTTCGTCCACCTGCACCACCTGCACGCATTTCCACGGCACGGGTTCGTTTGCGAGGACACGCAGCATCTGCCACGGAGTGCGGCCCCCGCTGACGGCCAGGATAAACCGGCCGCGCGCAGCCACGGCAGCGGAGGCTTCCGCCGCAATCACTTTCGCCGCCTGCTCTGCCACCGCATCGGAATCGGCCAGCACCTGCATCTTCATGGGAAAACATTCAACTGGTCACGACCGGGTTGGACCATCCACCCGGAGGCGTGGCTCGCTCAACCTCAACCGGCCCCCAGGTCTTGGGCTCATACTCGTACACCGGCGTGCCCGCCTTTAGCGCCGGGTCAACAATTCGCCAGGCTTCTTCCACATAGTCCTCGCGCGCGAACAGCGTGGCATCTCCCGCCATCGCGTCTCCGAGCACCCGCTCGTAGGCGTCCATCTCCTTGGCACAAGGTTGGCGGCTGGCCAGCAACTCGGAAGGCTCGCTCCGCGACTCCTCCACGGGCGACGTGACGTTCAAGCCGAAGGCCAACACGATGTCGGGGCTGATCCGCAATCGGACGTAGTTTGATCCCAAGTCATAGTGCTTATACATCGTCGGGGGTTGGCGCAGTCGCACCAGGATTTCAGTGCAAGTCACGGCGAGGCATTTCCCGGCTCGGATGTAAATGGGAACGCCGCGCCATCGCCAGGAGTCAACGTGCAGCTTCAGCGCGGCAAACGTTTCCACCTTGGAATCGGGCGCCACGCCCGGTTCGCTGCGATACCCCTTGAACTGACCGCGAACGAGGTGCTTGGGATCGAGCGGGGGGATGGCTTTGAGCACCTTCACCTTCTCGTCGCGGATGGACTCGCTGTCCGTGCGGATGGGCGGTTCCATCGCCAGGTTGGCCAGCACTTGGAATAGATGATTCTGCACGACGTCGCGTACGGTGCCGACCTGCTCGTAAAACGCACCTCGCCCCTGGACCCCGAAATCCTCCGCCATGGTGATTTGGACGCTCTCGACGTGAGAGCGATTCCAAAACGGCTCGAGCACGGCGTTGGCGAAGCGGAAGAAGAGCATGCTGTGGACAGGCTGTTTGCCCAGGTAATGGTCGATGCGAAAAATCCTCTTCTCGTCAAAGGTTTGGAGCAGGATGTGATTCAGCTCGCGCGCCGAGGAAAGGTCGCGGCCGAATGGCTTTTCGATAATTACCCGGCCGTTGCGGGTACAACCAACGCGGGAAAGTTGCTCGATGATGGTGGCGAATGCGGAGGGGGGGATGGCGAGGTAGAAAGCCGGCAGTTGCGCCGAACCGATTTCACGACACAAAGCCTGAAAGGTCGCCGTATCGTTGTAATCGCCCTTAACGAATCTCAGCAAGCCGCATAGTTTATCAAATGCCTCCGGGTCCAATCCCCCGTGGTGCTCGAGGCTGTCCTTGGCCCGGGCTTTCAGACGGTCGAGAGTCCAACCTTCCCTGGCTATCCCGATCACCGGCACCTTAAGAGTGCCGCGTTTCACCATCGCTTGGAGGGCCGGGAAAATCTTCTTATAGGCGAGGTCGCCCGTCGCCCCGAAAAACACCAAGGTATCCGAACGACGAGAATTGTTGTGGTTCATAGCTTTTTGTCAGTTGTCTTCTCCAGGTGCCCGCCGAACCCAAACCGCATCGCCGAAAGCAGTTTGTCCTGGTAATCCGCCTCGCCGCGCGAGGCGAAGCGTTCGTAGAGGGCGGTTGTCAGCACCGGCACCGGCACGCCTTCGTCGATGGCCGCCTTGATCGTCCAGCGGCCCTCCCCGGAATCGGAGACCCGGCCGGCGAATTTCGTGAGCTTTGCGTCAGCGGCCAGCGCGCTCGCCGTTAAATCCAGCAGCCAGGAGGCGATCACGCTGCCTCGCCGCCAAAGTTCCGAGATGTCAGCCAGGTTAAGGTCGAACTGATAATGCTCGGGGTCGCGCAAGGGCGTGGTCTCGGCGTCGGCCTCGCTCTGCGTTGTCCCTGCGTTGGCGGCTTTCAACACGCCCAAGCCTTCCGCGTAGGCCGCCATGATGCCGTATTCGATGCCGTTGTGGACCATTTTGACGAAGTGGCCGGCCCCGTTCGGGCCGCAGTGCAGGTAACCTTGTTCGGCGGTGCCGCCGAGTTTCTCCCGGCCAGGAGTGCGCGGGATGTTGCCGATGCCGGGAGCCAGCGTGGCGAAAATGGGGTCCAGTCGTTGAACCACTGCTGCTTCGCCCCCGATCATCATGCAGTAGCCTCGCTCCAGGCCCCAGACGCCGCCGCTGGTGCCCACATCCACATAGTGGATTCCCTTGGAGGCCAGTTGCTGCGCTCGGCGGATGTCGTCCACGTAATAGGAATTGCCCCCATCAATTAAGATGTCGCCGGTCTCGAGCAGCGGGAGCAAATCGGAGATCGATTGGTCCACAACCGCCGCGGGGACCATCAGCCAGACCGCGCGTGGCTTATCGAGTTTCCTGACGAAATCGCCCAGTGAGGCGGCGCCAACGGCTTTCTCCTTGACCAACTCCTTCACGGCATCGGCCGAACGGTCATAGACGATACATTGATGCCCGTTCTTGAGGAGCCGGCGCACCATGTTGGCGCCCATCCGGCCCAGCCCGATCATACCAAGTTGCATTGTTGATTTCTCTCTCATAATCGATTCTCCCTATCTTTGTATTTCATTCGCCGCAGTATTGGCGGCGGTTTGCAGCCGCTTCATGGCTGCCGCCACTCCTTTTCCCGCGTCGAAAACCGAGGTCCCGGCCACCAGGACGTTGGCTCCGGCTGCTACGGCCAAGGGAGCGGTCTCTTCCTCAATTCCTCCGTCCACTTCCAGATCGCACTCCGGCTTGACCTGCTCGATCATCTGGCGCACGCGTCGAATCTTGGCGAGAGTCGAGCGGAGGAAATGCTGGTGGCCGAAACCCGGATTAACCGTCATGACCAGCACCTGGTCCGCATCGGGGAGGATCTCCTCGAGCACGGCTGCCGGCGTGGCGGGGTTGATCACCACGCCGGCGCGCTTGCCGAGCGCCTTGATACGCTGAATCGTCCGATGCAGATTGTTATTGCCCTCCCAATGCACGAGGAACGAATCCGCCCCCGCCGCGACGAATTCATCGAAAAAAGCGTCGGGGTCCGTGATCATCAGGTGAACTTCAAGCGGCAATCGCGTTACCGGGCGCAGCGCTTCTACCATTACCGCGCCGAAGGAGATGTTGGGCACGAAATGGCCGTCCATCACATCCACATGGATGCGGTCCGCTCCAGCGCATTCAGCCTCGGCGACCTGCTCGCCCAGGCGGGCGAGATTGGCTGCGAGGACTGAAGGGGCAATTTTAATGGCGCTTTGGCGCATCAGTTTGTTGGTCCAGTTCGTTCAGGCTGCAGCTTTCACACCATAGCCTTGTGCCGAGGTTGGCGTCCTTGCACCCTGCTTAACCGTGGAGGCCTCGAAGATGCTCTGAATGGCTCCATCCAGCAGGGCGTTGTATTCCGCATCGGACTGCTGGGCTGTCAAACCCTCGACCAATGCCCGCGAAAAGCTCGCGACAACGCCATGATTCCTGCGCAGGCGTTCGTTGCATTCCTGGCGCGAATAACCACCCGAGAGCGCAAGCACCCTTACCACCTTCGGATGTCTGACGCAATCGGCGTAAAAGTCATCTTGCTCGGGAAGCGTGAGCTTGAGGAAAACCAATTGCCCGGCTGACAGCTTGTTGAGATGCTCGAGGAGGGCTGCTTTGAGCAGCGCTTCGGCTTTGGCTTTCTCGAAGGCGTGAATATCTACTTCCGGTTCGACAATCGGCACGAGGTCCGCGGCGAGGATTTGCGCCGCCACTTCGAACTGCTGACTGACGACCTCTTTGATCCCGGCTGCGTTGGCCTGGTTGATGACCGAGCGCATCTTGGTGCCGAAAATGCGCTTGGCCTTGGCCTTGCTGAGCAGCGCGGCAAGCTGGGGCATCGGCTTCATCAAGTGCGCCCCGTTCTTCTCATCGGCGAGGCCCTTGTCCACTTTCAAGAACGGGACGACCCGTTTCACGTTCCAGAGATAGTCCGCCGTGGGTTGCCCCTGGATGTCCCGGCCCATAGTGTTCTCGAAGAGAATCGCGCCAAGAATCCGTTCGCCGGTGAAGCTGGGGCTGGTCATGATGCGCGTGCGCATCTGATGCACAATCGCGAACATCTGCTCTTCATTGGACCACGCCCCCGCCTTGATTCCGTAAGCCGCCAGGGCCTTGGGCGTGCTGCCCCCGCTTTGGTCCAGCGCGGCGACGAAGCCGGGCTGTGCCTTCATTTTCTGCAGTTGTTGTTCGTTCAAGCTAAGCGCATTCATAATGTCTTCTTCAACTTCCGGCAGCGCCGGATGAGGAGGTTGCCTGCGGTCTGTCCGGCCAGGATCCGCCGAAATCCGGCATCGGCTTCGAACAGCGCAAACTTGATGCTGGATGATCCGCCGTTAATCGTCAGAATACATGGAGTTGTCGGTTTCACCTGTATCGCCCCGTCATCAGTCACGACGCTTTTCAGACCCGATCAGGCAGCCTGCTGGAGGACGACGCACTTGGACGCAATTACCGCCAGGAGGTCGTTCCAGGACTTCACAAAGGATTTTGCGCCCTCGTCCTGAAGTTGAGCCGCCAGGGCATCCACGTCGAACCCAGCCCGGGCGAACTGTGCCAGGACGGTTTCACAATCCCCGCCCTCCATCGGCAGGGCGGAGCCAACTTCACCGTGGTCGGCAAAAGCCTTCAAAGTCGTCTCGGGCATCGTGTTCACCGTGAATGGCGCCGCGAGGTTTTTGATGTATAACGTGTCAGGCGCCTTGGGGTCCTTTGTTCCAGTGCTGGCCCAGAGCAATCGCTGAGGAATAGCGCCCTCGTTGTAGGCGCGGCGCCAGCGTGGCGAACCGACCAGGCCCAGGTAGGCCTTGTAGGTTCGGAGGGCGATGGCAATCCCAAGCCGATTGTTCAACTCGGCCGGCGCCTTGCCTGCCACTGCAGTGTCCCAGCGGCTGACAAACACTGAGGCCACGGAACCAACCTTCGGATTGAGTCCCGCGGCGATTCGCCGTTCGATACCTCGCAGGTGTGCCTCGGCCGCCGCAAGGTAGTGTTCGCGCGAAAAGAGGAGCGTCACGTTGACCGGCACGCCCGCAAAAATTGCCTCTTCGATCGCCGGCAGACCTTCCCGGGTGCCTGGAATCTTAATGAACAGGTTGGGACGCCGGGCGCGGGAGAAGAGCTCCTTGGCCTCATTCAAAGTGCTGGCGGTGTCGTGCGCGAGGAGCGGCGAAACCTCCAGCGAAACCCAGCCGTCCACGCCGTTGGTTCGGTCGTAAGTCGGCCGGAACAGATCGGCGGCTCGGGTGATGTCCTCAAGCGCCAGGTCAAAGAAAAGGTTCTCACCGGATTGACCGGCCGCCAGGCCGCCACGGATGGCCTCGTCGTAGGCGCTGCTGTTCTTGAGGGCATGATCGAAAATGGTCGGATTGGAGGTCAGCCCGGTCACCGAGAGTTCTCCAATGTACCGCTTGAGCGTGCCGTTGTTCAGCAAGTCGCGCGTGATGTTGTCGAGCCAGAGGCTCTGGCCCAGGTCGTGCAGAAGTTGCGTCGCTTTCATAGTTTTTTTTTAACTGGATTCAGTGTCCACATGGCGGGTGTCGTCCCAAAACTGGATCACCGGCCGGGATAAATCGTTTTCGTAGCCGAGCGCGCTCAGGCTTGCCGTCCGCAACATGAAAAATCTGCCTGCGGCGGGTTCGAGGTCCAGCCAGCGGCCGGCAAGCACCCGCAGGAAATGTCCGCTGGAGAAGATCAGCACATCCCCTTCAATCTCGCGCAGGCGACTTACAGCGCGATCGGCCCGCGCGCCAATCTGTCCTGGCGATTCGCCATTCGGGCAGCCGTCGCAGAACAATTGCCAGTCGGGGCGCTTTGCCTGGATCTGGACCGTTCGGAGCCCTTCGTAATCTCCGTAGTTCCATTCGACCAGATCGGGGTCCACCTCGGCAGCGGTCCCGAATCCGGCCAGTTCGCAAGTCCGGACGGCGCGTTGTGACGGGCTCGTGAAGACCTTCGCAAACCTCAGACCTGCCAACCGTTGCCCGAGCCGTCGGGCGTTGCGTTCCCCACGCTCGGTGAGCGGAAGATCGGTTCGTCCGGTGTGCTGGCCTGTGAGGCTCCAGGCAGTCTCACCGTGACGCGCCAGATAAATCACTGGAAGACCGTTATCCATGCGCTTGGTTGAGCCGATTGGCCGGTTTGAGCTTATTCACAAAACGCCGACCTGCCAGTTGTGGCCCTGCCAGCGGTGATCGCTCTTCCAAAAGCAGGTAAAGCTCAGCACTGAACCAACGGGCCATTCGGTAGTAGGGAGATCAGCAAACCAAAGGTCAAGCCCGCTCTCGTGGGTAGTTTCCGACTTGTTGGTGCGGACCCAACCATCCGTCGACCACACGATGGTCGCCTCTGCGGCGAGGATTATCCTGAGAATTTTGCCCCGTGCCACGCGGCGCAACGGATGGCGAAGAGTCCAGATCTCGTGGCGGCTCTCTACCGGGTTCGCCACGTAGCGCTGGAACGCCGGTTCGACGCGATCAAAGCAGACGCCGTCGTGGCGGCTGCGCACCAGCGAAACATATTCGGCGTGCGACCAGCAAAGCGGCATTGCGGCGCCGGTTGCCCTCCCACGCCTCATGCAGCCGTCCGGCAGGTCATCCGCATCCCAAAGCTGCTCGCTAATCAGTCCGCCTTCATTTGCGAACTTCTCCATCGCCGCGATGAACGGCTTGGGATCGCGCCCGGCAGCCAGTTCGTAATGGCCGCGCTCGCCGGTCAAAATCGGCCAGCAACGGCCCACACCCGTCCCATCGAAGGCGCTGCCGTCGTCTTTTTGCCCATAGCCATCGTGGTTGTAGCGCCGCCAGCCCGGGCCGGCCGCCAGGTCGCGCTTGATCACGCGATCGATCACTTCGATGGAGTCGCGCACAATCGGGTCGTCCGCGCCGCGAATCCCGAACCGAACCAGATGGAGAAAATCGCCGCCAACCACATTGCGCGCCGGATGGAAGCCGCCGCCGTTGGCAATGTAGAGCACCGTGGTGTTCGGGTCGGCGTGAGGGTCCGGCGCGCTGGGGTCGGTGGGATTGATGCGGATGTAATGGCGAGGAAGCCCCTCGACCAACTCGCCCCGGGTGGTGACCGTCCATTCCTCGAGGTGCGCCGCCAACCAGTCGGCATACGCCAAGATGAAATCCCCACGGCCGCTTTGGCCATGTTCTCTGGCGCACTCGGCGGCGCAGACCAGACCGGCGATGACGGTGGCGAGCGTGGAGGGTGAGTAGCCGGCGTTTTCCTCCCACCGTTCCTGGCTCGTGACCGGCCCTTGGAGGATGAGGTACGCCGCCGCGCGCATAATCATCAGGCGCGCATCAAAGCACTCCAACGTCGTCTCCTGCTGGTGCAAGCGCCAGGCCAGCAGTATGGGAGCGGCGACTTCGTCGAGTTGCAGCCCCGACCAATAGGCGGTGCCATCGATCCAGCTATTTTGCGGGAAACTGCCATCCGCCCGCTGCAGTGCCGCCAGCCAGATCAAGGCGCGGACAGGCGTGCTGGTTTGGCCCGTGGCCAGGAGCGCGGTCGCGCTCTGCACCAGGTCTCGGGTCCAGACCAGGTGATAGCCACCGAGGTCGTTATCGCCTTTGGTCTCACCCCAGGGGATGCTCATGGAGGCGACCAGCGCGCCCTGAAAGACCTTGTCTTCATGGGCCAGCAACACGCAACGGCTCAACCGGTAAGTGTGGCCCTCATCGGACGTGTCACTGCTGAAGTCGAATTCGGGATTAACCACTGCGCGTTGCCACTGGCGGACATACCTTTGGCGGTGCGTCTCGAATGGCTCGGCGAGCGATTGGAGCAATTTTGCGGCGGTGCTCTGGTAGCTGCCGCCGCACGCGACCGCGACGGTGAATTCGCCGCTGCTCGGGAGAGGAATTTCGCCGGTCAGCGCGATGTTTCCCCTTTCGGCTGCGCGGAATTCCCAGTCCATCTTGAAATTGCCCATCAAGTCCTGCCAGCCGTCGCTCGCCCCGACGTGGCCGACGGATCGGCGGGAAAAACTCCTGCTGCAGGCCATGACCAGATGAACGCCTTCGCGCCGGGCATGGATGAGGTTAGCGGCGCCAATCTCAGAACAGAACCCGGAATTGCCGGCGCCGTAACGGGCGATGTGAGGCGCGAGCAACGCGTAGAGGCGCAACTTGCCGCGCAGGGACTCGTCGGGCACTTCGACTCTGGTACGCACGAGCAAGACGGATCGGTGCGGATCGGTGAGGACGTGTTTTACCAGCCGGTAGCGGCCCTGGCGTTCCGAGTTGATAAGGCGGTAAAAGGGGCAATCGCGCTCCGGGTATTCGATCCGGTGGTCCAGGTCGCGTTTTTCCTCGTGGCAAAAGGTTTCGCCATCCGTTATGAGGAACTGAAAGTCGCGCGTGTTGGGTTGGTCCACATGCGGGTAGTAAATCTCATTGATCACGCCGTGGCTGAGCGTGAACCAGAGCCGGCAACTGGTATGATAGGCGGTGCCCACGCCCTCCTTTGCGCTGGATGTCCAGCGGGGCTCGATTCCAGGCGCTCCGAACGCAACTGAGTCTTCAGACGGATTCATTTTCCGCTACCTTTGTCCGCGCAATCCTCCGGCGTCAGCAGCCCCTTATTGGCCAAACCCACGCCCATGGCATTCTGCGCTTGTATCGTTGAACCACGGGACAACGTTGTCTTCGAGAGCGCCCGGCGCTATTGACCATGTGGGCAGACTTTTGCCCTCCGAAGGGACTAGGCGGTTCTACTACTTTCGGACTAGGCATCGTGTGGCGACGACCATGCCTCCGCTCGTTTGACTCCTGCGACGAAGTCCGTTAGTGTAAGCAGGGCAGAAAGGGTTAAAATCACGCGATTCGATCTCTGGACGATTATGAATCCGTTCGAGGAAAGGCTCTCAGCACACCGGCTGGCCTTGCGCCGGGCGCGGTTGCAGACGCTCCAGGTCAACGTGGGGCGCAAGTGCAACCAGGCCTGCCGGCATTGCCACGTGGATGCAGGGCCCTGGCGCACCGAAATGGTGGGGCAAGTCGTGGCTCGCCGCATCGGTGAATGGATTCGGCAATACCAGCCGGAGATTGTGGACCTCACGGGCGGAGCGCCCGAGCTGAGCGAGTTCTTCCGTTTCTTCGTCGAGACCGCCCGCGGCGCGGGGTCGCATGTGATTGACCGCTGCAACCTTACGATCATCGAGGACGCCGGTTATGGCGACCTGCCAGCGTATTTGGCAGGCCAGGAGGTTGAGGTGATTGCTTCGCTGCCGTGCTATACGGCCGGGAATGTGGCCAAACAGCGCGGTGCGGGTGTGTTTGAGAAGAGCATCTCCGCGCTGCGCAAACTCAATGGGGTTGGGTATGGCTCTAAGCTGCCGCTTAACCTGGTCTATAATCCCCTCGGCCCGACACTGCCGGCCCCCCAGGCCGAGTTGGAGGCGGACTATAAAGAGGTCCTCGGACGGGAATTCGGCATCAGCTTCAATCGCCTCTACACGATGGCCAACCAGCCCATCGCCCGGTTCGCCGAAGACCTGCGCCGACAGGGTAAGACCGGGGAATACATGTCGCTATTGGCGAACAGCTTCAATCCCGCCACGGTCGAGAGCTTGATGTGTCGCACGACCCTGAGCGTGGGCTGGATGGGGGAAGTGTACGACTGCGACTTCAACCAGATGCTGGGGATGCAAATGCAGAATGGCAAACCGCTTTACCTGTGGGACGTGACGCCGGAGCTGCTGGAGGGTTGGGCCGTCCGGACGGGAGCGCATTGCCTCGCCTGCACGGCGGGCTGCGGCAGCAGTTGCGGCGGGGCGCTACGCACAGCCGGCGCCTCCTGACCCGGGGATTTCATGCCCAAGTGGCTTGGGTCCGCTGCTGTTTTATTTTGCATGGTGTTTGGAGGTCAATTTGGGTTCCTGGTAACATCTGGCCAGCTTCTCGGGGGTTACGCCGAGGTGATAGCCCGCGAGCATCCATTGATTGCGGAGAGTGGTGCGAAGAACCCCGAGCGCGCGCCAACGCCGGCCAGAAGTGAGGGCTGCTTCCCAGACCGTAACGATCCGTCCGCGCCGCCGCAGGCGGACTGCAAACTCGTAATCTTCCATGATCGGCAACTCGGCGAAGCCCCCCATTTCTTCAAACCGGCGCCTGGTGAGGAAAAACCCCTGGTCGCCGTACGGTCGCTGGAGCCAGCGTGAGCGGAGGCCAGTGGTCCACTCAATGAAGGATTTGCCAGGAAAACTCCCGGCTATGCGGAAGCGGAAGGCGCCCGCGGCCACGCCGGGGGTACGTAGCGTTCGAGGAACGACCTCCGCCCACCCTGGCGGAAGAAGCGTGTCCGCGTGCAAGAACAGCAGCGAACCTCCCTGGGCTCTCGCAGCTCCGGCGTTCATCTGGCGCGCGCGTCCGGGTTTCGAAGCGAGGACGGTCACCCCTGCCTCCGCCGCGCGCTGTCCGGTGGCATCGGTGCTACCGCCATCGACAACGATAACCTCGTGGCACGGACTCCGTCCGACCGCACGCAGAGTGGCAACAATATGTCGTTCTTCGTTCAGTGCCGGGATGATGACGGAGACGCGCCCCAGGCAACCGTCTTCGGGCGCCGCAACTCGGCGCCAGAGGGGCAGGTCTTCCGGCCGATCGATGTCCGCCAACGGGTTCAACATAGCGGCCTTCCAGCCCCGGCGCTCGAGCACCGCCAGCGAATCGGCCAGTACCCGGTCCGTGCCCCAAGGGATGCCGCGGAACAATTCCGGCATCGGCCGGTTCAGGCCGATGAGGTAATAACCGCCGTCCTGAGCCGGCCCCAGCACCACCGGGGCCTCCGTCAAACGGGCGAACGCCGTGGTGACGACGCCTGGGCTGAGGCCGGGACAATCGCTGCCGATGATTACGGTAGCCGTTGAGCCAGTGCGGAAGCTGTCCTCGAATGAGCTCGCCATGCGTTCGCCCAGGTTGCCGGCGCGCTGCGGAGAAAAGCGCGCATTGTCCCCCAGCCAATGACTCATCGCCTGTTCAGTACCGCCGTCAAAGTGCACTTCCAAGTCCGCGGGCACGGCTTGGCAAGCTCCTTGCGCCGTGCGCAAAGCGCGCAAGACCAGTCGGCGGTGCAAAGCTGCCGCACCTTCGGCGCCGAGGGCCGGAATCAGGCGGGTCTTCGTCCTGCCGGCAATTGGGTACCGCGCGAAGAGAATCAGCCTTCTGCGGACTTCGCTCATGTAAGCGTCCTTCAGCTTCGCTGCCACGCCAGCCAGCGACCCATCCACTTCTTCACCGTCGGGGTGAGGCGGGTCCGGTTGTAGGCATCGCCGCACTGGCGGAGCGCTTCCGCCTGCGTCGGGTACGGATGAATCACGGAAGCCAATTTGCCCAAACCGAGCCGAGCCGCCATCGCGACGCTGATTTCGCTAATCATCTCCCCGGCATGGCGCGCAACGATGGTCGCCCCGAGGATCTCATCGCGTCCCTTCCGGACGTGGACTTTCACGAAACCCTCTCCCTCACCATCCAGAACAGCGCGGTCCACCTCCTTGAACTCGCGCGCGTAGGTGTCCACTTCCATGCCGCGCTGGCGGGCGTCATGTTCATAGAGACCGACGTGAGCAATCTCTGGGTCGGTGTAAGTGCACCAGGGCATGGTCAGGGCGCTGGCTTTCTTGCGGCCAAGGAACAGGGCATTCTGAATCACGATGCGGGCGGAAAAATCGGCGGCATGGGTAAATTTCCAGCCCAGGCACACATCGCCGGCAGCGTAAATGCGCGAGTTGGTTGTTTGAAGGCGATCATTCACCAGGACCCCTTTGCGCGAGTCATACTGGACGCCGACCACCTCCAGGTTGAGCCCTTCGACGTTCGGCGCGCGGCCAGCCCCGGCCAGTATCTCATCCACCACGAGCCTCTCCTCTTTTCCATGCGTTTCACAGCAGACCACTATCCCGCGGCCATTGCGCTCGACACGGGTGATCCTCGCATTGAGGTGCAGAGCTACCCTCTCACGAATGAAGGCCTTCTGCACGAGCGCGGCCGCGTCCATGTCCTCACGATCGAGCAGGTGTGCATTCTTGTGGAGCAGGCTAACCTGGGAACCCAGCCGCTGGAAGGCCTGAGCCAACTCGCAACCAATCGGCCCGCCGCCGATGACCGCAATCCTGGCCGGACACTGGGTGAGGTTAAACACGGTGTCGTTGGTCAGGTACCCGGCCTCAGCCAATCCGGGGATGGGCGGCTGAAGGGGACGCGCACCGGTGGCGATGACGGCCCGTTTGAACCGCAGCGCTTTTCCGGCCACTTGAATGGCATCCGGGCCGGAGAAATGAGCCTCACCCAGGAACACATCGACTCCCAGCTTCGCGAAGCGCTGCGCCGAATCATTTGGGCCGAGGTCGGCGCGCAGCTTGCGCATGCGCTCCATGACGGCGGGGAAATCCACCTGCGGCGGCGCGGCGGCTCGCACCCCGAAATCGCCGGCCTCCGTTATATCGAAAGTGGCGCGCGAAGAGCGGATGACCGCTTTGGAGGGAACGCAGCCCACATTGAGACAATCCCCGCCCAGGAGATGCCTCTCCACCAGCGCAACTTTCGCCCCGAGGCCCGCGGCGCCAGCCGCGGTCACCAACCCAGCCGTCCCCGCACCGATGACGACGAGATTGTAGCAGGGCGCGGGGGTAGGATTCTGCCAATCCAGGGGGTGAACATAAGACACGAGGCGCGCGTTGTGGGCATCCGCCGGCGTGATCTGAACAGGATCCGAGGGGACGCTCATAATGCCTTTGAGGCTCTGCACAATCGCGTTGCTGCCGATCTTCTTTGCCAAGGCCTTCCGCGCCAAGCGCGTTACGAATACCGTCACGGCGACAGTGGCCACAAGGCCGACGCCGTAGAGAACCCACTCGCCGGTCGTTCGCTGGCGATGCCCGGCGCCAACGTGGACCAGCGAGCCAAGATAGACATACATCACCGTGCCCGGCATCATCCCGATCCAGGAAGCCAGCACATAGTGGCTCAACTTAACCCGGGTCAGGCCAAATGCATAGTTCAGCAGCGTGAACGGAAAGACCGGCGAGAGACGCGTCAAGAGCACGATCTTCCACCCCTCATCGGCCACCGCCCGGTCGATGGTAGCGAACTTCTCGTTCTTCGCGATTCTCCGAGCGATGGCATCCCGCGCCAGATAGCGTCCCACCAGAAAGGCTGCGGTGGCGCCCAGAGTGGCGCTAATGGACACACAGACCGAGCCAAGCGCCACGCCGAACAGGGCGCCAGCCCCGAGCGTGAGGACTGATCCCGGGATGAACAACACCGTCGCTACGACATAGAGGCCGATGAAAATCACCGGACCCCACGACCCAAGCCTGCCAATCCAATCCAGTGCCGCCTTCAACAAGCCCTGGACATGAAAATATTTCAACGCCAGGACGATACCGATGGCCGCGGCCAGGTACAGAACCCACTTCCACCTCGATCTGAAGCTGGAAGGGGTTTCCTGCGGCAGCGTACCGGCGCCGCCTTCCAGTCGGGTCTGCGTGGGATGGGAAGCTCCAGATAACATGTGTTCGCGAGGGGATCCGAATCCGCGGAGGCTGGCTCGCTCGTCCTGCACGCTCACGGCTTCTCCCCTATGATCGCCCTCGCGGCCAGAGCGGTGATTATCCCGAATGGAAGATTCACCAGTAACAGGTAGAGCGTGAACGTTGGCCCCATCTTAAGCCCGAAATATCCCGCACCGCTCATCGGCAGGAAAAACAAAAAGAGCGCCGCGAGCGGGGCCACGACATACAGAAAGCCGATGAGGTACAGCCGCTTCCAAGCGGTCTTTATGAACAGCCCAAAGAGGCTGCCCCACAGGCCGCCCCAGAATAGCGGTTTGTAGATATCCGGCGATTTCAAGGCGATCGGGGCCTTCACCCCGAGTGCTCCACTCAGGCCCAGCCCAAACAGGACGTGGCTGCAAACGACCACGGCCGCTGCGCCAACGACCCCCGCCGCGAAGCAGATCGCTGCGTGCTGGCCAACCGTTAAGCCACTCTTCATCGTGCTCGAGTCTTTTTCCATCGTGCTCACCTCCCTGGCTTGTTTGTCAGCAGCACCTTCATCTATTCTGATTTCCTGGGACATCTTAGTCAGTTACCAGTGGCCGGAATGGGCGCCGCCATCCACGTACAGGATGTGACCGGTGACCGTCGCCGCGTCGGTCAGGTACATGACCGCATCCGTGATGTCCTTGACCGTCGAAGGCCGGCCCATCGGTGAGAGGCTCTCCATCACGTCCTTCGGAGTGTCCCGGTGCAGCGGCGTAAAGACTTGGCCGGGCGCCACCGCGTTCACGCGGATGCCATCTTTCGCGTACTCCATCGCCAGGTGCTGGGTGATCGTCGCGAGGCCGCCTTTGGTGATCATCGGCACTGCCGCCGTGACGCTCCGGATCGGGTTGCGAACCAGGGCCGCCGTGATCGTGACGATGCTCCCGCCGGTCTTCTGCGCTAACATTTGCCTGATGGAGAGTTGGGTGACGTACAGGAAGCCTTCGACATTCGTCGAGATCAGCGACCGGAAGTCCTCGACCGTGTATTCCGTGAACGGCTTGGTGAAGAAGATGCCGGCGTTGTTAACGACCAGGTCAAGGCGACCAAAGTGCTTTACGGCTGCCCCAACCGCTTTCACCGCCGTCTCGTGCTCGCCAATGTCACCTTCCACCAGAACGAGGTTTGCGGATGGTTTTAGATCCCTTGACTTGCTGATCGTCCGCGAATTGGCGACGACACGGTAGCTGCGTTCGAGGAGGGCCTGTGTGATTCCCAGGCCGATGCCGCTCGATGCGCCGGTGACAATCGCCACGCGTTCACGGTTAACTTCATCATATTTGACCATACGGCTTGGACTTCACTTTCCTCTGGGAATGAACCCGGGAACTCCAGTCTCAACAACGGGATTAAACCTCAGCCGCAACTTGATTCCTTCGTTGATTTCCCGCATGGCCTCGTCAGGAAGGGTGGAGACGTCAAAGTTCTCCTTGATTCGACTGGGAGTCTTTGTGGTGGTCAGGAGCGCCGTACCGCGTTGGATAGCCCACGCGAGCACGACTTGAGCCGGAGTTTTGCCAACCCGGTTGGCGATAGCGGTGATGACAGGGTCCGCCAGCACGTTGGGCTCGCTACTATGGCCCAGGGCGGCGAAGGCTTGCAGCACGATCCCATTGCTTCGGCAATAGTTTAAGAGTTCCCATTCCGGGAGATACGGATGGCATTCGACGTGAACCACCGCCGGCTTGATGGTCGCGGCTTCAAAGATCTCCTTCACCCTTTCCAGGCCAACGTCGGATAACCCAATTGCTTTGCACTTGCCCTCGTCCACCAGTTCCTCTAGCGCCCGCCAGGTATCTAACAGCTTCACCCCTTTGTCATAGATCACATTGCCGTTCGTGTCTCTCGGGTCTTGCACATCTCCAGGTTGGAAGGCGAAAGGGGTGTGGATGAGATAGAGATCGACGTAGTCGAGCTGGAGTCTCTTGAGGCTTGCCTCGAAGGCCGGCTTGACGCGCTCGGGACGATGATTGGTGTTCCAGAGTTTCGTGGCGACAAACACATCCTCCCGCTTGATCTTCCCCGCCTTGAACACCTCCTTCATCGCGTCGCCGACCTCCTTTTCAGTCCGGTAACGTTCCGCAGTGTCGAGCCCGCGAAATCCTGCCTCGAGCGCCGCCTTCGTCGCATTTGTGGTTGCGATGGGGTCGGGAATCAGCGTTCCAAAACCCAGCGCCGGGATCGCGCCGGACCCGTTGCTAAGAGCTAACTTTGTGTAGCGAAGATTGTCGGTTTCTATCATAGTCTTGATCCTCCGTTGGTTTCCAGTTGAGGTCAGCCCGCGGCCGGCGAGGTTGAATGTGCAATCGGATCAATGATCGGCGTCCAGGATGATGCGGTAGCGGGCCTTGCCGGATTCAAGACGGGCGAAGGCCTCGTTGATCTTGCTCATCGGGAAGTGCTCGGTTTGCGGCGCGATATCATGGCGCGCGGCGAAGTCGAGCATCGTCTCGATCGCTACCGGTGAGCCACCGGGCGAACCTGAGACACTACGCTGCTGCATTATGAGAGAGAATGCCGCGACCGGGATCGGTTCCAGCACGGCACCGACGACGTGCAGCCGGCCGTTGGGCGCGAGCGTGCCGATGATCGCGTCCCAATCGAGCTTTGCGTTGACGGTGCTAATCAGGAGGTCGAAGCTGCCGGCGAGTTTCTTGATCGCCGCCGAGTCCCGGCTCGACACGACGTGGTGCGCCCCAAAACCTTTGGCTTCATCGAATTTGCTCTCGCTCGACGTGAAGGCGGTCACGTCGCACCCGTATGCCGCCGCGAATTTGACCGCCATGTGCCCCAGCCCGCCGATGCCGATGATGCCCACCCGGTCGGTCGGCTTGGCATACATGGCCAGCGGCGCAAAGACGGTGACGCCGCCGCACAGCAGCGGGCCGGCCTCGGCGAAGTTCAGCTTTTCCGGCAGCGGGATGGCCCAGGCCCAGTGCGAGCGGATGTGGGTCGCGAACCCGCCGCGATGACCAACGATGGTCGCTTGCACTTGCGGGCAAAGGTGATGGTTTCCCGACATGCACTGGCGGCAGTGCATGCAGCTACCGGAGTTCCAGCCCACGCCGACGCGTTGGCCGACCTTGAGTCCCTTGGCATTCGGACCGAGGGCGATGATCCGACCGATGACCTCGTGGCCGAGAATCGCGGGGTACTGCGAAATGCCCCAGTCATTGTTCAAGACGGAGACGTCGGAGTGACACAAACCGCAGTGTTCGACAGCGACCTCAACGTCCTCGGCCCCGACTGGTCCGAGATCAACGGTTTCGAGACCCATCGGCTCTTTCGCCCCCTT
>Ga0326727_10005360_pt1 | contig 36799 bp, 26 predicted proteins | sample MB2enrmetagenome_FD_207643 | JGI IMG/M metagenome (GOLD analysis project Ga0326727, IMG submission 207643) | Lab enriched peat soil microbial communities from McLean, Ithaca, NY, United States - MB29MY | ecosystem: Environmental > Terrestrial > Soil > Wetlands > Peat | place: USA: New York... | reverse complement strand
CCGGTAACAAAATTTTTGAAAGGGGGTCCGGGGGGAAACTTTTTTTAAAAAGTTTCCCCCCGGTCTTTTCTTTATGGACGCTTTCTTCTTCCGCGCCTTATCCACCGAGCTCGTCGCGCTCTGCGCGGGCGGCCGCATCGGCAAGATCGGTATGCCGGCCGAGGGGTTTTGGTCGATCGAGCACCATGTTCCCGGGGCGTGGTGGCAGTATGTTTTGTTGCGCGCCGACGTCCGGGAGGGGCTGATTTTCCCTTCGGCGGCCAAGCCGGACAATCCGGGCGAGGCTCCGGCCCGGGCCATGTGGCTGCGCAAGCGGGTGAGCGGGCGTTTCGTGACGGCCTGCCTGGATGATTGGCGCAGCCGGCGTCTGGCCTGGGAGCTGTCGCCGGGCGAGGGGCGTTATCTGGTCCTTGATTTGGTCCACGGGTTGTCGCTGGCCGGGGAACTTCCGCCGGGATTCGGGGACGAGCCGGTCTGGCCGGAGCTGGCCACGGCCTTGGCCGATCCGGTCGCGCCGGGACGCAGTCCCTTTTTGTCCCGGCCGATCCGCCGGGTTCTGGCCGGATTGCCTCTGGCCGAGGCCCAAAGATTGTGGGAGCCGCTCAAGGCCGGCGGTGCGGCGGCCTGGACGGCGCTGACGTCGCTGCCGGAACTGGCCCTGGCCATGGGCCTGCCGGACGGGTTCGATTTCCGCCTGGGGTCTTTGGACGCGGCCCGGGCGGCCGGGCAGGCGGCCTATTTCGGGGCGCTCACGCGTCTGGCCGAGGCCGAGGCCCTGGGCCAGGCCAAGACGGCGGCGAAACGCGCCAAGCGCCTGCGCGAGCGGCTCGCCTCCGAGCGCGCCCGGCTGGAGGGGCTTGTCTCCATGCGGCAGAAGGCCGACGCCGTCGCCGCCAGCCTGGACCGCCTGGACCCCAGGGCCAAGCTCGCCCGCCTAGACCAGGGCGGCGCGGGTCTGGTCGAACTGGACCTCTCTTTGACCGTTATCGAGAATATGGAACGCTTCTACAAGCTTGCGGCCAAGGGCAAGCGGGGGCTGAGTCATCTCGCCGCGCGCGAGGCCGCGCTTGCGTCCGGGTCGCCGGATGCGGTCGTCAAACTCCAAGCCGTCGGCCGGGCCGGGAAACCGGGCTCGGCGTCAGCGGACAGGAACCAGGGCAAGGCTGTGAGTAAGGCCCAGGGCAAGTCCGCCGGAAAATCCGGGGGCAAGCCCCAGGAAATCGAAGCCAGACGCTACCGGACCTCGGACGGTTTTGTCGCCCTGCGGGGCAAGAACGCCCGGGCCAATCACATGCTGCTCGCCAAGGCGGCCAGCCCGTTCGATTATTGGTTCCACGCCGAGGGTGGCGCGGGGGCGCACGTGATCCTCAAACGCGACCATCCGGGCGTGGACATTCCCCGGCGCAGCCTGGAGGAGGCGGCGGTCCTGGCGGCCCTGGCCGGCTGGGAACGGGGTGCGGCCAAGGGGCGGGTCATTTGCGCCCTGGCCAAGGACGTGCGCCATATCAAGGGCGCGGCCCTGGGCGCGGTGGCCGTGGACAAAGTCCTGGAAAGCCTGGTCGTCACCCTCGACCCCGCTCTGGAAACCCGCCTGCGCCAAGACTGACGAGAGACCAGGGGCTCTGCCCCTGGACCCCGCTGGGGGGACAATTGTCCCCCGAGCCCCTACTTAGGGGGTCCGGGGGGGATAATCCCCCCCGGCGAGGAAGGGGTCCAGGGGAAGGGGCGGAGCCCCTTCCCCTGGATTGCCTTTCCCCATGCCTGGGGGTAAATCGTTATAAATGGCCGAGGAAGGGGGGCACCGATGTATTTTGAGGCCAAGTACGAGACCATGGCCCGTGAGGATCTGGAGCAGCTGCAGCTGGAGCGGCTGCAGTCCGTATTGACCCGGGTCGCCCGCAACGTTCCGTATTATCGCAAAAAATTCGACGAACTGGGCATCGACCCGGACGATTTTCGCGACCTGTCCGATGTGGCGCGGTTGCCGTTCACGGACAAGGGCGCTTTGCAAGACAATTACCCTTACGGTCTGTTTGCGGTGCCGCTGCGCGAGGTGGTGCGGCTGCACGCCTCCCCCGGCAGCGCGGGCAAGCCGGTAGTGGTGGGGTACACGGTCAACGACATCAAGCGCTGGTCGGAGCTGACGGCCCGGGTTCTGGCCGCGGGCGGGGCCACGCGCGACGACGTGGTGCAGATCGCCTTCGATTACGGGTTGTTCACCGGCGGCCTCGGGTTTCACGAGGGGGCGCAGCGCCTGGGCGCGGCGGTTATCCCGGCCTCGGGCGGAAACTCCCGCCGCCAGGTGATGATCATGCAGGACTATAAGACCACGGTCCTCGCCTGCACGCCGTCCTACGCCCTGCATCTGGCCGGGGTCATGGACGAGATGGGCATCAACGCCAATTCGTTGTCGCTTCGCTTCGGCCTCTTCGGGGGCGAGCCCTTGAGCACGGCCATGCGTCTTGAGATCGAATCGCGCCTCAAGCTGACGGGCACGCAGAACTATGGCCCGACTGAGGTCATGGGTCCGGGCGTGGCCGGGGAATGCGAAGCGCGCGGCGGCATGCATGTGAACGAAGACCATTTTTTGGCCGAGATCGTGGATCCGGCCACGGGCAAGGCGCTCGCCCCGGGTGAGACCGGCGAGTTGGTGCTCACTTCGCTGACCAAGGACGCCTTTCCGGTCATCCGCTACCGAACCGGCGACGTGACCCGGCTTTTGCCTGGCGATTGCCCCTGCGGCCGGACGTTTGTGCGTCTTGACCGGATGCTCGGGCGCACCGACGACATGCTGCTCATCCGAGGGGTGCCGGTTTTTCCCGGGACCATCGAAGCGGCCCTTTCTCAGATACCGGGCGGGGCTCCGGAGTATCGGGTGATCGTTGAGCGCGAGGGGGCTTTGGACACGGCCACGGTGCTCATCGAGACCTCGGAGGACATCTTTTTCGACCAGATGCGGCGGCAGAAGGAATTTGTCGATTCCATCAAGCGCAAGCTGCATTCCAGTGCCGGGGTGGCCTTCGAGGTCCGGCTGGTCGAGCGCTGTGACACGGCCCCGGACGCCACAGGCCAGGCACACGCGATCAAGGTGATTGACAAACGATCCTTGACTTGATTTCCAATCGGGGTATCCAGGGCTATTATGCCCGATATCCTGCCCGAAATGCCGGCGGGCTCGCCCGTCGACTCCTTTCTGCGTAAGCGGGGCTTCCTTGCCTGGGGCAAGCCGCCGCGACGGATGACGATTCGCTCCAAAATTCTCTTGGCATTCGTTTTGCTCGTGAGCGCGCCCATCGTGGCGGTCAGCCTGGCTGGCATGCTGGCCGGGGTGGAGAGCGAGCACGGCCATGTGCTCGAACACCTGGGGACGGTCGCGACCATCAAGGAAGCGCAAATCATCGTCTGGCTGCGCGCTCTGCATATCGACCTGAATTATATTTTAGATGACACCCTGGTCCGGGAGGCGCTCGACCGGATCGGGCCGGACCAGGAGAGCCCGGAGGGTGAGCAGGCCGTAAGCGCGCTCGGGAAGCGATTTACGCGGATGGCGGAGGTATCGGGGCGGTTTCGCGAGGTGTTTCTGATCGGGCCGGGCGGCCGTGTCCTGGCCGCTTCCGATCCGGCCATGATCGGCCGCGATTTGAGCGGGGAGGCATTTTTTAAAGACGCTCTGGGCCAAGCCGAGGGGTTGGTCCGGGTGGTGCCTGAACTCTCCGGATCCCCGGGCGCAAGCGTTATCATGGCCGCTCGCCGGGCGCTTTCGGCCGCGGGGCGTCCCTGGGGCGTTTTGTGCGGTTTCGCCGACACGGGCCGACTCGGCGCGATTATGGACGAGCGCGCTGGTCTGGGTCAGGCCGGGGTGACGTATCTCGTGGCCGCAAACGGCAAGGCGTTCACCCGGCTTACGCTATCCGGCCCGCCGCCGGTGACGGCCGAGATCGCGACCGCCGGGGTGCGGACGGCTATTAGGACCGGAGGCGATGTCAAAGGCTTTTGGCGCGATTCCCAGGGGGTTCCCGTGGCCGGGGCGGTGCGCTGGCTAGCCGGACCGGCCCTGGCCCTGGCGGTTGAGCAAGCGGAATTCGAGGCCATGCTGCCGACCTACAAGATGCTGCTGGTCAACGGAGCGGTGGCCCTGTTCTTTCTGGCCGCCGCCGCCTTTGCCGCGGTGCTCTTTACGCGCGATCTGGCCGCTCCGGTCGAGGCCTTGACCAAAGCCGCCCGGCGCATCGGCGAAGGCCAACTGGACGTCGTCGCCAGGGTGGACCGGACCGACGAGATCGGCGAACTTGGACGCGCCTTCAACGCCATGACTCAAAGGCTTCGCGAAGTCATCTCGGAACAGCGCGAGCGCATGGAGCAACTCGCCCAGACCAGGGAGGCGCTCAAGCAAAGCGAGGAAAAATACCGGGGCATATTCGAGGATTCGGTCTCCGGCATTTTCCTGTGTTCCAAGGACGGCGCTTTTTTTAACACCAATCCGGCCATGGCCGAGATTTTGGGCTTCGTTTCCCCGGAAGATATGACCGGCGGTTTGGTCAATGTCAGGGATAGCTATGTCGATCCCAGCGATCGCGACGAGCTTCTGCGCCGTTTGGCAAAGCGGGGCATGGTCAAGGAGTTCGAGACGCGCATGCGCCGCAAGGACGGCCGGGTCATCTGGGCCATGATCAACGCCCGCCTGGTCCAGGGTAAGGGCTGGAACGAGATTTTCCTGCAGGGAACCCTCACCGACGTGACAGCCCGCAAGGACGCCGAGCGCGATCTGCGGCGTTTGAGCGATTATTTGACCGGCGTTCTCGATTTCATGCCCTCGATCCTGGCCGGCCTGGACGCAACCTGCCGGGTCACCAGGTGGAACTCCAGGGCGGCCGAGGACACGGGGATTGCCGCGCAACAGGCCGCCGGACGCGAGATTGAGGAACTTTTGCCCCAGCTCGCGCCGCACGCCGGCCGCATCCATGAGGCCGTATCCGGCGGCCGGGCCCTGCGCATCGAGCGCGTAAGCGAGTGGCGGGGCGGTCAAACCAGGTATTTCGACGTCGTGGTCTACCCCTTGTCGTCGGCGGAAGGCGGCCCGCCCGGCGCGGTCATCCGGCTCGACGACGTGACCGAGCGCGAGAGCATCGCCGCCATGATGGTCCAGACCGAAAAGATGATTTCTCTCGGCGGGCTGGCCGCGGGCATGGCCCATGAAATAAACAATCCCCTGGGTGGCGTGTTGCAGGGCGTACAAAACATCATCCGCCGCGTAGACCCGGACATCGCCGCGAATAGGGCCGCTGCGGCCGAAATCGGCTGCCCGTTGTCCTCCGTCCGCGACTACCTGGAAAAACGCCAGATTCCGCATTTTTTGGAGGGCATCCGGGAATCCGGCCTGCGGGCGGCGCAGATCGTGGCCCACATGCTGGAATTCTCCAGGCGCAGTGAATCGCGCCTGGTCCAGGCCGATCTGGCCGCGATTTGCGACAAGGCCCTGGAATTGGCGGCCAGCGACTACGATCTGCGCAAGCGCTTGGATTTCCGCCAAATCAAGATCCAAAGAGACTACGACCCGGACCTGGGATTGGTCCCGTGCACGGTCACGGAAATAGAACAGGTGATCTTCAATCTGCTCAAAAACGCAGCCCAGGCCTTGTCTTTGGCCGCGACCAGGGAGCCTGCCATTAGCGTGCGCCTGCGGCGCGAGCCGGACATGGCCCGCATCGAGATCGCCGACAACGGGCCGGGTATGGACGAATCCACGAAAAGCCGCGTTTTCGAGCCGTTTTTCACCACCAAGGAGCCGGGCACGGGGACGGGTCTGGGTTTGGCGGTGAGTTTTTTCATCGTGACCCAAAACCACGGCGGGACCTTCAGGGTGGAATCCGAACCTGGCAAAGGCGCGACCTTCATCGTCAGGCTGCCCTTGGTGCGGAGGGAAACCAGGGAACAAAATAAGGACAAATTGTAATATTAAAATAGAGCTAAAAAGTTTACATGAATGAAAATAGATGATTGCTGGGCTAGATGGCGTATCCTTTGCAACCGCGAAGACCGGTGTATTTGGGCGCACACGCGATAATCCAAGGGGTGATACCGTGGAAAATTTAGATTTCTTGAATCTTCGCAAGTTCGCCGCACCTGAATTCATCTTCGGACTCGGAGCGGCCGACCTGGCCGGCCAGTACGCCGTGAATTACGAGGTGGATAGGGTTCTTGTGGTGACCGACCCCGGGGTGATCACGGCCGGCTGGGCCCAGTCGGTCATGGACTCGCTCGCCCGGGCCGGCGCTTCTGTCGTGCTTTTTTCCGGTGTCTCGGAGAATCCGAGGGATTACGAGGTGATGGAGGGGGCGGCGGTCTATGCCGCCGAGGGTTGTGGGGCGATCGTGGCCGTCGGCGGCGGTTCGCCCATGGACCTGGCCAAGGGCGTGGGCATCGTCTCGGCCAATGGCGGCCACATTTTGGACTATGAAGGGGCGGACAAGGTGCCTATTCCCTGCCCGCCGCTCATCTGCCTGCCGACCACGGCCGGGACCGGGGCCGAGGTGTCCCAATTCGCCATCATCACCGACACCGCCCGCCGGGTTAAGATCGCCATCGTGAGCAAAACCACGATACCGGACGTAGCCTTGATCGATCCCAAGCTGACCACGACCATGGACGCCAAACTCACCGCACATACCGGATTGGACGCCCTGACTCACGCCGTGGAGGCCTACGTTTCCAACGCGAGTTCGCCTATCACGGACATGTTTGCCCTCAGCGCCGTCCGGCGCGCGGGAAGGCACCTGGCCAAGGCCATGGCGCGGCCGAACGACATGATCCAACGCGGGGGCATGTGCCTGGCCAGCCTGGAGGCGGGTCTGGCCTTTTCCAATGCCATTTTGGGCGCGGTGCACGCCATGGCCCACAGTTTGGGCGGCTACCTGGACTTGCCGCACGGCGAATGCAACGCCATCCTTTTGCCCCACGTCATGGCCGCGAACTACGACTTTGCCCCCGAGCGCTTCGACGCCATCGCGGTCGCCCTGGGGGTGCGCCCGGACGGCCCGGGTGGATTGAACGGCCTTGACGCCTCCGGGCGCAAACAGGCCCTGGTCGGCGCGGTCAATGACCTCAAGCACTCAGCGGGGGTCACGCGCGGGCTGAGCGACCTGGGGGTGAGCCGGGCCGATATCGCCAATCTGGCCGCCAAAGCGGTTCTGGACCCCTGTATGTTGACCAACCCCACAACCTTGTCGCTCGAAGAGGTGGAAGAGATTTATGCAAGGGCCCTTTGATTCGGAAGAAGCCGACCGCCGCCGCTTGATGGGGCTTGGCGATCGCTCCTTCAAGAAGAGTTATTATCCCGAGCTGCGAAAAAGGCTTTTCGACCTGGAGCGGTTTCGGGCTCTGCTCGACCGGGCGGGCGAGGCCATTTTCCTGTGCGATCTGGCGGGCGGGCTGATCCTGGACGCCAACGAAGCCGCCAGGTCGCGCCTTGGCCTCACCGGCGCACCGGGGACGCTTCGCCTCGAAGTCGCGGTCCCTGCGGGGATCCTCGAAGTCATCGCCGAGGTGGTTTCGGGCCAAGCCGCCGCTCCGGTCCGCAGGGTCGCCTTGCCCGGACCCGGGGGCGCGGCAGTCCCCTTCGAGGTGAGTGTTGCCCTGCGTATGTTCGGCGAGGCGCGCCACGCCTTGGTGGTGGCCCGCGACATCTCCGAACAGATCGCCGCGGAGGAGGCCACGCGTCAAGCCTGGGCCAAATACCGGGATATTTACGAAAACGCCCCGGTGGGCATTTATCGCTCCACCCCCGCCGGGCGCTACATCGACGTCAACCCACGGTTCGCCGCCATGTTCGGGTACGTCTCGGCCGAGGAACTCCTGGCCTCGGTAACCGACATCGGTCGGCAGATTTGGTGCGATCCCGCCGACCGCGAAGCCATGATGGAAATCATCGAGCGCGAGGGCGAGGTCAGGGAATACGAGGCGAAAAATCGCCGCGCCGACGGCAGCGTCTTCTGGACTTCGCGCAACAAGCGGGTGGTGCGCGGCGCCGGCGGGGACATCGATTGTTTCGAATGCTTCGTCACCGACGTGACCGCCCGCAAGACGGCCGAGGAAAAGATCATAAAAGCCCAGAAGCACATCAAAAACATCATCGACTCCATGCCCTCGGTGATGATCGGGGTCGACCCCGAGGGTCGGGTGACGCACTTCAACCAGGCCGCCGAACGCGATACCGGCCTGTCCGCCGCTTCGGCCAGAGGGCGCGACATCCGCGAGGTCTTGCCCGGCTTGGCCGGGCAGATGGCCAGGGTCAGGGCGGCCGTGGCCGAACGCGTTCCCATGGCCACGGAAAAAAACGTCGTGTCCCGCGAGGGTGAGATCCACTACCAGGACGTCCTGGTGTATCCCTTGGTGGCCAACGGAGTGGAGGGCGCGGTCATACGGGTGGACGACGTGACCGACCGGGTGCGCATCGAGGAGATGATGCTCCAGTCGGAAAAGATGTTTTCCCTTGGGGGGCTCGCCGCCGGAATGGCCCACGAGATCAACAACCCCCTTGGGGGCATCCTGCAGGGCCTGCAAAACGTCAGGCGTCGCGTGGCCCTCGACCTGCCGGGCAATCTCGAAGCCGCCCGCGAGATCGGCTTGGATCTTGCGGCCATGCGCCGCTACCTGGAGCGGCGCGAGGTGTTCAGGTTCCTCGACGGCATCCAGGAATCCGGGGAGCGGGCGGCGCGCATCGTCAGTAACATGCTCGATTTCAGCCGCCGGGGGGAAGCGCGGAAAAAGCCCGCGGACTTGGTCGAAATCATGGAGAAGACCATCGCCTTGGCATCCAACGATTACGACCTGAAAAAACGCTTCGATTTTCGCCAGATCGAGATCAAACGCGAATTTGCGCCTGAACTGCCTCAGGTTGCCTGCGTCGCCGCCGAGATCGAGCAGGTGTTTCTCAATGTGCTCAAGAACGCGGCCCAGGCCCTGGCCGAGCGAGCGGGCGGGGAAAAACCGCGAATCGTCTTGCGCATGGCCAAGGAACTTGACAATATCCGCATCGAAGTCGAGGACAACGGGCCAGGCATGGAGGAAAAAGTGCGCAAGCGCATTTTTGAGCCGTTCTTCACTACCAAGGAGCCGGGCGTCGGCACCGGGCTTGGCCTGTCTGTTTCCTATTTCATCATCACCCAGAACCATAGCGGGTCGTTCACCATGGAATCCGAACCGGGCAAGGGCGCCAACTGCGTCATCCGCCTGCCGATCGGGGGGGCGTCGTGAGCGCCGCGCCCGTGGTTCTGGTGGTGGACGACGAGGAGATGGTTAGGGAAAACCTCGGGGCCTATCTCGACGACGAGGGCTTCACCGTGTTCCTCGCCGAAAGCGGCGAAGCGGGGCTGGCTTTGCTTGGGCGGCAAGGCTGCGATGTGGCCGTGGTGGACATGCGCCTGCCTGGAATCAACGGCAATAAATTTATCCAGGAAGCGAACGCGCAAAACCCCGGGTTGCGTTTTTTGATCCATACCGGTTCGCTCAACTACAGCCCCCCGGCCGAATTCGCCCGCCTCGGGTTGACCTCGGACAGGGTGTTCATCAAGCCCGTGCCCGACATGTCGGTCATCGCCGAGGCCATAAGACGGATCGTTGCCGGGGAGGAAAAGCCGTGAATTCCGCCCCGGTCAGGATATTGACCATTGACGACGAGCCGATGGTCAGGGAAAGCATCGCCGCCTATCTCGAGGACAGCGGGTTTCAGTTGCTCCAAGCCCAAAACGGGCGCGAGGGCTTGGAAATCTTTCGCCGCGAGAAGCCGGATCTCATTCTGGTGGATTTGCGCATGCCGGAAGTTGACGGTCTCGACGTGCTTTCGGCCGTGCGGCGCGAATCCCCCGGCACGCCGATCATCGTGGTCTCCGGAACCGGGGTGTTGCAGGACGCCATCGAGGCCCTGCGGCGCGGCGCCTGGGACTTCGTGACCAAGCCCATCTCCGACATGGTCGTGCTCGAACACGCCGTGAGCAAGGCTCTGGAGCGCTCCGGGCTTTTGCGCGAAAACGCCGCCTACCAGACCGGCCTGGAAACCAGAATTCGCGAGCGCACCGCGGATTTGGAGCTGGCGAACGCGAGGTTGCGGGCCACGCTCACGGCCACGGTCAATTCTATCGCCACCATGGCGGAAATGCGCGACCCGTATACCGCCGGACACCAGAAGAAGGTCTCGCTCCTGGCCGAGGCCTTGGCCGAGGAACTGGGCCTCGGCGAAGACCGGGTGGAATGCGTGCGCGTCGCCGGCATGGTCCACGACATCGGCAAGGTCTGCGTGCCGCTTGAGCTTCTGGCCAAACCCTCGCGGCTTGAGGTCCACGAGATGGAATATATCAAGATGCATTCCACGTGGGGCCATGAGATACTCAAGGACATCCCCCTGCCGTGGCCGGTCGCCGAAATCGTGCTCCAGCACCACGAGCGTCTGGACGGCTCGGGCTATCCGCGAGGGCTCACGGACAAGGACCTGCTCCAGGAATCCCGGATCATCGCCGTGGCCGACGTGGTCGAGGCCATGAGTTCGAATCGGCCCTACCGGCCGGCCAGGGGCGTCGGACTTGCCCTGGCGGAGATCACCGCCAACCGGGGAGTCAAGTACTGCCCGGACTGCGTGGACGCCTGCAACCGCCTGCTGGGGCCGGACGGCTGTATCAATAACTCTTTCTGCCTGTTGCCTTAGCCGACAGCCGCCGAGAACAACCGGAGAGCGCCGATGCCCCCCATGCCGTTAAAGGACAAACTGGAGTTCCCCGGGGAACCGCTCTACCTGGTCGACGGCAGCTCCTTTTTGTACCGGGGTTTTTACGCCTATCCCGACCTGCGCCGCTCGGACGGACTGCCGACCAACGCCCTGTTCATTGTTCTGCGCATCCTGCTTCGGCTGTTGCGCGAGGAAAAACCTCGGCATGTTGGATTTTTTCTCGATGGCAAGGGCAAGAACTTCCGCCACGAACTCTATCCCCTGTATAAGGCCAACCGTGAAACCATGCCCGAACCGCTGACGCTTCAGATCGAACCGCTCAAGCGCGGCGTCGGACTGCTCGGCTTTCCCTTGCTCATCCTGGACGGAGTCGAGGCCGACGATGGCATCGCCAGCCTGGCCAGGCGTTTTGGGGCGAGCATGCCGGTGGTCATTGTCGGCTCGGACAAGGATCTGCGCCAATGCTTAAGCGACAACGTGGTCCTGTGGGACCCGGGCGGCAAGCAGGATAAAATCGTCACCTTGGCCGGTTTCTCGGAGGAATACGGCATCGCCCCTGCCTCTTGGCCGGATCTCCAGGCCCTGGTCGGGGACGCGAGCGACAACATCCCCGGCGTCGCCGGCATCGGCCCCAAGTCGGCCATGTCCCTGATCCGCGATTGGGCGGGCCTGGAAGAGCTCAAAGACCATGTGAGCGAGATCAAACCAGCCTGGCGTGACAAGATTGCTCCGCATCTGGAGGAGGCCTTCGTTTACCGCGAACTGACCCGGCTCAAAACCGATTGCCTGCCGGACTTGCGCCTGGACGAGCTGCTTCTGCGGCCCGCCCCCAAAAAGGACATCCTCGCCTTTTTCGCCGAATTCGAATTCCGCTCCCTGGCCCGGGAATTGGCCAATGCCCTGGAGAAGACCGCTCCGGAACCGGCCGCCGCTCAAGCCCAGAAGCCAGGGGCCCAAAAGTCGGTCGCGCGGCAACTGTCGCTTTTCGCCGCCCCGGTTGCCAACACCGCCGCCACAGCGCAGGCTTCGCAAACGCCGCCGCCACCCCCGCAATTCGTCGACACCGCCGGCCTCTCGGAACTGCTCAGACTGTCCGGACTGCCGGGCGCGAGCATCGGGCTGGTCGCGATGGACGGGGAGCTCGACATCGCCCTGGATGGCCGCGAATACCGCTTCACGGGCGCCCCGGCGCAAGGGGCGGCCCTTCTCGTCAAGGCCGGCCGCATCTATACGCCCTCGTTCAAGGACCTGCTTGCTCGCGAGCAGGCCTTCGCGGCGGTAAAGCTTGAAACCTGGTTCGACTTGAGCCTGGCCGGCTACCTGCTCAATCCCGAAGACCGCAACTACGCCTTCGAGCGCCTCCTGTCCGGCTACGGCGAGTTCTTGCGCGAGGACGCGGGGCGTCCCGGAGCCCTGGCCGCCCTGGAGCTTGGTCTCGTGCTGGAGAACAAAATCGGCTTGGCTTCGCTGGGCGATCTCATGCGCGGACTGGAAATTCCGCTCATCCCGGTGCTGGTGGGTATGGAACAGGCCGGCATCGGCCTGGACCTGGGGCAATTCGAAATCTTTCTGCGCGAGGTGAGCGCCGATCTCGACCGGCTTACCGGCGAAATTTACACCCTGGCCGGAAGCAGGTTCAACATCCGCTCGAACAAGCAATTGGCCGAGATCCTCTACGACCGCCTGGGGCTCAAGCGCCAAGGTAAAACCCCGGGCGGGGCGGTCTCGACCTCGGTGGAGGCCCTGGAACGGTTGGAGGGCGCCCATCCGGTGGTGGACTTACTTCTCGCCTTCCGAAAACTGGAAAAGCTGCGCTCGACCTACCTTGAGCCCCTACCCAAACTCATCGGTCCGGGCGGGCGCATCCACACCACTTTCAACCAACTGGCCACAGCCACGGGACGGCTTTCCAGCAGCAATCCCAATCTGCAAAACATTCCCATTCGGGGCGATATGGGCCGGCGCATGCGCGCCTGCTTCACGGCAAAGCCCGGCTTCGCCCTGGTCGCGTCCGACTATTCCCAAATCGAACTGCGGGTTTTGGCCCATTTTTCCGGCGACGAGCCCCTGATCGCCGCGTTCGAACACGGCCTGGACATCCATGCCCAAACCGCGGCGCTCTTGTGCGATAAGAAACCGGACGAGATCAGCCCGGATGAACGCAGGCTGGCCAAAACCATCAATTTCGGCCTGCTCTACGGCATGGGACCGCAGAAACTCAGCCGGGAACTCGGCATCACCATGAACCGGGCCAAGGAGTTCATCGCCAAGTACTTCGAGCGCCTGACCAAACTCAAGCAGTTCTACGAAACCGTCATCGAAGGGGCGGTCAAGGCCGGCTACGTGACCAGCCTGGCCGGCAGACGCCGTTTCCTGCCTGAACTGCATTCCCAAAACAGCCAACTACAATCCCAGGCCAAACGCCAGGCGGTCAATACCGTCATCCAAGGCAGCGCCGCCGATATCATCAAAATGGCCATGATCGCCGTGGCCGCCGATGAGCGGCTTGGCGCCCTCGGCGCAACGCTCATCCTGCAAGTCCACGACGAACTGGTGCTCGAAGCGCCCGAAAAAACCGCCGCCGAGGCCGGCCGGCGGCTTGCGGAAATCATGAGCAAAATATACACATTGCGGGTTCCCTTGGCCGTGGATACCGGCGTGGGCCGCACCTGGGCTGAAGCCCACTGATGCGGCAGACTCCGCCAGAGGAGGCTTTGCCTCCTCTGGACTCCTCCGCCGGGGGGGGCAATTGTCCCCCCCGGCCTCCCCGCGTAAGGGGGCCGGGACGCATTGTTTATCGGGGATATAATGTTGGGTCGGGCCGGGTCGCCTTCCAATCTTGAAACCTTTAACAAGCACAGTTTTTCTTTGGTTACCCTATGACGAGCACACCCAAGACCATCCAGGAAGACTTGGCCCGGTCCAAGAGCTATTATCAGCGCAACGACGTCCTGCGCTCTCTTATGGGCCTCGGCAACGCCCTGCGCGGGCTGGTGGGAGCCAAAGTCGCCGGGCCGGACAAGGCGCGCATCGACACCATGCTGCGCGAAAGCTACCAGAATATAAACAAGTTCGAGAAAGTTAGGGAATTCGCGCCCAAAGGCCTGGCCTACGTCAAGGGCGAAGAAAAAACGATGCTCGCGGCGCTGTTGCCCGTGGTCAAACAAATCGACGAGGCGCTTAAGCGCGAAGGCCTGGAAGCCATGCGCGCCCGCAAGCTCCTCATCGACCAGATGGTCATTAAGGGCAACAAACTGCTCGCCGAAAAAAACGTGGGCGAAGCCATGCGCTGCTACCGTGAAGCCGTGGCCGAATTCAAGGACGAAACCGGGCTTTTTCCCCTAATCGCCACCCGGCTCATCGACACCGGCCATTTCAAACAATCCATCGAATTCTCCCGCCGGGCGGTGTTCGAAAGCCCGGCTAACCCCAGGGCCCACGATCTGCTGCAAACCGGCCTGATCAAGACCGGGGACTGGGATGCTGCGGATAAATTTTTTGCCGAGGCGCAAAAGCAACTGGGCGAAAACGCCTATTTCCTCCAACTCCAGGCCATGATCAAAGCCAAACGTGGCGACCTCCCCGGAGCCGCGGCGGCTGCCGAAAAAGCTCTGGCTCTCGACTCCTCCCTGGAACAGGCCGCCAAGATACTCAAGAAAGCCAAGTCTGGTTAAGTTTGAGGGGGCGGGGGCGAGATTATCACTATGGACATCATTGTCGATCCTACGGCGTTCCAGCGTTTATGTTGGATTTGGCGGTTTGGCGGGGCGAGGACGGCCTTGGTCCCGACCATGGGCTATCTGCATGCCGGCCACGCCAGCCTGCTGGCGGCGGGTCGCGAACGGGCGGACAAGTTGGCGCTGAGCGTCTTCGTCAATCCCTCCCAGTTCGGTCCGAACGAAGATTTTGCGCGTTATCCCCGCGACCCCGAGCGCGACGCGGCCGTTGCCGAGGCGGCAGGGGTGGACGTCATGTTTATGCCCGAGCCCGGGGCCATGTATCCTCCCGGGTACGCCACCTGGGTGGACGTGCCGGATCTGGCCAAGGGGCTTTGCGGCGCGAGCCGGCCCGGCCATTTTCGCGGCGTGGCCACGGTCGTGGCCAAGCTCTTTTTGCTGGCCTTGCCGAGCATGGCCTTTTTCGGCCAAAAGGATTGGCAGCAGTTGGCCATCCTGAAACGCCTGGCCCGGGACTTGGGCTTTCCGGTCGAGATAATCGGCCTGCCCACGGTGCGCGAGCCGGACGGCTTGGCCTTAAGTTCGCGCAACGTGTATTTGAGCGAGGCCGAGCGCGCCCAGGCCCCGGCTCTGCAAGAGGGCTTGCGCCTGCTTCGGGATTGGGTCCAATCCGGGCAGACCGGCGCGGCGGAATTGACCGCCCGGTTGCGCGCCTGGTACGGCCAGCGCATCCCGCTCGGCGGGCTGGACTATCTGGAGATCGTCGATCCGGATTCGCTCGCGCCCTTGGACCACGTCGGCGACAAGGCTTTGGCGGCCGTGGCCATGCGGTTTGGCCGGACCCGGCTGATCGACAATCTGCTGGTGGGCCGTGGCTAGGCAGAGCCGCCGGCGCGCCGTGGAAATTTGACAACGCACCTCGACCTATGCCAGGTTGCGGCGTTTTCTTGTAGTAAATCCCTGGCCCACGGCCGGGACGGCGTCTCCCAGGCTCCCTTACGGTTGGGCCGGCGGCGGCGACCAAGCCATATGAACGGAGGATTCATAATGATTGCGTGTCAAGGCCGGTATTTGTTCACTTCAGAATCGGTGACCGAAGGGCATCCGGACAAGGTTGCCGACCAGATTTCCGACGCGGTGCTCGACACCATCATCGGGCAGGACCCGGACGCCCGCGTGGCCTGCGAAACCCTGGTGACCACCGGGCTGGCCTTCATCGCCGGCGACACCACCAGCGCCTATGCCGATTTTCCGGCCATCGTGCGCGAGACCGTCAAGGAGATCGGCTACAACAGCTCGGCCATGGGCTTCGACTGGGAAACCTGCGCCGTGATTTCCTCGGTGGACAAGCAGTCGGCCGACATCGCCATGGGCGTCAACCGCAAGAATCCCGAGGAGCAGGGTGCCGGCGACCAGGGCATGATGTTCGGATTTGCCTGCGACGAGACCGAGACGCTCATGCCCATGCCGATCTATTACGCCCATAAGCTGTCGCGCCGCCTGGCTTATGTTCGCAAGAACAATATCCTCGATTTCCTGCGGCCCGACGGCAAGACCCAGGTGGCCGTGGAGTACGTCAACGGCAAGCCGGCGCGCATCGACAACGTGGTCGTGGCCTGCCAGCACGACGAGAACATCGCCTACCAGGATCTGGCCGAGGCGGTGAAGAAGGAAGTCATCGAGAGCGTTTTGCCCAAGGAAATGGTCGACAAGAACACTAAGATATTCATCAACACCACCGGCCGGTTCGTGATCGGCGGGCCCATGGGCGACTGCGGCCTGACCGGGCGCAAGATCATCCAGGACACCTACGGCGGCATGGGCAACCACGGCGGCGGCGCGTTTTCCGGCAAGGACCCCTCCAAGGTCGACCGCTCCGGCGCCTACATGGCCCGGTACATCGCCAAGAACGTGGTGGCCGCGGGCCTGGCCAAGCGCTGCGAAGTCCAGATCGCCTATTGCATCGGCGTGGCCCAGCCGGTTTCGGTGCTGGTGACTTCGCAGGGCACCAGCGACATCTGCGACGAGGATTTGACCAAGGCCGTGCGCGAGGTCTTCGACCTGCGCCCGTACTTCATCATCAAGCGCCTGGACCTGCGCCGTCCGATCTACAAGAATTCGTCCTGCTACGGCCATTTCGGCCGCGAACGCCCGGACTTCACCTGGGAGCGCACCGACGCCGCGGCCGATCTGAAAACGGCCCTGAAAGTCTAGCCGGATTGACCTCGATACGGCCGGGAAACGCGATGCTTTCCGGCCGTTTTTTACATAAGGGGCATTGACCCCCGTGCGCCGCCCCGGCCGTGATTGACGCAGGCTTTCGCTTCCAGTATGCCGCTTAGGTCTCGAATCACCCAATACTATGACCTTCGCGGCGCAACGGACGGCCGCCGGCGCGAGAGGAACCACAAGCATACGCATGGCGCTTCAATCTCATATTCGCAATTTCAGCATCATCGCCCATATCGATCACGGCAAGTCCACCTTGGCCGACCGTATCCTGGAAATAACCGGGCTGGTGGCCGAACGGGACCGCCGCGAGCAGTACCTCGACCGCATGGATCTCGAGCGCGAGCGCGGCATCACCATCAAAGCCCAATCCGTGCGCATCCCCTATAAAGCCGCCGACGGCCGCCAGTACGTCTTAAATCTCATCGACACCCCGGGTCACGTGGATTTCAGCTACGAGGTCTCGCGCAGCCTGGCCGCCTGCGAAGGCGCGCTGCTCGTGGTCGACGCCACCCAGGGCGTCGAGGCCCAGACCCTGGCCAATGTCTTTCTGGCCCTGGACCACGATCTTGAAGTCATTCCGGTGCTCAACAAGATCGACCTGCCCAGCGCCGACCCGGAGCGGGTCAAGACCGAGATCGAGGAGGTTATCGGCCTGTCCGCTGCCCAGGCCTTGGCCGTGAGCGCCAAGACCGGTCTGCACGTCGACGAGGTCCTGGAAGCCATCGTGACCAAGCTGCCGCCGCCCGAAGGCGATCCGGACGCCCCCCTGGCCGCGCTGATTTTCGATTCCTGGTACGACGCCTACCAAGGCGTGGTGGTGCTCTTTCGGGTCATGGACGGGGTGGTCACCCCCGGACTCAAGGTCAGGATGTTCGCCACCGGCGCGGAGTACGAGGTGGCCAGGCTGGGGGTCTTTTCCCCGGACGCCATGGATTCCAAGCAGTTGGGGCCGGGCGAGGTCGGCTTTCTCACCGCGGGCATGAAAGATCTCTCCGAGGCCCGGGTCGGCGACACCATCACCTCGGCCGCCCGTCCCGTGAGCGCGCCTTTGCCCGGCTTCAAAGAAATCCAGCCCATGGTCTTCTGCGGGCTGTATCCCGTGGACGCCGATGAATACGAGACGCTCAAGAGCGCCCTGGAGAAGCTCCAGCTCAACGACGCCGCCCTGACCTACGAGGCCGAAACCTCCCAGGCCCTGGGCTTCGGCTTCCGTTGCGGCTTTCTCGGGCTGCTCCACATGGAGATCATCCAGGAACGCCTGGAACGCGAATTTTCCGCCAACCTGATCGCCACCGCCCCCTCGGTCATCTACAAAGTGACGACCCTGGCCGGCAAGACCCACGACATCGACAATCCGAGCAAGCTGCCCAAAGCCGCGGAAATCGCCACTCTGAGCGAACCTTACGCGCGCCTGGAAATCCATTCGCCCGGCGAATACGTGGGCAACATTTTTCAGCTGTGCGAAGAAAAACGGGGCATCCAAAAGGACATTCGCTACCTGACCTCCAAACGGGTCATCATCACCTATGAACTGCCCTTCGCCGAGGTGGTCTACGACTTTTTCGACAAGCTCAAATCGATGACCCGGGGTTACGCCTCGCTGGACTACGAAGTCATCGACTACCGTGTCAGCGACCTGGTCAAGCTCGACATCCTGATCAACGGCGATCCGGTGGACGCGCTCTCGGTCATCGTGCACCGCGACAAAGCTTACGCCCAGGGCCGCGCCCTGGCTCTCAAACTGCGCGGGGTCATCCCCCGCCAACTTTTCGAGGTGGTCATCCAGGCGGCCATCGGCACCAAGATCATCGCCAAGGAACGGGTCGCGCCCCTGCGCAAAAACGTCACCGCCAAATGTTATGGCGGCGACATCACGCGCAAACGCAAACTGTTGGAAAAACAAAAAGAAGGCAAACGCCGCATGAAACGCATGGGCAACGTCGAAATCCCCCAGGAAGCCTTCCTGGCGGCCCTTAAGGCCGGAGATTAGATGGAGCGAGGGAATTGGAGGAATTGGGTGAGGAACCTTTTTTTCAAAAAAGGTTCCTCACCCCCATCTCCTAAAAACTTTAAAGTCTTTTGGGGAAGAGGGGTCTGGGGAGAAACCCCTTTTGTTCACAAAGGGGGTTTCTCCCCAGATTCACTCCCTCAAAAAAAAGCTAAGAATAAAAGAGGCTCATATGAATCCCAGATGGCAAAGTTTGCTTAAGGAATACGTCGAAGCCCTGGCCGTGGCCGTGATTTTGGCTCTGGTCATCCGTTCCTCGGTGATCCAGGCCTTCAAGATCCCTTCGGGTTCGATGCTGGAAACGCTGCAGATCGGCGACCATCTTTTGGTCAACAAGTTCCTTTACGGCCTGAAGCTGCCCTTCACGAACATCGTGGTCCTGCCCATTTCCGACCCGGCCTTCCAAGACGTCATCGTCTTCGAATTCCCCGAGGACCCCTCCAAGGACTTCATCAAACGGGTCATGGGCCTGCCCGGGGACACCATCGAAATCAAAGACAAGGTCGTCTACCGCAACGGCGCAAAAGTCGACGAACCGTATACGCAATTCAAACATCCGGACTCGGACTCGGACCTGGAAAACTTCGGCCCGATCACCGTGCCCAAAGACAAGTATTTCTGCATGGGCGACAACCGCGACGAGTCCTACGACTCGCGGCGCTGGGGCTTTGTGGACCGCTCCAAAATCAAGGGCAAGGCCTGGCGCATCTATTGGTCCTGGGGCGATTCGCCCATTTCCGTACGCTGGGAGCGGATCGGGAAACTGGTACAATAAGGCGAATCAGGGGAAAACCCTTTTTGTCCGAAAAACGCTTTTGATTTCCATGGCGCTTTGAAAAGCGGCAAGCCCCTGGTCCTCCGGCCAGGGGCTTTTTTATGTGGTAAAATTTCTTGGAATATTCGCCTGTTGCTAGTTTCGCACCCGAAGCGGGCTCAATCCGCGCGGGCTTGCCGCTTGCGCGGGGTTGCTGTTACCCAAGGAATCAAATCGAAACAAAGAGGGCATCGAGCTTGTGAACCATTACAAAACCTTCCTTCGACTCGGATTCTGGGGCGGCGCGCTGGCCGTCTTTTGGCTGATCGTGTCGCACAGCTACTTTTTGTTCCACGGTGTGGCCGAGATTTTTTCCATCGCCGTGGCCAGCGGGGTTTTTTTTCTCGCCTGGAATACCAAGGATCTCTCGGAAAACGATTACGTGAGCTTTTTGGGCATCGGCCTGTTTTCGGTGGCCGTTCTCGATCTGTTCCATACTCTGGCCTTCGAGGGAACCGGACTCTTTACCGGACACAGGACCAACACCTCGGTCCAGCTGTGGATAGCAGGCCGGTATACCGAATGCCTTGTGTTCCTGGTCGCCCCGTACTTCTTGCGCCATAAACTGCGAAAGTACCTGGCATTTTTCGGCCAACTTCTCTGGGTCGGGTTGATATTCGCCTCCATATTCTATTTTAAGATTTTTCCAGGATGCTATCCTGATGACAGACATTGGACAGCATTTAAGATTAGCAGCGAATACATCATCACGGCGATCTTTCTTCTCGCAGCAATCAACCTCTACCGTCATAGATTGATGTTTTCAGCCACTGTTTATAAATATTTAATCGCCGCTATTCTGGTAAAAAGCGCGGCGGAAGTAACTTTTACCATGTATTGGAGCGACAATTACATCTACTACAACATGCTTGGTCACTACGGAAAAGTTATATCGTTCTATTTCATATACAAGGCTATCATCGAATCGGGCATCAAAGATCCGTTCTCGGTGCTGGTGCACAATCTTAAAATCCGCGAAGAGCTATACGAAACATTGGCGAAAAATCTGCCCGAAACCGCAGTGATGATTTTCGACAAGAATTTCAATTATACCTTGGCCGAGGGCGAGGTGCTGCAGACCGTTGGCCTGTCACGGGCCGCGATCGAAGGCAAGGGGGTGCACGAAATATTCCCCGAGGAAATCAACGCCGTGCTCATCCCGAAATTCGAGGCCGCCCTCGCCGGCCGGCGCTCAAACCTTGAGTTGCAGTGGTGCGGCCGGTTCTTTCACGTGCATACCTTGCCTGTGAGGACGGACTCGGGCGATGTCTTCGCCGGCTTGATCATGACTTTGGACATCACCGACCGCAAGCAGATGGAGCTAGCTCTGGAGAAGGCTGCCGCCACGGACCGGCTGACCGGCATTCACAACCGCGAGAAGATCGAAACCGAGTTGGAAAACGAGCTGGAGCGTTCGCGCCGGTATGATTCTACTATGTCGCTCATCATGTTCGACATCGATTTCTTTAAAAATATCAATGATACCCATGGCCATTCGAGCGGTGACCAGGTCTTGCGGTATATCGCCTGCATCGTGAGCAATAATGTTCGGTCGGTGGATTATTTCGGCCGTTGGGGCGGCGAGGAGTTCATGCTGGTCCTGCCGGAAACCGGCATCGAGGCTGCCGGTCTTTTGGCGGAAAAACTGCGCCGCCTGATCGAACACTGCGCAGTGGACAACATCCGGGGCATCACCTGTAGTTTCGGCGTGGCGCAACTGGAGGAGATGGACTCTCCGGGCAGAATCATCAAACGGGTCGACGCCGCCTTGTATCTGGCCAAAAGAAACGGTCGCAACCGGGTGGAGATCGCCTGAGACTATAAGGTCGGGTGAAACCCGCATGATGTGGTAAATAAGAGCCCCGTTGAGGGGACAGGGGGGGACCATGCTCCCCGGAGGGTTATCCCCCCAGGTAGGCTTTCTTGACGGCCGGGTTGTCGGCCAGTTCGGCGGAGGGTCCGGAGGCGACAATTTCCCCGGTATCCATGACGTAGCCCCGGTGGGCGAAGCGCAACGCCAGGCGGGCGTTTTGTTCGACGAGCAGGATGGTCAGGCCCTGTTCATTGAGTTTTTTGAGCGTGCGGAACATTTCGTACATGAGTAGCGGTGAGAGGCCCATGGAGGGTTCGTCCAGGAGCAGGGTCTGGCATTTGCTCATGAGCGCCCGTCCCAGGGCGAGCATTTGCTGTTCGCCGCCGGACAGGGATTCGCTGCGCTGGTTGCGGCGTTCGGCCAGGCGCGGGAACAGGTCGAAGACCCGCTCCAGATCGGCGTTGATGATGCTTGCGTCGTCCTTGCGGGCGTAGGTGGCGAGCGTCAGGTTCTCCATGACCGTCAGGTTGCCGAAGATGTGGCGTCCTTCGGGCACCAGGGCCATGTGCAGTTTGCGGACTACGTCGTGGGGTTCGGTGGCGAGCAGGCTCACGCCTTCGAAGAGGATGTCGCCGGAGACGACTTTGGGCGCTTCGGGCGGGGGCAGGCGCATGATCGAATGCAGGGTGGTGGTCTTGCCCGCGCCGTTGGCGCCGATGAGCGTGACGATTTCACCCTTGTCCAGGCTGAAGTTTATGCCATGGAGGGCTTCGATGTTGCCGTATTTGACCCGAAGGTCGCGGATTTCGAGCAGCATCAGATTGCGTCGTCTCCCAGATAGGCTTTGATCACGTCCGGGTTGGCCTGGATCTCCTCCGGCGTGCCCTCGGCGATGGTCCGGCCGAAGTCGATGACCTGGATGCGGGTGCATAGCTTCATGACCACGTCCATCTGGTGTTCGATCATCCAGATGGCCAGGCCGAATTCCTTATGAATCCAGCCGACGAGCTTGATCAGGTCATCCACGTCGGCGCTGGAGAGCCCGGCGGCCGGTTCGTCGAGCATGAGCAGTTTCGGTTTGACCGAAAGCGCCCGGGCGATTTCCACGCGGCGTTGCAAACCGTAGGGCAGGTTTTTGGGCAGTTCCAGGGCGTATTCGGCCAGGTTCAGGGCTTCGAGGATTTCGCGCGCGTTGCGTTCGATGGCCGCCTCGCGCCGTTTGTAGCGTTCGGTGCGCAGGAAGCAGTCCCACAGCCCGTATTCCAAATGGTAATACTGACTGACCCGGATATTGTCGAGCACGGAGAGATCGAACCACAGACGGATGTTCTGGAAGGTGCGGGCGACGCCCAGGGCGGTGACCTTATGGGGCTTGAGCCCGGCGGTGTTTTTCCCCTGGAAGCAAACCTGTCCGGCGCTCGGGGCATAGAAGCCGCTGACCACGTTGAAGACCGTGGTCTTGCCCGCGCCGTTGGGTCCGATCAGGCCCAGGAGCTCCCGGCCTTCGAAAGTGGTCTCGAACTCGCAGACCGCCCGCAGGCCTCCGAAATCCCGGGTGAGGTTGACGACTTCCAGCAGGGCCATGGGTTATTTTCCGTTCCCCAGAAAGCGGCGCAGCCTGGGGAAGATGTCGGTGAATTCGCGGTGGCCGAAAAAGCCTTCCGGGCGAAACTGCATGAGCAGGATGAGCATCATGGGGATGAGGACCCATTTGCCTACCTGCAGGGGCCTGAGCACTTCCATGAGCAGGGTGAAGACGATGGCGGAGAGCGTGGCGCCCGAGATCGAGCCCATGCCGCCGAGATAGACCATGACCATGGCCTCGGTGGACTTGATGATCGTGAACGAGCCCGGGTTGATGTAGCCGAGCACGAAGGCGAAGAGTCCGCCGGCGATGCCGGCCAGGCCCGAGGAGAGCATGAAGGTGACCAGTTTGATCCGGTCGGTGTCGACGCTCATGATTTCGGCGGCGATTTCGTCCTGGCGCACGGCGTCCACGCCCTTGCCGAAGGTGGAGGAGACGTAACGCCGGATCACGACCAGGGTGAAGACGACGGCCGCGAACACCCAGAGTATCATCCAGGGGATGTCCCAGACGGCGGTCATGGCCTCGGTGACCTTGGCCATGCCCATAAATCCCCGAGCTCCGCCGACGGCGCCGACGTTTTCAATGGTGCTTTTGATGATGTAGCTGGCGGCGATGGTGATGATGGCCAGGTAGTCCCCCCGGGTCTTAAAAGACGGCAGGGCGACGAGCAGGCCGGTGACGGCCGCGGCCAGGCCCCCGGCCAGGAGCAGGAGCGGGAAGACGAAGACCGCGAGATGTCCCGGCAGATAGGGACCGCCCATAAAGCCGTCCGGCGCGAACAGGGCCACGGACAGAACCGAGGAGACGTACGCCCCCACGGCCATGAAGCCGGCGTGGCCGCAGGAGAATTCACCCATGTTGCCGTTGACCAGGTTGAGGCTGGTGGAGAGGATGATGTTGATGCCCATGAACATCAGCACCGACTGCCAATAGAGATTGAGGGTGTCGGTGGCCGAGGCCGTAAGGATCAGGCCCAGAAGCGAGATCGTGGCCAGGGGGACGATGAAGCGTCGCATGGGGCGTCAGATCTTGGTTCTGCGGGCCACGCCGAAAAGCCCCGTGGGTTTGAGCGAGAGGATGAGCAGCAAAATGGAAAAGGCGATCAGGTCGCGGAAGGTGGAGGGGAAAAAAGCCACGACCATGATCTCCACAAATCCCAGCAAAAAGCCGCCGGCAAAGGCGCCCCTAATCGAGCCGATGCCGCCGACCACGGCGGCGATGAAGGCTTTCCAGCCGATGAGCGCGCCCATGAAGGGGTCGAGCACCGGGTAGGACATGGCGAAGAGCACCCCGGCCAGGGCGGCGAAGCTCGAGCCCAGGACGAAGGTGAAGACGATGACCGTGTCGGTCGGGATGCCCATGAGCGGCACGGCGAAACGGTCGTAGGAGATGGCCTGCATGGCCATGCCGATTTTTGTCTTGCCGACCACGTAGTGCAAAAAGAGAAACGAAAGCACGGCCACGAGGATAACGGCGACCTTGAGGTTGGTGACGCTCACTCCGCCCAGGGAATACACGACCTGCGGCACGAGGGAGGGGAAATTCTTGCGGCTGGCGCCGAACAGCGCCAGGTTGCCGTTTTCCAGGACCAGCCCGCACATGAGCGCGGTGATGACCACGTAGAGCTTGTGCGCACCCTTGCGCCGCAGCGGCCGGTAGGCCACCCGCTCGAGAGTGACGCCGAGGGCCGAAGTGAGGATCATGGATATGGGGATGGTCAGGGCGAGCACGGCCCAGCCGGGCATGCCCGGGGGAATGATTCCGGTCTTGCCCAAGAGAAAGGTGGCTCCGAAGAAAGCGAAATAGGCCCCGGCCATGAAGATGTCGCCGTGGGCAAAGTTGATCAGCGAGAGCACGCCGTAGACCAGGCAGTAGCCCAGGGCGATCAGGGAATAGAAACTGCCCCATTGCAGGGCGTTTAATATGTTTTGAATGAACGATTCCAAAAGGCCATCCTCGCCGGTCCGATTGAGCGGATTGCATACCGCAGGGCCGGTCTCCGGACAAGCCCAAGCCCCGGCCTCTTCGCGGGAGCGGCCGGTCTCGTGGAGATTATCCCACCTAAATTACGGAAGTTTTTTGAATGGGGATTGGGGGAAACTTTTTTTCAAAAAAGTTTCCCCCAGGCGTGTTCGTCTTTTACGGGCAAACGGATTTATAGAAGCTGAACTTGCCTTGTTCGTCGATCTTGACGACCACGGCGCACTTCACCGGATCGCCGCCCGAGGGGAAGCTCATCTTGCCGGTGATGCCGTCGAAGTCCTTGACCTTCTGCAAGGCGTCCTTGACGGCCTCGCGGTCCTTGGCCACGTCGCCGGTCACGCCGGCGTTTTTAATGCCGGTCAACATCAGGTTGATGGCGTCCCAGGTCAAGGCGGCGACGTCGTCCGGGGTTTTGTTGTAGGCGGCCTGATACTTGTCGATGAAGTCCTTGGTGGCGCCCTTGGCCCCGGCGGCGGCGTAGTGGGTTACGAAGTAAAAGCCCTTGCAGTCGTCGCCGCACAGACCCATCAGGTCGCCGCTGCCCCAGGAGTCGGAGCCCAGAATGGGTTTGTTCCAGCCCAGGGACTTGGCCTGTTTCACGATCAGCGGCACTTCGTTGTAATATTGCGGCACGAACAGGACGTCGGCCCCGGATTTGACGATGTTGGTCAACTGGGCGGAGAAGTCCACGTCCTTGGTGGTGAAGGTCTCGAAAGCCACGACCGAGCCCTGGCCGTTGATCTTTTCAAAGGCGGTCTTGAAGTCCTCGGCCAGGCCCTTGGGGTAGTCCGAGGCGATGTCGTAGAGCACGGCCGCTTTTTTGGCGTTGAATTCCTGCTTGGCGAACATGGCCGCGACCGGCCCCTGGAAGGTGTCCAGGAAGCAGGCCCGGAAGACGTAGGGTCTGTTCTTGGTGGTGTTGGGGTTGGTGGACCAGGGGGCGATCATCGGGGTTTTGAGCTCATTGGAGGTTTCGCCGGCCGGCACGGCCTGCTTGCTGGACATGGGCCCGATCATGCCCAGGATCTTGTCCTGGGTGATGAGCTTGCGGGCGGCGGACAGGGCGGATTCGGCCTTGGACTCGTTGTCTTCGTAAATGAAGTCCAGGGTGTACTTCTTACCGCCGATTTCCACGCCGCCGGCCGCGTTGATCTGCTTTTTGAGCAGTTCGGCCGCGTTTTTCGAGGATTCGCCGACATCCGGAATGTCGCCGGTCAAGGGGATGTTGAAACCGATCTTCAGGGTGTCAGCGCCGAAGGCCGCCGGGGCGGCGAAGAAGAGGAAACACAGCGCGGCCAAGACGATTTTTTTCATACAGCCTCCTGGGTTGATGGGGTTTCCGCGAAAATGGCCATGTGCGCGAGCGATAGCGCAAAACCGGCCAAAGGGAAATCGGGAAGCGAAGGGTCAGGCTATTTTTCTTTTTGCTCGATGATACCGCTGAATTTTTCCGCCTCGGACCCGGCCTGGCGTTCCCGGCACAAGCGCGTCAGCAGGGCCGCCGGTTCGTCGCCGGGAATGAGCCGCGAGGCGTCTTCGAAAGCTGGGACGGCCTCGTCGTGACGTCCGGACTCATAGAGGGCGAGCCCTTGTTCGTAGGCCTGCAGTCCGTCCAGGGTTTGCGCCGAAAGCTCCGTGGGGGAGCCGGCCAGCTCGAAAACGCGAAGTTCCCTGACCCGGCCCTTGATGCGCACCAGGGCCAGACGCCGAAAGACGAAGTCGTCCGGGGCATGGAGCCGCGCGCCTTCGGCGGTCGCCTCGGCGGTTAAGATCGTGGTCCCGAAAAGCTTGCTCAGGGCTTCGAGGCGGGACGCGGTATTCACTTCGTCGCCGATCACCGAATAGTCGAAGATGTTCTCGGCGCCCATGTTGCCCACGATCATCTCGCCGGTGTTGATTCCGATGCGCATGGCGAGTTCGGGCTTGCCCAGGGCGCGCCAGTCCAGGTTGAGGGCTCTTAGCTCCTCGCGCATGAGCAGGGCGGCTCGGCAGGCCCTGGCGGCGTGGTCCGGAGCCAGCCCCGGGGCGTTCCATTCGGCCATGAGCGCGTCGCCGATGAATTTGTCCACGATGCCGCCAGTTTGCGTGACGCAGGCGGCCATGCGGGTAAAATAGGTGTTGAGCATTGAGGCCACCTCTTCGGCGGGCAGGTTTTCCGCAAGCGCAGTGAAGTTCTTGATATCGGAAAAAAGCACGGTCAGGATGCGTTTGGCGCCGCCCAGACGCAGGTTTTCCGGGTGCTTGAGGATTTCCTCCATGACCGCCGGGGCGAGGTATTGGCCGAAGGCCGACTTGATGCGGGTTTTTTCTCGGGATTCGCGGTAGTACTTGTGCGCCCCACCGGCGATAGCCGAGGCGAGCGCGGCCAGCCCCGGCCCTGCCATGGGGGCCACGATCCCCTGGCCATAGAGCGCCCAGGCGGCTATCGGCGCTCCGGCAGCCAGGGCCAGGCTTGCCGGAACGCCGATAGCCGCCTTGCCGGCGCTGACCAGCAGGGCGGCGGCCAGGCACAGGGCCGGGGTCAGGATCAGAGCCCAGGCCGGGGGCAGGGCGCGCGGGGTGTTGCCGGTCAAAATGGCGTCGATGATATTGGCGTGGATTTCGAAACTCGGGCTGACCGGGCTAAACGGGGTGGCGCGCACGTCCTTGAGGCCTACGGCGGTGGTGCCGATAATGACGATTTTGTCCTTGAAGCGGCCCTTGGGCAAAACGGTTTCCACGCCCTGGGTGGCCTGATGGGCGCTGGACAGGACCGCTTCGTAGGATTCGTAGGCATAGGTGGGCGTCGTCTCGTCTTTTCCAGACGCGACCGCCCCGGGGCCGCCCTGGAATTTGATGAAGGCCGTGCCGTCGGCCGCAAACGGCAGGGCGCGCTCGCCGATCTGGATATGGTCCGGGGTGACGACGATGCTGGATACATCGACGCCCAGGGCCGTGGCGGCCACGGCCAGGGCCAGGGAGGGGTAAAGGGCGTCTGAGCCGTCGAAACGGACCAGGGGCCGGTAGCGGCGGCACAAGCCGTCGGCGTCCGGCAAAAAATTGATGTGCCCGAGGCTTCTCGAGGCCTTGGCCAACTCCGGGTACGGCGTGATGGCGGTGTGGAAGCGGGGGAAGGCCGGCTCCGTTGCCTTCGCGGGCACGCCCGAGCCCGCCAGGGCCGCCAGGGCGGCGGTGAGGTCCGGGCCCGAGGCGGCCATGCCGGGCGAAAGCCGGGCTTCGGCGTCATCGACGTAAAAGACCACCGGGCTGACGACGTTTCCGGCCTCGGCCGTCTTTTGCGCCAGAAAATTGTCGCCGGCCGCGGGCGTGAGCGCGGCCAGCCGGGCGAGCAGCGCGTCGCGCACCTCGGGGATGTCCGCGTTGCCGGCAAAAACGGTCAGATCGCGCAGGGCGGCTTCGTCGAGCTGGGCGGTGCGGTTGCGTTCTGAAAAGATGATATCGAAGGCCACGGCCTTGGCGCCGTCGCGGGCAAGGTATTCGACGACCTCGCCGTGGGCCGACCGGGGCCAGGGCCAGCGGCCGAACACCGGCTCCAGGCGCTTGAGCGACTGCTCGGAAATGTCGACCAGGACGATCCCGCCGGTCTGGGGCGTGGGCCCGGCATAAGCCCGGGCCCTGGCGTCCTGGGTTTTGAGCTCCAGGGCGCCGATCTGTCCGCCTGGGTCGAGCAGGCTCGCGGCGGCGAGAAAAAGCCCCAGCCCGGCCGGCCAGAGCAATTGGCCGGCCCAGCTGGGAAGGGCTGTGAAAATTTTATTCACGATAAAGCGAATTTTTCAGCGCTATTTATTCTTTGCCGGGTCGGCTTTGAATGGCGACACGTTTTGGCTGAATTCCTTGCGCAACCCGTTTTTGGTGTGGCAGTTGTAGCAGATGCCGTATTCCCGGGAAGACGCGGAGTATTTCGCCAGGACGAGATTGCCCTTGGAAACCGGCCCCACGGCGTTGCCCTGGGCGTCGAGCTTGCAGGATTCGCCGGTGCCCACTTTCACCACCGTGCCGTCTTTGAGGGTCACGTCCACGTGACCATTGCAGGTGCACAGGTCCATGCCGCCCTTGCCGGCGATGACCGTGAACATGGTGCCGCGCACGCCGGAGGAGGCCAGGGCGGTCTGGACGGTCAGGCTGTTGCCCGGGGGCAGCGTGGCCGAGACCCACAGGGCGCCCTTCTTCAGGCTGTCGGCGTTGGCCGGGCCGCCTTGGCCGAGCTCCACGTCGGTGTCCGGGCCCAGGATATAGCGGCCGATTTTAGGCAGTTCGAGCACGGCCAGGGCGGCCGGGTCGGTTTTCAGGCGTTGCTTGAAAGTGACGGGATCGCCCACGACCAAGACCTCCCAGGAATCTTTGGCGCGTCGTTCGAGCTTACCGTTGCGAATGTTTAAAACCAGGCCCGAATCCTGGGCCGGCGCGGCGGGTTGGCACAGCGCGGGCGAGGCGAGGGCGGAGGCGACCAGCATCGGCAGAAGGCCGGCGAGTGCACGTGGGAATTTCATGGCTTTTCTCCGATTTTGCGTGAATTGACCTTATTAATTCTCTACATAAAATCGTGATGCATGGCAAATCATTTACTGATATAAAACCATTGCCCAGGCCGGACGGCGCCTGGCGCCTGGCTGCGGATCAGGCGCGGTATTTGCATTGACCGGGGCACGGCCGCCTGCCCGGCGGCGATAAGGACGAACCACGGATGAAACCCTTCAAGTTCCGGCTCGAAAAGGTGCTCGAGTTCCGCCGCCAGCTCGAAGAGCAGGCCAAGATGGAGCTCGCCAAGGCCCTGCGCGAACGCGACCTGCTGCGCGCCAGGGTCAAGGATCTCGAACTGCGTTACGATGAGCTGAACACACGCATGGCCGAAGCCAAATCCATGACCTCGGCCGAACTCTGGCTGTGGCGGACCTACAAGGAGCGCCTGGTGAGGGAATTGGAGGAGGCCCGGTTTGCCGTGGCCCGGATCGAGATTGAAGTCACCCGCTGCCGCAAGCAGGCGGTCGAACGCGCCAAGGAACGCAAGCTGCTTGAAAAACTCAAATCCACACAGGCGGTCAAATATGTTCGAGAACAAAATCTTAGAGAGCAAAAGGAATTCGACGAAATGGCCACGATCCGTTACCAACCTCAAGCTGTCTAGCCTGCTGTGCGCAGTGCTTTTTTTGGCCCTGGTCAAGGTCGGGGCCCTGGCCGTCATGGGGTTTGAAACAGCCGGGTCCGGCCTTCGGGATACGCCTGCGGCTTCCCTGGCCGCCGCCGCCGGGGACAACCAGGCCCAAGCCCAGACCCAGACGCCCGCGCCAGCCCAGGCCCAAACTCCGACCCCAGCCAAAACGCCGCCCGCCGCGCCCGCGCAAGCCGCTCCGGCCCAAGCCCCGGCGCAAGGCCAGGGCGAGCAACCGCTCAATTGGCAAATGCTCAAACAAAAGCAGGAGGAACTCGCGGCCAAGGAAGCGGCCCTCAAAACCCTGGAAACCGACTTGAACGCCCGGCAGCAACGGTTGAGCTCCCTGGAAGCGCAAGTCAAAAGCTTGATCGACCAGGCCAATTCCCTGAAGGATGAAAAACTCAAGCATCTGATCGCGGTCTACGTCAACATGAAAGCCAAGCAAGCCGCCCAAGTCCTTGAGACCCTGGACGAGGGCACCGCAGTCAAAATTTTGGCCGGCATGAACGGACGCCAGGCCGGTGAAATCCTCACCAACGTCAGCCCCAAAAAGGCCGCTCGCCTGACCGATGACTTGACCAGGATGCAGTTGTCGCCGGGAATGTAAAAAAATGGGAGGAAGACCCTTTGTGAACAAGGGTTTTCCTCCCGACTCCCTTGTCCCATGGGGTTCGATTCCGGGCTCCGGCGAGCCTGGAGCCCGCGCCGGAGGAGAACGGAATTTGAAAATCCCCAGCCAGTCACAAACGATGCCGGCGATTGCCATAGAGGTGGGAAAAGGCATAAAAATGACTCACTGGAACCAAAGGAGAAATCGGTGGGCTGGTTGCGGATCGGAACGTGCCTGTTGCTGACCCTGCTCTGTTGCCCGGCTTTCGGACAAACCCTCAGGATCAATTGCGCCCAGATTTATCCCCGTTCCACGCCCGAGCAAACAGGTTTCCAGGACGAAATCGTCAAGGAGGCGTTTGGGCGGATCGGGATTACGGTCGGCATCGTCCATCTGCCCTCGGAACGGGCGTTGCAAAACGTCAACATGGGCGTGGACGACGGCAATTTCGCGCGCGTCGCCGGTCTGGAAGCCAAGTATCCGAACTTGGTCATGGTCCCGGAAAAGATCACCGATTTCTATTTCACCGTCTTCACCAAGGATCCGGCCCTGGTCGCTTCGAGCTTTGCGGACTTGAAGACGAAAAACGTGACCATCGTCATCGGCTGGAAGATCCTCGAGGACAATCTGGCCGGAACCAAAAAGCTGACCAAGCTCAAGAACGGACAAAATCTCTTTGATTTTCTTGCCAATGACCGCTGCGACGCGGTGGTTTTCGACCGCCTGGAGGGTCTGGAAATCATCAGGGAAGAAGGCCTGGCCGGCATCCGGGCGGTCGTGCCGCCCTTGGCCACGCTGCCCATGTATCTCTATTTGAACAAGCGCCACGCCGATCTGGTCGCGCCTTTGGCCTCCGCCCTCACCGCGATGCGCCTCGACGGGACGACCGAACGTCTGACCCGGGACGCGCTGGCGGACGTCAGCGCACCCTGACGCCGCTCTGTTCTTGTCCCGCAAATTTTGATAGCCGCCAGGACATGGAAGGCGACGCGCAAAAAATCCGGCTCAAAATCATCTTGGCCTACCAGGGCACGGATTTCGAGGGCTGGCAGCTCCAGGCCGGACAGCGGCCGGCCCGAACCGTCCAGGGCTGCCTGGAAGAGGCCCTAGCCGTCCTGGCCGGGGTCCCGGTCAGGGCGCACGGCTCGGCCCGCACCGACTCCGGGGTCCACGCCCTGGAACAGGTGGCCCATGCCGACGTACCGGCCGGTCGCGCCGGGCTGCCCTGGCGGCGCGCCCTTGGCGCCCTGGTTCCCCGTGACATGGCGGTTTTGGAGGCAGCGGTCGCCCCGAGCGGCTTCCATGCCCGCTTCGACGCCGTGGGCAAGCGCTACGCCTACACCCTCTGGACCGATTCCCGTTTTGTAATACCACAAAGACGACAATTCGTATGGCAAACAGGCCCGCTTGATGTGGACGCCATGCGCGAGGCTGCGGCGGTCTTGGTCGGAGAACACGATTTCGCTGCCTTCGCCAACAGTGGCTCGGACGTGCGCAGCACTGTCAGGAATCTCAGCGCCATCCGGACCCGAGGCGGTGAGTTTCCAAGCGAACTGGTTTTTGAGTTCGAAGCCGAAGGCTTCCTCAAGCAGATGGTGCGCAACCTCATGGGAACCCTGGTTGCGGCCGGCAGGGGTAAAGTGAATCCCCAGGGCGTCCGATCATGTCTTGAGATGAGGGACAGAACCAGGCTCCCGGCCACGGCGCCGGCCCAGGGGCTGTGCTTGGAACGGGTATTCTACGGAGAATCCGGTGAGCGACGATTGGTATTTAAACCTTCTTCCTCCGGTGAGTCAGGCCACGAGCGGGACCTGTGCGACCACAGCCCGGCTCGGGCAGACGCTGCGGACCGGGGGGGGACAAAATAGTCCGGATTCCGGCAGCGGCCTGACAAATCCGCTGGCGAGCGCCTTGGACCGTCGCCTCTTAGCCTTTCAAAACGTTCTGTCCTCATTCGTCTGGCCGAGCAAGACCGACGCCTGGTTTCAGTCGCGTCTGGCCATCCAGAACACCGGGTCGGGCGACAAATTTACAGCGAATGTTCCGCAGCTGAGTACTGTTTCCAACCCCAACAAGTTCTATTCCAAGGGCGGGGATCTCTCGGCGCAAAGCGGCATTGCCGCCGGCGACTACGCCTTTGCCCTGAGCATGGGATCGGCCCGGGAAACGGTCGATGTTTCCGTGGGCGCGAATGACACCTGGGGCGACGTCTTGGGGAACGTGCAATCGGCCATCAACGCCGCGCCCCTTCCGGTCCAGGCCGACGTGATCTCCCAGCATACGCCGTTTTCAATCGAACCGGACCTGGCCGCCACGGGCGGGGTGCTGGCGCTCTCAGTCAATCCCGACCGGCCGGACCAAACCGTCACCCTGGCCGACACTTCCGGCGATCTTTTAAGCGCCCTCGGCGTTACGGCCACGCAAAACCCCACCCTGCCGGCCACTCGGACCACCTATCTCGTCCAGGGGACGCAAGTGGCAACGGCCTCGAGCGTGAGTTCCACCCCCTTCGACTCCAACGCGCCGACCACCCTGGCCCTCGGCCGCCACGATTTCGCCGTCAATCTGTCCACCAACGGGGTCACGGGCGGAGCGCAGACCTCATACGTCTCCAAGGCCTACGACCCGAACGCCGCAACGACGCTCACGCCTGGGAACTACACCTTCAGCTACCGTTTCGGCGAGGAGAATAAAACCCTGACCGTGGGCGTCAAATCCGGTTGGACCTGGAACGACGTGTTGCAAAGCATTGCCGCGAACATCAACGGCCAAGCCGTCTGGACATCGGCTTCGACCAGCCTGCCGACCGGACAGTCCTCGTTCTCCCAGCCCGGCCTGGTCGCCTCGGTGCAGTCCTCGCCCATCCCGTCGGCAACCACCGCGGGCGTATTCACGAACGGCGAGGTGTTGCAGATCGCGACCGCGGCGCCTTTTACGGGACAAAATTTCAGCCTGTTCGACGGTTCAGGGGGGCTTCTCTCCTCGGTGGGGCTCACGACCAAGCTGACCGGCCAGCCGCTTTCGGTCACTGTGCAAAGCGGCTGGACTTGGCAGGATGTCATGACGCGCATGGCCAACACCATAAATTCCAGCGTGCCCGAGGTCGCGGCGCAGACTTCCGCGCAAAACGTCTATTCCGGCGCCGTGCCCGGCACAACCATCATCAACACCCAAGGAGTGGGGCTGAACGTGACCATTGGCGATCCGCGCATCGGCCGGCGCGTGACGTTGAGCGACGGCGCCACCGGGCTGCTCGCCTCGTTGCATATGCTCAGAGGCATCCCGGGCCAGGACGGCATGATCGCCGTGGACGGCCAAACCCAGGTCTCGGAAAACAACACCTACGCGGTGGACCAGGGCCGCCTGCAACTGGACCTGGAGTCGAGTTTCACGAACGCCCTGCCGGTCAGCGTGGTCAGGAGCATGGATCAAATAACGAATGGATTTAACGACATAGTAAGCAGCTACAACGATCTCCAATCATTCATCAACAAGACCAAGGGGAGTTGGAACAGCTCCCTGAGCCAGACCTTGGCCGCCCCGATCATTGGCCAATCAAGCAATCTCGGCTGGATGGGCGTGAGCGGCACCAGCAAGACCAATCAAATCTGGACGCAAGGCCAACCATTTTTTTACGCCCTGGTCACGGACCCGGAGCGCGCCGGGGCAACCCTGACGGGCGAGCCCGGCGGCCTTATCCCGGCCTGGCAACAAGCCGTGAGCAGCATACGTCAAAACGGGCTGTTGAATTACCTCAACACCGCACCCTCTCTCGGCCTGCCTCCGGATACGGTGCAAAGCGAACTCGACCTGGAGCAAAAACACAGGCTGGTGAATCTGCTGGGATAGAAAAAAGAAGACCAGGGGGAACTTTTTGTTCACAAAAGTTCCCTCGGCCCCCCCTTCAAAAAAATATTGAATTATTGTTGGAGCTGTCCGAGCTAAGGAATTCGCTATCCGCTTTCATGGGGGCCGGGGGCGAAGCCCCCTGGGAAAATACCAGTGGTTCTGGTTTTACTCTTCAAAGGGCTGACGCGTTCAGGTTTGAAAGCAGAAATCCAGAACCACTTTTTTCCCCAAGGGGGCTGCCGCCCCCGGCCCCCGCTTTCAGACAAGCGGAGAATCCATTTCAACAATTTAATAATATTACGAAAAATACGGATCGTTGCTCGTTAGCTAGAACAGCCCCTTATTGTTTAAAGGGATTGGCCAGGACGTCCTGGTCTAAACGGGCCGAAAAGCGATTTTCCTTGGACCGCGCCGACTTCGATGCGGCATAAGCGGGCATGGGTTTCCCATACAGCCAGCCCTGGGCGAAATCGCAGCCGGCCACCGAAAGGAACTCGTGCTGCAGGGCGGTTTCGACCCCCTCGGCGATCACTTCCAGTCCCAGACGCTGGAAAAGTTCGATAAATCCCGAAATCATGGACCGGGCACGGGGATCGTGCTCCAGGGGTTTGATCAAAGAGCGGTCCAGCTTGACGATGTGCACCGGGTATTCCACCAGCACGGAGAGAGATGAATAGCCGACCCCGAAGTCGTCCACGGCGATCCGAAATCCGCAGGAGATGAGCCTGCCGATGATGACCTTGGCGGCGGCCGGATCGGCGATGATCATGGACTCGGTGATTTCGAGCACCACCATGCCGGGGTCTATGCCGTACCTGCCGATGCGTTCGATCAAGTCCTCGACGAAGTCATCGTCCTGGAACTGATTTCTGGAGACGTTGATGGAAAGCCGAGCCGGAGTGCCGTCGCCCGACCACTCCCGGATTTGGGCGAAAGCCATATCCAGGGCCAGGCGGCCGATTTGCGTGATCAGCCCCTCTTCCTCGGCGAAAAAGATGAAGTCGTTGGGATACACCAAGGAACCGTGATGGTTCCACCGGATCAAGGCTTCGTGGTGCACCGTGGTTCCAGATCCCATATCCACGATCGGCTGATAGTGGAGCACGAATTCGTTCTCACCGATCGCCCGCTTGAGCTTGCTCTTTAAGTCGAGTTGCGCCTTGGCCTTGGCGGCGATGCCCGGTTCGAAGAACCTGACTTTGCCGCCGCCCTCGGCCTTGGCGCTGTACATGGCCGTGTCCGCGTTCTTCATCAAGGCGTCCGAATCCGGACCGTCCAGCGGGAAGAGAGCCACGCCGATGCTGGCGCTGATCTCCAGGACGACGCCGTCAAGTTCGAGGGGCAAGGCGACAAACTCAATCAGTTTTTCGGCCAGGCGCTGGACCACCTCGATCTCCACCGTCTCGCGTACGATCACGGTGAATTCGTCGCCGCCCATGCGGGCCAGGGTATCTTCCTCCCTCAGGCATTGGCGCATGCGTTTGGCCAGGTCCGCCAGCACCTGGTCGCCGACGGAGTGGCCGAGGCTGTCGTTGATGTTCTTGAAATGGTCGATATCGATGAACATCAGGGTAAAACCGCGCGCGCGCCGCGAATCGATGGAGATCTCCTGCTCCAGGCGGTCCATGAACAGGGCGCGGTTGGGAAGGCCGGTCAGGCTGTCTGAGTAGGCCAGGTCCTTGAGCAGCCTTTCCGTGGCCTTGAGCTTGGTGATGTCGGAAAACACGAGCACGTGGTGGCAGATCGTGCCGTCGTCATTTTTGAGGGCGTTGATGGTGGCCCGAAGCGGCAGGGGTTTGCCCGAGCGGCTAAATCCCCACAGCTCCCCGGACCAGGCCGACTTATGCTCGATGCTCTCGAGAATCGCCCGGTGCTGGCTGCCGTCGTGCGCCGAAAGAAAGCTGGCCCGAACGGAGCGCCCCAGGATGTGGTCGGCCGTAAACCCCGTGATGCGTTGGCAAGCGGTGTTGATTTCCAGGACCGTGAAATGGCGGTCGGTGACCACCACGGCCGCGTCGGTGGCTTCCACCACGGTCTTGAAAAGCAAAAGCCGTTTTTCGACCAGACGCCGTTGGGCGATTTCCGCCAACAGATCGGTGTTGGTTTTTTCGAGCTTTTCGGTGTGCTGGTTGATCTCGGAAAGCAGGATGTTGTAGGCCTCCACCACCTGGCCCAGTTCGTCCCGGCTGGCCCAGGGAAGCGGCTCGCGAAGACCGGCGGCGGAGTTGCGCTCGAGCGACCGGCGGAGCAGGCTAAGCGGCTTGCCGATCTGCCAGTTGACCGCCAGACCCAGGGCGCAGGCCAGAAAGAGGAGAAGAAACGCCGCCGCCGGCAGCTCGATCAGCCGGCCCGTGGC
>Ga0326727_10005359_pt1 | contig 36806 bp, 31 predicted proteins | sample MB2enrmetagenome_FD_207643 | JGI IMG/M metagenome (GOLD analysis project Ga0326727, IMG submission 207643) | Lab enriched peat soil microbial communities from McLean, Ithaca, NY, United States - MB29MY | ecosystem: Environmental > Terrestrial > Soil > Wetlands > Peat | place: USA: New York... | reverse complement strand
ACCGTCCCTTTGGTCAGTCCATTCGCGTTTGTGTACGAAAGTTGGACCTTGCCATCCTTGAAATACCTCACCCCCCCATCCCCCCAGAGTCCTCCAAGCCACAGTCCGCCGCGACCCTGATCGAAAACGATCACCTTGGCTTGTATACGGTCCCCGAGTGCTGTCCAGGGAAGATTCTCGATCAGGCGTCCTTCCCTAAGATGGGAAAGGCCTTTATCTCCTGAAAGCCAGAGGTTCCCGGCGTTGTCCCCGGTAATGGAATAGACCTCTGTGCTGGGTACCCCATCTACGGACACGAACCTGCCGTTGTTGAACCAGGCCAGTCCATGACCTGTAAACACCCAGATGCGCCCGGCATCATCCTGGCACATGGACTGCACCATTTCATCTGGCAGTCCATCTGCTTGATGGAATATGGTCGTTTGTCCGTTCTGCCATCTCGTCAAGCCATCGTCGGTGCCAATCCAGACGCTGCCATCGGTCGTCGCGATTACGGAATTAACGTTATCGCTGGACAAGCCCTGTTTCGTAGAAACAGTAGTGACGGGGAGTTCTCGAAACCGATCAAGTCCCCCAGCAGTGGACACCCAGATATTCCCTTCACGATCCTCAAAAATGCCTGCGATGATATTGCCCGACAAGCCGCTCTCTGCCGTGAACACATCCGTGCGACCATTATGAACGTGGATCAGCCCCCGCTGGTTGGTTCCGATCCAGAGACCTCCATCGCGGTCCCGGAGCAACTTGTTCGCATGGATGTCGCGGTCGGGAAGCATCGCATTGGAGAGCATGGGGCTGCGAATCGGGTAGGATTCGAGTCTGTCACCAACCACCTGCCTGAGTCCTCCACCCATGATCCCGACGATCAGCCGGCCGTCGTCAGAGAGAGTCAGGTCGGCAAGCCGCTTTTCGGGCACCGCATAACGCTTCGGCGGACCGGGCTTCCAGCGCCAAAGACCGGATTCTGCGCCAGCCCAGAGAGCGCCGGAACTGTCTTCGCTCAAACTCCAGACGTTACTGCCGAGGGCGCCATCTTGGCCGTAGCATTGTGTACTCCCGTTGTGAATCGCGCAAAGCCGCCCGGTAGGGGTTCCCGGCGGACCGCCCAGCGCCCCCACCCAAACCGTCCCCTCCCGGTCTTCGAGCAGCGACGTTATGAACCGAGCGCCTACCTCGGGATATTGTGTCAGCTTGCCGTTGTTCCAACTCGCGAGTCCGGCAAACGTCCCAATCCAGAGAGTGCCATCGCGGGTGACGAGCAGAGCGTATGGGCTTTCGGGGAGCTGCTGCCCCGCCGGTGGTTGCCAACGGACGAAACGAACTCCATCGGAACGAAACAAACCAAATTCCGTACCAAGCCAGAGATAACCGTCTGGCGTCTGGGCCATCGCGAATGCGGTGCCCGTAGTGAACCCGTCGCGGATCGTCCAGGTGGTATGCCGGTACTGGCTGATGTCGAGGGACGGATTGAGCCCCAAAAGCCCATGGCAGCCCCCAAGCAAAACACCCAGGGCAATCGCGGCCATGCTTAACCTTAGTCTCACTGTGGGAATAAATCTTAACACGGCAGCGGCGAACTCCGGCACTCTGCCTGCTTCTAAAGACAGCCTAAGCTTGACGTACTCATTTATTGCTAAAAACCCAGCTAAATCTCTTCGTCGAACGGTGCCCGCATTGCGGCACTGCCGAAATAGCGGCCTGCAGCGCCTGCCCTGGACATACCCGCTCGCTGAATAGCAAGGACTTGGATTTGTTCACGTATGGCAGCCGGCTTGCAGATACGAAGTATCGATCTGACGCAAACAGGACCGCAGGCTTAGGTTTGCAGATCCTGGCGCAAAAGAAAGTCGAGGATGGCGATTCATGTTCAAGCTGGCGTTCGTTCTTCTGGCGATCGTTCCCGCCGCCGCAGCGCAACAAGTTGCCACGTCGTCAACCTGTGCTCCATCTGCCCAAAAAGAACCTCCAATGGAGAGAAAGCAGGCCTGTGAGGAGGCAGAGATTTCCGAGCCTGCGATCGAGGCGACTGAAACGACTCGGCGGGACCAAAGCGCAACCCCAGCGGTTTACGTTGACGACCAGCCCGGCTACGGCCAGCAGACGAAGCGGATTCTATATATCATCCCCAACTTCACTGCAGTGTCTGCGGGCTCTCACCTGCCTCCACAAACCGCGGAGGATAAGTTGATGGATGCTGCCCAGGATACGTTTGACTATTCGAATTGGGTGTTTATCGGAATCCTATCGGGCATCGGGCAGGCACAGGACTCGACCCCTGAGTTTCATCAAGGTGCTGTCGGCTACGGCCGCTATTACTGGCACGCATTTGTTGATCAAGCGGATGAGAACTACTTCGTTGAAAGTTTCATGCCAATTGTCTTCAGGCAAGACACTCGATACTACACGCTCGGGCGCGGACGCTTTTTGCATCGGGCATTCTACGCATTCAGCCGGGGAATTGTAACGCGATCCAATTCGGGAAGACCGGAGCCGAATTATTCGGAAGTCGTCGGCGCGGGCGCCTCGGCCGGAATCTCCAATCTCTACTATCCTGACGCAGAGCGCACCTGGACAAAGACAGGGCAGCGCTGGGTCACGAGTGTTGGTTTGGATCTTATGACCTCGGTGTTCAAAGAGTTCTGGCCAGATATTAACCGCAAGATACTACGCAGGAAGTAAGTCACGATCGCTGGAATCGTCAGAATGAGGTACGAGAATCCGCTACATTCTTTGTTTGCAATTTACGTCCATCTTCCCAAGCTGAACGTCGCCGGTCCGATCCCGGTCTCCCGCTCCAATCCGCATTAATCCAGCGCCAGTCACCCGCCGCGATTGCCCCGCGTCCCGCAGCCCTGCACCGCCCGTTGCGCTACTTCGCAGCAGAATCGACCCTGATCTCGACCGGCCGCGTTTCGGTCATTTCCAGATAGACCACCGCGTCGTCTCCCTCCAGATGGTGTTCGATCCCGAATCGGGCAGGAACGTCTGCCGGTTTCCCATCCATCGACACTCGAATGCTGGCCGGTCCGCCCCACTGTTCGATGACGAAAGCCGGATTGACGAGCGGACGATCGGGCGAACTATCGACCCTGATCGTAAGCGGAGTTTGGCCGCGCGCGCCGGCGCGGCGGACCACGAAGGCCCGTTGCGCGGGATCGTATTCCACGGATCCAGACGCCGGGTCCGCAAGTCGCGCCTCGGGCGGAGAGATCCACGACTTTGCCAAAGGCAGCAAGCCGGCCTCGGCCCCATCGCGTTTCACCAGCCCGCACAACAGCAGCTTGGTCATGCTGTTTGCTGTTTTTGCGTATGGCTCCCAATAGATATGCGACAGCGACGAATGTGAAGCGCGATCCGGCGCGATCGCCGGCCGCCCGCTCGATCCCACCTGCGCTACAGGCCAGTGATTCCACCACTCGAACATCGAATAACTGGGCTCGAAGTTATAGCTGTCGAAGGTGACGTTCTTCGGCACAACGATCTGAAACGGGTTTTGCGCAGATTTCAGGTGCACGATCTGGATGTTCGCGTTCAGCGGCCGGTCGGGGTTTGGCGGGCCTTTGGGAAACGTGAAGCTGTGATCGGTCTTCGGCTTCCAGCTGTAAGCGGCCGTTTGACCGGCCATGTTTTCGAACGTGAGCGCGTCCGGCTCGATATTGTCTTCAGGCCGCTGACCCGGCCCGTTGATCACGATCGTCTCCTGCCATTCGTGAGGCCTGTCAAGCCTCGTGCTCCACAGAACCTGTTTCCTCACCGCGACCCCATCGGGATAAACGGTCCAGTACTCGTCTGCCCAGTCAGTCCAGCCCGAACGTGGATCCGGATTCGCGCCCTGGTACTCACGGGCATCGGCAAGCGCATAGCGCCAGTGGACGATCGCCCTCGCATCGGATGAAGCCAGAATGCTCGCGTGCGAGTAACGGCTCTGTTTGTCCGACATCGGCTCGCAATCGGCGGCCCCGCCACAGCCATCCTGCCAGGTTTCAAGAAACTCGTCGGTGTACCACTTGCCGTTCTCAGTCACCCACGCGGGGATGTAGTTGGTCCCCTGCCAGAAGACCAGGCGCATCGCTGACTTGTCGAACCGCACCACAACGTCGGAATCGGGCCCCAGCCGCCTCAACCGGTCCCACGATGGCTCAAACTTGAGGCTCGCGTACATTGCGCCAAACGGTCCCGCGCCCTCAGGACCCGAGGGAAGCACTGCGTAGGGAATAACATCGCCATCTGGCCTGGATACGCTGGCGATCTGCGCCCGGTCCTCGTCGACCGAGATCGCGCGGTCCGTAAGACTCAGTTCATCCATGTAACCGTCGAACGAGTACTCGATCGGGTCCTGCGGGTGGCTGATCCACACCGGAAAGGAGTTTGTGGGCTGCCGAACCCTACCGATGATCAACGGCGCATTCCGATCCTGCCAGAAGCTCCCGGTTGCCTGAAGATGTGCGGCCGTCTTTCCGTCGATCAGAATGGTGAGCCCGGAGCCGCCTTGAACGATGCCCGTGACGTGAACCCACTTCTTCAGCGGCAACGTCTCTTCGCTGGTCACCCTCTTCCAGACGCCATCCATGCTCGCGCTCAATCCAATGTGACCGAACGCATCGATTCCGAGTGAAAAACCCACCTGCTCGAACTCGCTCTGATCGATGATCGGAACCCAGTTCCAAGGATAGTTGTCGAGGGCAATCCACGCAGAGGCGGTGAATCCACTCTCGAGTGGCGGAACATTCTTCCCTTCACGCGTCAATCCAGTGGTGTAACCGTCGAACTCCAGCGCCGTACCCTTGACGCCGGGAACCAGCCGCCACGATCCCTCCAGATCGTCGCCAGACCTGGACAGAGAGGCTTTGAGGTCCGAGTCCGATCCCGCATCAAAGCTCCATTGCAGGACAGAGGTCTGCGCCGGAGCGGGCTGGGCGCTGGAAGCTGTCTGAGCCTGTAAGGGATGCAGCGAAGCGAATGTACAAACAACGGCGAGCAAAAAGCGTGCCTTTTTCATCGGTCGTACCTCAACCCTGTGCCAGCGACGCCGCCGAATACCTCCACGGAGGAGCCACCATCAAAGCCTGCAAATTGATTTGCAACGGCAACGGTGCCAGTGTAGCGCAATGAACTGGATGTGCGTGATAAAGACTAGCCGACTCGCTGACTTGCTATTCCACTTCCCTGATCTTCATCACCAGGCTGGTCACGGTCTTGTCGCCGGCCAGCAGAAACTGATGTGGCGTGCCTGCCGGCACATGAACCACGTCGCCCGCTCTCAGTTCCTGCCGCATGCCGCCCTCGATGGCGTCACCACGTGTCTCGCCGGGCGCAATCAGGCGTGCGCCCGTCACCGTGCCGCCCACCGCCAGCGTGGCCACGCCGGCCAGCACCACAAACAGGTCGGCCCACTCGTCGTGCACCTCAACCTCGCCGCTGCGCGCCCTGAACGAAAGCATCGCGTGGTGCTGGGGAAACTCGGCGATGGTCTCGCTGGCCGACCCGTCGCCGGCCCTCGCCAACTTGCGCAGATAGGCCGCGCGCTCCAGCAGCACCGCGGGTGTCCAATGCTGCGCCGGATCGTGCCTCTTCTTCTTCGGCGGTGCGGGCTCCTCGCCCAGCACCGCCCGCAACAGATTCTCTGGTAACCGCTCCATCTCCACTCCCGGCTCCAATCGAAAAACAGTCCGGCATCACACCCCGGCCAGCATCCGCGCCCGCCGGAAGATCTCAAGAAACATAGGCCGCGTCAGCTTACCGGTGTTGGTGTTCTGCAGCGACGGATGATAACTGGCAATCGCCTTCAGCCCGTCGGGCAGCTCGAATTCGGCTCCATGCGCAAACCTCAATCCGCTCTTCGCGCTCAGCCCCCGCTTCCGTGCCGCGTGCGCCAGCAGGCCATCGAACGCAATCTTGCCCAGGCACACAACCACGCGAAGATTCCTGAGGAGCGCGATCTCCCGGTCGAGCCACGGCGCGCAATTCTTCAGCTCATCGGGAGCCGGCTTGTTCGCCGGCGGAGCGCACCGGACCACCGCAGTGATCCACATTCCCTTCAGCTTCATGCCGTCGTCGCGCGAAACCGCATTCGGCTGCGAGGCAAACCCTGCCTCATACAAGACGGGATACAGAAAATCCCCTGAACCGTCGCCCGTAAATGGCCTTCCTGTGCGGTTCGATCCGTGCGCTCCGGGCGCCAGCCCCAGCGCCATCACCCGGGCCTTCTCGTCTCCGAACGACGGCACCGGCCTTCCCCAGTACTCCCAATCAAGGTACGCTCGGCGTTTCACCTGCGCCACCTCGGCGCAGTACACGCGCAGCCGCTCGCAGCGATCGCACGCGACGATCCCCTCATTCAGCGCGGCCAAAGTCGTAAACTCCGCCGATCGATCCTCTTTGCCCCCTCCGCGCCCCATCCGGCTCATTCTGCGATTTTAAGACGCGGGCCTGATCCCTGACCCCTGATCCCCGATCCCTGTACTTCCAGTCACACGACGTTCACACTCCGGCTGTGATAGCATCCGTTTTTCGAAGAAGGCGCGCGGGAATCCAGTCCTTCCCGCGGCGCTGAGACCATCCGCATGGATGAGGAAGACGGGAGAACCGGACCCCAATCCCGGCAATTCGACCGATTGAACGCCCCCGCCGGCGTCCCCGCACAATCCCTGCCCCAACATTTCCGTGCCCACCCTGAGCGAAGGTCGCCGCAGCGACCGCGGTCGAACGGGGACCTGCATCACCATTTCGCCGCTGAAAGGGTGCGAAACCTCTCTCATTTAAGGAGCAACACACCATGAAAACGTACCAGGGAAGTGAGATCCGCAACGTAGCTGTAGTGGGGCATGCGCAGAGCGGTAAAACCACACTCGTCGCCGCCATGCTGCATGCCGCCAAAATGACGCCCACGCAGGGCCGCGTCGAAGACGGCTCGGCCGTAACCGCCTACGACGAAGAAGAAGTCGCACGCCGCGTAACCATGCAAAACGCCGTCGCCTTTGCCGAGTGGCAGGGCGTCAAGATCAACCTCGTCGACACGCCCGGCTTCCACATGTTTACCCACGAAGCCCGCGCCGCGCTGGTCCCCGTCGAGTCGGCTATCGTCCTTATCAATGCCCAGAACGGCGTTGAGCCGGTCACCGAGCGTGTGTGGCGATTCGCTGAGGAAGCCAGCGTGCCCCGGGTCGTGCTGGTGAACCAGATGGACCACCCCAAGGCCGGCGGCGGAAGCGGCCTGAGCGCCCTCATTGACGATATTCACGAGCGCTGGGGCCGCAACTGTGTTCCCGTTCAGTTGCCCATCTCCGACGCCAACGGTTTTCACGGCGTGGTTGACCTGGTGACCATGGAGGCCTATACCTACACCGTCGGCGGCGACGGTCGCGGCAAGGTCTCTGCCGAGATTCCCGCCTCGCTGGCAGCCGACGCCAAGGCCCGCCACGAGGCCCTCGTCGAGCTCGTCGCCGAAGGCAAAGACGAGCTGATGGAAGAGTACTTTGAGAAGGGCACCATCGCTGAAGATCACCTGATCGCCGCTTTGCACGAAGCCATCCGCGAAGACCGCATCTTTCCCATCCTCTTCTCCAGCGGCCTGGCCAACATGGCCCTCGATCACCTGCTCGACTTCATCAAGGCCTACACGCCGGCGCCCGTCGAGCGCGTGCCCTTTGCGGTCAAGACCGTCGCGGCCAATGGCGACTCCGCGCCTGCCACGCGCAAGGTTGCCGACAGCGAACCGGTCGCGGCCTTTGTCTTCAAAACCATGGCGGACCCCTTCGCCGGCCGCATCAGCTTCTTCAAGGTCATAAGCGGCGTGGTCAAAAACGACTCGACGCTCGAGAATTACACCCGCCGGGGTCAGGAGAAGCTCTCGCACCTCTCTGTGATGCAGGGCCGCAAAGCCGTCGAAGTCCCCGAACTGCACGCAGGCGACATCGGCGCAGTGGCCAAGCTGCGCGACACACTCACCGGCGACACCCTCGGCCAGAAGGGTGCCGACATTCAGGTGGAACTGGCTGCCACGCCCGAGCCGGCCATGACCTACGCCATCGAGCCCAAGAGCCGCGCCGATGAAGACAAGCTCGCGCCCGCCATCCACAAGCTCATGGAAGAGGACCTGCTCATCCGCTTCTTCCGCGACCCGCAAACCAACGAGTTCCTGATTGCCGGCGCCGGCCAGCCGCACATTGAGGCCATCGTCAGCCGCCTCAAAAAGCGCTACCACGCCGAGGTCACGCTGAAGGCGCCCAAGGTCCCTTACCGCGAGACGATACGCGGGCGGGCGGATGCGCAGGGCCGCCACAAAAAGCAGTCCGGCGGTCACGGCCAGTTCGGCGACTGCAAGATCAAAATGGAACCCATGCCGCGCGGCGGTGGATTCGTGTTTGAGAATGAGGTCTTCGGAGGCGCCATCCCCCGCAACTTCATTCCCGCAGTCGAAAAGGGCATCGTGGAGTCGGCCGCGCGCGGCTATCTCGCCGGCTACCCCGTGGTCGACTTCAAGGTCACCGTCTATGACGGCAGCTATCACGACGTCGACTCCAACGAACTTTCATTCAAAAAGGCCGGCCGCCTGGCCTTCCGCAAGGCCATGGAGCAGGCCAAACCCTGTCTTCTCGAGCCCATCATGAAGGTCGAAATCGAAGCGCCTGACGAGTTCGCCGGAACCCTGATGGGCGACCTGAACGGACGACGCGGCCGGGTAGGCGGCATGGAGTCAAAGGGGCGCACAACGGTTATCAACGCTCAGGTCCCCATGGCCGAAATGCTCACCTACGGCACGCTGCTCACCAGCATGACGCAGGGCAAAGGCAGCTATCGCATGGAAGTGGACCATTACGACATCGTGCCGCAGCTGGTCGCCGAGAAGATCCTGGCCAACGCCAAGCGGCCGGATGAGGAAGAAGAAGAGTAGCCACCTTGCCCCGTACCCCATCCTTGCGACTCTTTTCTGTCGCAAGGGTGGGAGACTACAAATCTCGATCCCCCGTCCATCACTGCGCCATCCCACAGCAAGAGTGGTATGATGGCGCGTCATCGCAAAAGACTGAGGAGGATGGCGTGAAAAAAGGCACCATTTTTCTGGCCGGCGTGCTGCTGCTTCTGGCTGGATGCAATTCAGGCAACCAGGCTTCCAACGTTCCTCAAACGCCTAAATGGAAGGGCGCTCCCTACCGCCTGGCATTTGACACAAAACCCGTGAAGCCGAACCCGACGGGCATCACGCTGCCCGGCATCAAGTTCACGGCCAACCCCGACGATGTTGAGACGAGAGCCGATCTCGTGGTGCAAGTGGATACCTCGGGAGTCAAGCAGGCAATTTCGCGACCGGACATGATGATCATGGCCCCGACGGATATCTCCGGCTCGGAGGGCGCCCTTTCTGCCGCCTACGTCGACTTGACGAATAAGGAGCTCACGAAGATGCTCGCGGGCTACTGCATGAAGGGAAAAGTGAAGATCTCCGTCGCCCTCGCCCGGTCGACGCTCAACATGACGTCCACAGACGACCAGATCAACGCCAAGCGCCTGTCAGACTGGACGCCCATCGAGCTCGACTTCAAGAACCCCCATCCGAAGTGCTAGCTCCTTGATCGCTTGCGTTTGTACCGATACCCGCGCCCCACGCCGCGATTGTGAGACGCGAAAGGCGTGAATGCCGATTTGCCGCTCGCTCTTATCCCAGGTTCGGACGCTCGCCACCGGCGGGCGTCCGGACCCGACCCTCCCCCGTCCCGTAGAATGGATGGCAGTTTTCGAACGTACCCGCAAACGGGCCTCTACTGGCTCCCGTCGATAACGCACTGACCAAATTCCAGCCGCAAAAGGACTCCATGTCGCGCTTGAATCCCTATGTTGTTCTGCTCACCCTCATCGCCACTTTGGGCGGCTTGCTTTTTGGATACGACACGGCCGTGATCAACGGTGCGGTCGACAGCCTGAAAGCCTACTTCATCGATCCGCGATTTGCCGACCTCGCCAACCCCGCGCAGGCCAACGCCGCCAGCTCGCTGCTGGGCTTTGTGGTTTCGAGCGCGCTCATCGGCTGCATCATCGGCGGACTCTTCGGCGGCTGGGTGAGCAATCACGTGGGCCGTAAGCGCGGACTGGTGATTGCCGCCGTGCTCTTCCTCGTTTCCGCCATTGGCGCAGCGGCGCCTGAGTTTCCCTTCGCCCCCATCGGCCACGGCGGCCCCGGCTACATGGCCAACTTCGTCTTCTACCGCATCCTTGGCGGCATCGGCGTGGGGCTGGCCTCAATGTTGTCGCCCATGTATATCGCCGAGATCGCGCCGCCCAAGGTCCGCGGCAATCTGGTTGCGTGGAACCAGTTCGCCATCATCTTCGGCATGATGGTCATTTACTTCGTCAACTTTGGAATTTCAAAAGCCGGCAGCGGCGATGTCTGGCTCAACTCCATCGGCTGGCGCTACATGTTTCTCTCCGGCGCAATTCCCGCCGGGCTTTTCCTGCTGCTGCTGTTCCTTGTGCCTGAAACCCCGCGCTACCTGATGCTGAAAGGCAACGAGAGCGGCGCGCGCGCGGCGCTGGCCAAGCTGGTCACCAAGGAAGAAGGCGAAAGGGAAATCGCCGAAATCCGCGCCTCGCTCAGCGAGCATCACTCCGGCAAAATGTTTTCCTACGGCGTGCTGGTCATCTTCATCGGCATCATGCTGTCGGTCTTCCAGCAGTTCGTCGGCATCAACGTGGTGCTCTACTACGCAACCGACATCTTCAAAGGCATGGGCCTCACCACCAACGCTTCGCTCTTCCAAACCATCATTGTGGGCGCGGTCAACCTTGTCTTTACCGTGGTGGCTATACTTACCGTCGATCACATGGGCCGCCGTCCGCTGCAGATCATCGGAGCGCTGGTGATGGCGGTAAGCATGGTCGCCCTGGGCTCGACCTTCTGGCTGGGCGGCCCGGGCGTGCTGGCGCTGGTATGCATGCTGGTCTACACCGCAGGGTTCGCCGTCTCATGGGGCCCGGTCACCTGGGTGCTGTTGAGCGAGATATTCCCCAACAAGATTCGCGGCAAGGCCATGGCGCTGGCCGTGGCCATGCAGTGGATCGCCAACTACCTCGTCAGCTGGACCTTCCCCATTCTCGACAAGAATCCTTATCTGGTCGAACACTTCAAGCACGGCTTCGCCTACTGGATCTACGGCGTCATGGGCGTTCTGGCCGCAGTGTTCATGGCCCGCATGGTTCCCGAAACCAAGGGCAAAACGCTCGAGCAGATGGAAGCACTCTGGCTGTCGCACGGGAAGTAATCGCGGGAATTGCCCATAGTTGCACAGAAAATGCGCAAAGCTGCACAGAAACTGTATGGTTTCTGTGCAGCGGTGGAGGCCCGCGAACGCGCCAAGTTGCTGATTCTATTGAGGGCGCCCACCGCTCTACTGTTTCTGCGTGCTTTCAAGAAAAAAACGGCCGAGCATGAAAGGGTCGACGAGGGATGGCCCATGAGACGGGCCATGCGGATGACTGAGAGGTAGCTGTTCTTCATGTTCCCGGACCGATCCTTTCCTATTTAGGATTGTGCGCCGGAGGGGCGTAATTAACTGCAAAAGGCAGCGGAGTTAGCGGAGCTAGCGGGGTTAGCGGAGCTAGCGGGGTTAGCGGAGCTAGCGGGGTCAGACAGGCGTCAGATGGGTGGCCCGATCGCGGCGTCTTTGTTTTTGCAGCCAGAGTAGGATCGCTCGAATGGGGCGACCATTGTCAGTAGTGTCCTTAATGCATTGTTACCGAGTATGCTAAAGTGTTTATAGGTAACACCCGGGAGCACCTACCATGCCCACCCCCTCCACCACCAGCCTCAAACTCGACAACGAACTGAAGGCCCGCGTCCAGCGCCTCGCCGCCGCGCGCCGCCGGTCGCCGCATTGGATCATGCGCGAGGCTGTCGAACAATATGTCGGCCGCGAGGAGCAGCGCGAGCAACTCCGCCAGGACGCACTCGCCGCGTGGACGCACTACCAGACCACCGGTCTCCACGCCACTGCTGAAGAGGCCGATGCATGGATGGCCAAACTTGAAACGGGCCAGGACGCCGAGGCCCCTGAATGCCACGACTGAAGTGGTCGCAGCCGGCCCTGCACGACGTTGCCCGGCTCCACGCTTTCCTCGCTCCCAAGAGCCGCGAAGCCGCCCAACGCGCGGTCAGCGCCATCCGGCAAGGCGTCAAGTTACTCGCAAATCATCCTGAGATGGGCCGTCCCATTGAAGACCTGCCCACAGAGTTCCGCGAGTGGATCATTGAATTCGGCAGCGGCGCTTACGTGGCCCTCTATCACTACGACGGAAAAGAAGTCGTTATTCTCGCCGTTCGCCATGGACGGGAAGCGGGGTACGGCTAGGATGGGATCGTACGTTAATGGTACCCCTCTTGGGTGCAGGCCGTCGCGCCTTTGCGGCGCGCGCACTCCGCGCGTCCGTTAAGCCAGGTATCTTTATCTGTAGCTCTTCGCATTTCACTTTGTGGGGCTTGATTCCGTTGGCGTCCTTTTACCAGTCGAGTGTTTCCGAGTTTCTTTCCGCCTCCGAAGGGGAAATTCTTGCACGGCTTTCTACCGAGTATGCAAGGCGTGGATTCACAACGCAGTTCACCGATCAAACGCTTACATGGGAACGTGATATTTGCTACCTTCGACAAGCGCTCACTGATTGCATGCAAAAGGATCTTAGCGCTGCGACTTGGGGCCTCTTACTCGAGTTCTCAATTCCTCGCAAGGAAGTGCGGCTCGACGCAGTGCTACTAATAGGCGATCAGATTGTAATCCTAGAAGCCAAATCTGGAGACGCCTTCCTCCAGGCGCGAAAACAGATCGAAGAATACGCTCTGCTTCTTCACTACTTCCATAAAGCCTCCGACAATCGCACAATCGTGCCCATCATCGTTTCGCCTGAGGCCGGCGAGCCTGACCTTGATCCTCTCAAACAAGACGAATTGTTCCCCCAACTTGCGATCTATTGGGTGAAGAGAGTCATCACAACCGCGTGGCAATATTTGCCCGACGTTCTCAAGATAATTAGCAGTCGAAAAAGCTCCGCGCAAACGGACTCTCAATCCTGGGACGAAAGCCCCTATTACCCAGTTCCCAGCATCATCGAGGCGGCTGTTGCCTTGAGGAGTGGCCTGTCCATTCGGGAAATCGCGCATTGTGAGGCATCTGAGCACGAAATCGGTCTCGTGAGACAAACGATCCAGTCATACGTCGATCAAGCACGAGCGAACAGCGAGCATTTCATTTGTTTCTTGACTGGCGTTCCTGGCTCTGGAAAGACTCTCGTCGGACTCAGCCTCGCTCACTCTCATGAAACTCAAACGAACGCGATCCATTTTATGAGCGGCAACGGCCCGCTTGTTAAGGTCTTGCAGCATCTGTTCACGCAGGAGAGTCGACACAAAGGCGCTAACGCCGTAAATGCGCGCATCGAAGCCAGGACTCTCCTTGAGAACGTCCATGTATTTGCGCGAAACTACATGGAAGACGACCAGAGAGAGCCATCCAATCACGCCATCATCTTTGATGAAGCGCAGCGCGCTTGGAACCGAGCACAAAACAAAAAGAAGTTCAATCGCGACTACTCCGAACCCGAAATGCTCCTGGGGATCATGGAGCGCCATCATGATTGGGCGGCAGTGATCGCACTCGTCGGCGGGGGTCAGGAGATCAACGATGGTGAAGCAGGCCTTGAGGAGTGGGGCAGAGCACTAGCCAAACGCGCGACACCTTGGAGGATCTATGCATCGCCCGAGGTTCTTGAAGGTGGACCGTCGACCGCAGGTCATCGCCTCTTTGAATCGCCTTCTCCCGCGCTGAAGGTCCAAACAAATGAAGCCCTTCATCTCCGAACGTCCAATCGAAGCTTACGCGCCGAAAACCTTGCCTCTTGGGTCAATCTTCTTTTGGATGGGGATGCTACAAGTGCAGCAGCAATTCATATCGCCGATAAGTTCCCTGTTTTTCTTTCCAGGGACTTGGACGAGACGCGAGCAAAACTACGACAGCAGGCGATAGGCCAAATCCGGTACGGTCTAGTGGGCTCCTCGGGCGCGTCTCGCCTACGCGCAGAAGGCTTGGAACCCAGCTCGACTTTCCACGCGGATTACCCATGGGAGCATTGGTACTTGGCACCCGAAGAAGACCTTCGATCGAGCTACAGATGTGAAGTATTTGCAACGGAATTTGAGATCCAGGGGCTCGAACTCGACTGGATTGGACTCTGTTGGGGTGGCGATTTTGTTTGGGACAGATCGCAGGGGTGGCGGTTGCGCAAGCTTCTTTCGGGCCCAAACAATCGATGGGTCCAAATCAAAAACCCGGAACGTCGAAATTTTCGTAAGAACGCATATCGCGTTCTCTTGACCCGAGCGCGTCAAGGAATGATCATCTTTCTGCCAAAAGGGAACTCGGTTGACAGCACAAACCAGCCAGACGAATTCGATTCAACCGCAGATTTTCTTCTCAGCTGCGGAATAAAACTCCTCTAGCGTTCGTCCGACCCTTGACTCCCAACTCCCAGCTTGTTGATGTACGCCGATGCGAAACCGCTCCGACCTATGAGGCCAGAGCTTAAGGAGTCGCTTGAAGTTCACGGCCACTGGCCACACCCCGCCCACCGCTTTGCAGATCATTTCCCCGCCTGGAGCTACAATCTTCCCGTGATCGCAAGCCGCCCCAGCGTTGCGGACCTGCGCGCCGGAAAAACTCCTTGAACGATGCAATTTCGCAACAGTCGATGCGGCAGGGGCTGAAGCCCCGAGTTCTTTAAAAGGCGCTTGCGGCACGAGTAAACTCGTGCCCTGATACAAGACCATATCCCGGCGAGTTTTTCCGCAAACTGAGGGGACCGGCGGTATAGCCGGTGTGGAGAAGTTGCGGAATAAAGGCCATTGACCGAATGAAGAGCGCAGGAAACGTCCCTCAGGGGCTGAAGCCCCGGACTCATTTTATGGGGTTTATCGGCACGGCTAAAGCCGTGCCCTGATACAAGACCATATCCCGGCGAGTTTTTCCGCAAACTGAGGGGACGGCGGTACAGCCGGTGTGGAGAGGTTGCGGAATAAAGGCCATTGACCGAATGAAGAGCGCAGGAAACGTCCCTCAGGGGCTAAAGCCCCGGTCAGTTTTCGTCATCTTCGGCACGGCTAAAGCCGTGCCCTGATACAAAGCCCAGCTCATTTGGGTTCGCGCGCTGAAGAAGTTATCGTCCTTGCGGGAGAAGCGAGCGGGGGCTAAAGCCCCGGATTCATTTTATGGGGTCTTGCGGCACGACTGAAGTCGTGCCCTGATACAAGACCCAGCTCACTTGGGTTCGTGCGCTGAAGGAGTGATCGTCCTTGCGGGAGAAGCGACAGGGGCTAAAGCCCGCAATCATTTCTTATGGGCTTTATCGGCACGAGTAAACTCGTGCCCTGATACAAGACCGCACTTCGGCGAATGTTGCGCAACCTCGCAGATCGTTCCCCCGCCCCGGCTTACGATCTTCCCGTGATCGCAATCCGCCCCAGCGCTGCGGACCTGCGCGCCGGAAAAACTCCTTGAACGATGCAATTTCGCAACAGTCGATGCGGCAGGGGCTGAAGCCCCGGACTCATTTTATGGGGTTCATCGGCACGACTGAAGTCGTGCCCTGATACAAGACCATATCCCGGCGAGTTTTTCCGCAAACTGTAAAGCCCGCACACATTTTGCTCGATTCATGTACGAGCTGAAGCCCGTACCCTTCAAACTGAACCGCTACCCATCAAGTCGCCTAATCCTAAATCCGTTGGTCGCGTCGCGTCGAACCGGCATGCGGCGGCTGATTCCGCGCACAAAAAACCCGGCAGCCTCACACCGCCGGGAATTCTTGAGCGTCGATTTCGGCCGGGCGATCCGGCATGGCTTTTACGCGTCGATGGACACGATCCGCTCCACGTACATGAGCCTGGCCTGCCGGTTCAGCTCGCCAGTGACCGCAACGTAATGGCCCTCGGGCCCGCCCGTATAGCACACATTGTTGAGCTGGTAGATGTTTCCCGCATGGTCGTTCAGATAGACCTTCCCGCCATTGCCCGTGACGGTGCCGGTGAGGGTTGTGGCTTGAAGCGCCGGCTGCGCAGCGGCAACGGGCGGGGCTGGCTGGTTCGTGGCAGGGAATGGCCCTCCCCGCGCCAGTACGCCCACAAATACGAGCGCGGTGAGAACGATTCCGAGTAACAAAGCGCGCCGGATTGAACTTTTCATCGATCGCATAAGACTTTCCTCGTTGAATTTGGGGGTTGTGTCTTCAACTTGGAAACCCGGAAATGCATTGCGTCCGCGACGATCCGCGGGCGGACAAGGCTGGCATCGGGACTCAAGCGAAATCGGACACTGCGTTCTTCGGCGCTTTATTCCTCCCTCGATCGATTAGAGGCTGCTTTGCGCCGGAAGTTCTGCGGCGATGGCGTAAAAAGAATTTGGCGAATCCGGGAGAGGCTTTGGGAGGGGATGACTATTACGCGGCCTGACTCTTGCGGGGCGTGACTATTGCGGGGCCTGACTCTTCAAGCGCGCGGCCATGGCCCACTTCAGATCCTCGATGCCTTCGCCGGTAACGGCAGAAACGGCGTGGAACTCGAGCTTTCGCCTTTTCGCGTAGGCGGAGAGCTTCTTGAGTTTGTCGGGATTTGCGGCGTCGATCTTGGTGGCGACGACGATCATCGGCTTTTCATCAAGACCGTGGCCAAAGCTGGCCAGCTCTTTGTTGATGACCTTGAAATCTTCAACCGGATCGGGCCGGCCGGAGGCGTCAGAGACGTCCACAAGATGCACCAGCAGCCGCGTACGCTCAATGTGGCGCAGGAACTGGGTGCCCAGGCCGTGGCCCAGGTGCGCGCCCTCAATCAGCCCGGGCACGTCGGCGACGACGTAACTTTGATCGTCCGGCTCCTGGCCCACTGTCACTACTCCCAGATTGGGCTCGAGAGTGGTGAACGGGTAATCGGCAATCTTGGGCCGCGCCGCCGATATGCGCGAGATGAGCGTTGACTTGCCGGCATTGGGAAATCCGACGAGGCCCACATCGGCGAGCAACTTGAGTTCGAGCCGGTAACTGCGCTCCTCGCCCGGCCGGCCGAGTTCGTGCTCGCGCGGGGCCTGGTGCGTACTGGTGGCAAAGTGCTGGTTGCCGCGGCCGCCGCGGCCGCCCCTGGCGACGACGATTCGCTCGTCGGGCTGCTGAAAGTCGTGCACCAGCTCGCCGGTTTCCTGATCGAAGAGAGCGGTGCCAACGGGCACCTGCAGTACAATCGAGCGGCCATCCTGCCCGGTGCAATTGGAACCCATGCCGTGTTCGCCGCGCTGCGCCTTGTGCTCGGGGTTGTAGCGGAAGTGGATGAGCGTGTTGTGCCGCTGGCTCGCCTGCATGATCACATCGCCGCCCCGGCCGCCGTCGCCGCCCGAGGGGCCCCCGCGCGGCACGAATTTCTCGCGTCGGAAGGCCATGCAGCCGTTGCCGCCGTCGCCGGCCTTCACGCGGATTTTGGCTTCATCGATGAACATGTTGAGAGCACCAATGGGGCTGTTAAACCCCGTCCCTCCAGTTTATCGGATGAGGTGACCGGCGCGGCTTCGGTCCGGTAAGTTGAACGACGCAGGCGCCTCACTTCGCTCTTCCTCAGCCTCAAATGTGCGCGGCCGCGGAGAGTTGCACCATATGTGATGCGCGTTACTTTGTGTGCGCGATCCGAGCGCATAGAATCGCTGGCAATCTTCTTGAGAGATCGGAATCGTGAATGCCTTTCGCGTTCCGCATCTCTTTTTCCGCCGGACAGGCAGCGCTTCGCGCCGGTTCCGGAGGCTGTTGGAATTTGTCCTCGGTCTGCCGACAGGCTTCCGAGCCTGTGATTAGCAGCTGAAATGGCACGGTTAAGGTGGTGCAGGTTAACGTCTTTCATGGCCGCCACGCTGTTTTTGGCCGCGTGCACGCTGTTTTTTGCCCAAAATGCTGAACCTGAACCAGATGCACAAAAGGGTTCGCTTGCGGGCAGGCTCACCGATCTGAATTCTGCGCCGCTTGAGGGTGTTGCGGTGGTGTTGCGCAACGTGATAACCGGCGTGGAAACGCGCACCGTTACAACGCGTAACGGCTGCTACCGATTCGCTACGCTCGATCCGGGCGAATACACATTGGGAGCTGAAAGCGAGCAGCTTGGCCGGGGCCAGCTCGAAGGAGTCGTTATCTCCGCCGGACACGAAGCGCGGGTTCAGGCGGCAATCGACCTTGAACCTGAATCGCAGACCCCCCGGGAATTGGCGACGAGGACCGGCCCCGGGCCGTCGCAAGGGGCTCAAGCCGAAGCATCTGCGGCCGAACCAGCCCCGGTGACAGCGCCGTCCGCTCCGACTCCCGCAGCGCGGATCGCCATGGCTTTGCCGGCTCCCGTGAAGGCCAATACTTCAACCGCGGAAACCGCGCCCGTTCGAGCGCCTGCCGCAGCGCCGGCGCAGCCGGCATTGACGCCGGCGCCCGACCTCTCTCCCAGTCTTTCGGCGAGCCCGCAAGCGGTGAGCGGTGTTCAGCCCATGATCAACACCCGGCCCGTTCAGTTGCTGCCGATCGTTGCCGCGATTGCCAAGGAGGACCCGGTGATTCCCGTGCTCGAAACCACGGTGAGCGACTCTGAAGTGGCGGCCCTGCCCACCGCGGGCCGCAACTGGCAGAACTTTGCGCTTGAAACACCCACGGCCTCAGAGCCGGCGGACTCTTCAGAGCCGGCTTACCGCGGTGAAGACCAGGAGCCGGCGGAGATCACCATTGACGGAGCGCCGACGCGTCTGGCCTTTGGCGCGGCGGCCGATACAACGCCTTCCAATCCCGACTCAGGCACGCACGGAGAGAGCGGGGCGATGGGAGGATTGGGGGGCCAGGCGTGGAATGGCGGCCGGGGATTCAGTATGAGCGAGGCCGGGGTACGCGAGGTGGAGACCGTTGCCGGAAACGTTGAGTCGGAGGCGGTTCACGGAACGGGCGGACGAATCGCCGTACAAACTGCACACGGCGAAAACCAGGTCCACGGCCAAGCGTTTCTCTTCGACCGGCAAAACACCTGGGGCGCGCAGAATCCTTTCTCGCAGTGGGTTGAGAACACCGGTGCGGCAGCGGCGCCTGCGTTCACGTCTGAGCCATTTACGCCTCCCGATCATGAGATGGCATGGGGCGCGGGGCTTGGCGGCGATCTTCGCCGCGACAAGCTGTTCTGGTTTGCCGCGCTTGACAGCTACCGCCGTAACGATCCGGGCATGAGCACGGTGAAACTCCCGGTCGGCGAGAATTCGTCAGGCCAATGCGCTGGATTTTTCTGTGCGCCGAGTATTCCCCAGACCCAGTTGCTGAGCGCGCAGTTGGACGAGAGCTTCAGCCAGGCCAGCAACGACTATCTCGGAGTTGCAAATGGTTCCTTCACGGCGGCGGGACTTGAGCAATTGCAGACGCTGCTTGGGCCGGCCCCGCGCAGCGCCGCACAGTGGGTGGGGTTCGGCCGCATCGACTGGCAGGCGGCCGAGCGGCATCGCATCACGCTTGAAGGCATTGGCGCAAGCTGGAACGCGCCCGGCGGCGGGTTGACGCGCCTCTCAGAGAATTACGGCAACCACAGCTACGGCTCGAGCGAGGCCAACGAGCAATGGCTGCTGGCGCGCTGGGAGGCTTACCTTACGCCAAATCTGCTGACCACAACGCAGGCCTCGGCAGGCCGCGACGTTCTTAACGCCAGGCCCGATGCTCCCTCGGCATTTGAGCAAACGCTGCTCAACGTGAATGCGTGGGGACAGCTGCCGCAAATCGTTGTCGACTCCCGCTATGGATACACCATCGGCAATCCCTCGCGCTTCGGCCAGGGCAGTTACCCTGACGAAAAGCTCTTCCACGTGCAGGAGCTTGTGGATTGGGTCCACGACAATCTGCTGCTCAAAGCCGGGTTCGAATTCGATCACAACGCCGACGCGACCAGCCTGCTGCGCAACCAGAGCGGCACTTACTACTACTCCAAAGTGCAGAGCTTCATCTCGGACGCGCTGGCGTTTGAGAAGTTCGGCCTGACCAACCTCTTCGACGACCAGAACCCCCACAACTGCAATCCGCCGCAGACGAGCCTTGGCGCACTACCCTGCTACTCCTACTATTCGCAAACCATGGGGCCTACCAACTGGCGCCTGAGCACCAGCGATTTCGCGGGCTTTGCAACCGCGCAGTGGCAGCCGGCGAAACGAGCGGTGGTGAGCTTTGGCCTGCGCTGGGAGCGCGAACAACTGCCTCCGGCTCTGGCAGCGCTCAACAACCCCCAGTTGCCGCTGACGCAGAGGCTGCCCGATCTTGGCAACAACTGGGGGCCGCGCATCAGTCTGGCCATCGGCAACAGCGAGACGCGCTTGCCCGTGCTGCGGATTGGATACGGCATTTACTACGGGCGCACCGAGAACGCCACGCTCGAAACGGCCCTCACCCAGACGGGCTCGCTCAAAGGCGACCTGAGCTTTTTCATCCGGCCCACCGACGGCATGAACCCCCTCACCTATACCAGCGATGCGCCGCCGTTCCCGTATGTGCTCGAGGGCCAGCCCGCCAGCGTGGTCAAGCCCGGAGCGGTCGGCTTCGCAACCAGCTTCCGCAATCCCGAGGTCCACCAGGGAGTAGTCTCGGTGGAAGAGGCGTTGCCCAGTCACATCCAGGTGACGGCTGCGGCCATCGCCAGTCTCGGCCGGCGGCTGCCGGTTTCAATCGACACCAATCTCGATCATCCCTCGTCCACGCAGACCATTACTTACGGCGTGGTCGACGGAACCGGTGCGGGGCCCATCAGGACCCCGCAGATCACGGTGCCCTTTTACGCATCGTGGCCGGGAGGCGAAGCAACCTGCCCTTACTACACGCCGGCGATCACGCTGCTACCCGGACGGCCCTGCCCCGATTACCAGCAGATCACCACGATCATGAGCCGCGCCAACTCAACCTATGAGGCGGCGATGATCAAGATCGCGCGTTACGGCCGACGCGGACTGAGCCTCCATGCGCACTATACCTACTCGCACGCGATGGACTGGAACCCCAATGAGACGACGCTGGCTGCGGGCAGCGACGTGCTCGATCCGGCGGACTTCAGCCAGGAGTACGGGGTTAGCGACCTGGACGTGCGCCACTCGGCAGCTGCGATTGCCGTTTATGAAACGCCCTGGAAGAAAAAAGCCCTTGCCGGAATGCTTGGCAATGGCTGGATGCTTTCGGGCATTGGCCAGTTCCGCAGCGGGCTGCCTTACACCATGCGCACTTCAGGATCGCTGCCCGAGCTGGTGGATCGAACCACAGGCGAGGTCATCGAGGGGCTGGGTCCGGGAATGAACGGCTCGGGCGGCGATAACCGAGTATATGGCGTAGGCCGCAACACCTATCGCTATCCGCGCACGTGGAAGGCCGATTTGAGGCTTGCCAAGCGATTCGACCTGGGCAAGATGCGCGACCTTGAGCTGATGGCCGAGAGCTTCAACCTTTTCAACCATCAGAACGTGACCGAGCTCGAAACCACCGGCTACTATCTTGAGCCGGGCTCGGAGTCGTCGTTCCCGACGCTGAACTTCCTCACCGGACTGAAGGCCAACACCACCGCGTTCGGCCAGCCGCTTTCGATTAACGGTTCTGACTTGCTCCGCGAACGGCAGATGCAGTTCGGCGTGCGGATCAGGTTCTGAAAGGCGAGCGAGTCGGCGAGCCGGCAACTCAGCTATGCCGCTTGACGGCGCCCGGCGCTCGCCACTAGTTTTGGTTGCGTGCAGATGAGATTACCGCCAGTTCAGCGCCGCCTTTATGCTCGCGTTCTTTGCCCCGTCGATTCGGTGAGCCGCGCGGGCGTCGCGGTTGTCATCGCGATTCTTTTGTTCGGCAGTTCCCTTTGCCTGGGCCAGACGGCTGTGCGGCCTGCACAGCCAACAGCATCTCCCGGAGACTCGCTACCGACACCCGGCCCGCTTGCGCATCTATCGCCGAAGCTGTCGCACCGCGATATCAGGAAAGCCATGCGCCTGGTGGCCGATTGGCAGTTGAGCCGCCTGCCCGAACACGCCCAATACGACTGGACGTGGGCCGCGCTCTATGCCGGCTTCATGGCCGTGCCGCACGATGTGAACGGCGACAAATACCAGCGCGCGATGTTGCAAGTGGGCGATGCGCTCGAATGGCAGCCCGGGCCACGCGCGATGCATGCCGATGACCAGGCCGTGGGACAGATGTTTCTGGAGCAGTACTTCATCCACAAGGACTCGCGCATGTTGGCCGCGATGCGCGCGCGACTCGACGCCGAGATGGCTACGCCCGATCCCACCGACCCGCAAAATCCGCTCTGGTGGTGGTGCGATGCACTGTTCATGGCTCCGCCGGTATTCGCCGATGTGGCCAAAGCAACGGGCGACGCGAAGTACCTGACGTATATGGACCGCGAGTGGCAGACGACGACCAACCTGCTCTACGACCGGACGAAACATCTCTACTCGCGCGACGCTACCTTCCTCGACAGGCACGAGAAGAATGGCGAGAAGATCTTCTGGTCGCGCGGCAACGGCTGGGTGATGGGCGGAATCGTGCGGGTGCTCAAGGCGCTTCCGGCCGACTCACCGCTGCGGCCAGAGTTTGCTGCGCAGCTTAAAGAGATGGCTGCCGAGATGGTCTCGATTCAAGGCTCCGACGGATTGTGGCGTCCCGGACTGCTCGACGCCGGCTCGTATCTATTGCCCGAAGTTTCAGGCAGCGCGTTTATCACCTTCGCGCTCGCGTACGGATTGAACGAAGGTATTCTCGATCGCGCAACATACCGGCCTGTTGTCGAGAAGGCGTGGGCCGGCATGCTGAGCCACGTCTACGCCGATGGACGGCTGGGCTGCATTCAGCCGGTGGGTGCGGCGCCGGGCGCGTACACCGAGACGTCAAGCTACGTGTACGGAGTAGGCGCGTGGCTGCTGGCTGCCGAAGAGATTGAGCGCGGGGTGAAGTGAAAAAACTTCCCTCAGGGGCTGAAGCCCCGACTCATTTTGTGGGCTTTATCGGCCCGCGACCCATCCACTGGGTGGGTTCCCCGGTCGTGCCCTTGTTACAAAACGGCCAGAAGACGAGTCTTTCAGCGGCCTGTAAGGCCCGACCCCTCAACCACTCAGGATTCTGCGGCATCGCTAAAGCGATGCCCTGATACGAGGCCGGAGCCTCGCCCATTGCAACTTCCCGAGCGTCCCCGCGCGAGGTGGCCCCTTGAACATGCTGGCCTCCCGGAACGCAGAAAGGCCTGCGCATGTCGCGCAGGCCTCTTGAATCTCTTGACTTTCAGGGGTTACGCCACCGGCCAGTGAGCGGGTTCCGCATGGCCGCAACCCAGGACGGCTTGTTACTTGGGCTCGATCGGGGCCGAGCTCGTCGGGGCCGGCGTACTTTGCTGCGTGGGCTGTGTCGGCGGGGCCGGTGGCGGGTCCGGTGTGCCCTTGATGCCGTCCTTGAAGCCCTTCAGTCCCTCGCCCAATCCCTTGCCGAGCTCGGGCAGCCTCTTTGCGCCAAAAAGGATCAGCAGCAGGATGCCAATGATCAGCAGATGAGTTGGTTGAAGTAGATCGCCCATTGTTTTCCCTCCACGCCGCTGGTTGCAACGGCGCACACTTAGCTACCGAATCATTGTCGCACAGAACGGCCACCCGGCGAGTGATCCAGCTCACCACGGTAGAGGCGTCATCGCAATGTACGCGCCCGGGGCTGCACGGGTTGGAGGCGTTCAGGCAGCCAATGCGGACCCCGCCACGGCAGCGGTTTCAGTTGACCCTTGCCGGCATTCCGAGCCGCTCCGTGACTTTTGAGAAGAAGGTTCGCAGGTCCTCTTCGTCTCCCTCGGTCAGCCGCCGAAAGACCTTCATCAGCGGGAAAAGGCGGGAACCGCGAACATTGACGGCCGGCACTGCAGACTTGCCGCCGGGGTAGACGTACATCTCCCAGGTTCCGGCATAGCGCCCGCGCACGATCTCTCCCAGGTAGCTGCCCCAGAGGCGAACCTCGAATTCGAGGTCGTACTCCGGGCTCTCGCCCACCAGCACGAGAACTTCGTCGAGCGCGTCAACGGAATCGGCGGAAAAGTCGAGTTTCTGCTGGAACTCCTTTTGAGCCACGCCGGCCGCGGCCTTGGCGTAGCCTTCCATCATGGCGCCAAGGTCGGGGAAGGTGGTGGATTCAAGACGCTGACGCAAATCGGCCAAGTGATGCATCCAATTCTCAGAATAATTGGTTTGTCCGGAGAGCGTAAGTGCAACCATCCGGACCGGAGACCGGATGTGTGTGGCAGACTAATACAGTTTGGAGGTTACGAGCCGTGAAGACCCTCAAATCTCTCGCCCTTGCGCTGTTGCTCACCGCAGCCATCGGGCCGGCACGCCCTGCCGATCACGTGATTTACCCGGACCCCGCGCAGGCCAAGGCCGACCTGGCTGCCGCCCTGAAAGCCGCAGCCGCGCAGCACAAGCGCATTCTGCTCGACTTCGGCGGCAACTGGTGCGGCGATTGCCAGGTGCTCGATTTCTACTTTCACGATCCCAACAATCTGCCGATTCTGAACGCGAATTTTGTGCTGGTGCACATCAACGTCGGCCACGTGGATGAGAACCTCGACATTGCAAAGCGCTACGGCATTCCGCTCGAGCGGGGCGTGCCGGCGCTGGCGGTTTTGAGCGAGCACGGCAAGCTGCTATACAGCCAGAAGCAGGGCGAGTTCGAGGCCATGCGCCGCATGGAGTCTTCGTCGGTGACGAACTTCCTGGTGCATTGGCGTTCCGGACAGGGCCCCTGCTCGGTGGTTGTTGTGAACTGCTAAAGGAAGAGAATGGAATTCGATCTCGAGAAGACTCCGAGTACTTCGACCTACAAGCTGCTGGTGGGCCTGGTGGCACCGCGGCCTATTGCGCTGATCACCAGCTTGAGCGAGCAGGGCGTGCTGAACGCCGCGCCCTTCAGCGCCTACAACTACCTTTGCACCGACCCGCCGATCGTCGGCGTGGGTGTTACCAATCGTCCCGATCAGCGCTTTGTTCCCAAAGACACGGCGCGCAATATTCGCCGCACCGGCGAGTTCGTGGTGAACGTTGTTAGCGAAGACATCGCCGAGAAGATGAACATCTGCGCCACGGATTTTCCGCCGGAGATGAGCGAGGTTGAGCTGGCCGGATTCACGACCGTGCCATCACTCAAGGTGAAGCCGCCGCGCCTGGCCGAGGCTCATGCGGCGCTCGAATGCCGCGAATACACCACCATGGAGATCGGCCGCTCGCGCATCATTCTTGGGCGCGTGGTTTCGATTTTTGTCGAAGACCGGTTCGTGGACCCGGAAGGCCCGTATATCTATGCGGACCAGTTGCACTCCATCGGCCGAATGAACGGGCTGGGCAACTACGTGCGCACGCGCGACGCGTTCATGACTATTCCGCGCATCTCGTACGAGGAGTGGAAGAAGAGGCAGCGACCGCATCGTTGAGACACCCGATATACTCAGCTTCTAGGCCGGCGGCCTGAAGTCTGGAGCAACGATTAATGGAACCGCAGTCCACGTTTCCCGACGACGCAAATGGCGATGTTCTTCGCAGGCTTCAAAGTCACGGAGATGACTTATCCCGGTCAAGAGACATCGACTTTACCGTCATATTTCCCGATGAGCAAGCTGCTCGGGGATTTGCCGAGATTCTCAAGAACGACGGCTACCGCGTAACCGTCGAGATGACGGAATGCAATAAAGAGCTGCCCTGGGACGCCCTCGTTGTGAGACATATGGTTCCTACACATGAGGGAATTGGCTCATTTGAGAACGAACTCGAAACAGTCGCCTCGCGCTTTGGCGGAAGAAACGACGGATGGGGATGTATCTCGCAGACAGAAAACTGACGCCGACGATCGGTCAAAACGCAATCTCGCGCAGCTATCCCAGCGGCGCCAGGTGCTTGGTGTTCTGGTAGGTGTACTGGATGCGGTGAACCACGGTAATGGTGGAGAACACGGCCAGCACCCACAGCACCGGAGCCATTGCGCCCCAGTGGTTGAACAAGGCGCCGATGATGATGAGGACGATGCGCTCGGGGCGCTCAAGGAAACCCACCTTGCACTGGCCGATCAGCGCCTCAGCCCGGGCGCGCGTATAGCTCACCATGAGCGAGGTGACCATGACAAAGGCCACCAGGACCACGTAGCGGAAGCGATTGATGCGGCCGTAGTAGACCAGCAGGCCGAAGAACAGCACCACGTCGGAGTAGCGGTCGATGACCGAATCGAAGAACGAGCCGAATAAGGTCACCTGGTTGGTGCGGCGCGCCACGCGACCGTCGACCATATCGAAGATGCCGGCGCCGAAGATGACCATGCCGGCAAAGAAAAACATGCGGTCAGCGTTGGATTCATTGGCATGGCCGAAGAGGAACGCGGCGGCTATGTTGATGACCAGCCCGAAGAAAGTGAGGAAGTTGGGATTGATGCGGGTGAGCGCCAGGCCATGCACGATGCGATCGAGCAGCCAACCGCAGGCGCGGCCGAATGCGCTTGTCCAAGTCATTGAAACTTCCAGCTTCCAGCTTCTAGCCAATCCAAGCTAGAACCTAATCTGTTGTCATTTCCTGAAAGAGCTAGAAGCTAGCGGCTAGCAGCTAGTTCTTTCTGTCACTGCGCGGCACCCGCCGCAGCAGCTTCATCTTCTTCGCCTTCGTCGCCAGCCTCATCGTGAATCGTGGTCAGCTTCAGAATCTCAAGCTCGCGTTTGCCGTTCGGGGTATGGATCACGGCCACGTCGCCCACCTTCTTGCCCACGATCCCGCGGCCGATCGGCGAGGTCGTGGAAATGAGCCCCTTTGTGACGTCGGCCTCTTCGCTGGTCACCAGCCGGTAGACCAGTTCCTCTTCCTTGGTCGAGTCGTAGACCACCACCGTGGAACCGAATCCCGCCTTGTCCCTGGGAATATTCGTGAGGTTTACGAGAGAGAGTTCGCCCATGCGCTTTTTGAGCTGGCCGAGGCGGGCATTCACGAACTCCTGCCGCTGCTTGGCCATGTGGTACTCGGCGTTCTCCGACAGGTCTCCCAATGCCCTGGCCTTCTTGATCTCGGCCGGCAACTCGTGAGCAAGCTCGTACTCAAGAGCCTTGATCTCGTCGAGGAGTTTCTTCTTGATGTGTTCGGGCATCCGGTGTCCGCTGCGGGCGAGGGAGCTCAGTCCGCGGAGTTTGATAACTCCAGAAAGACAATTATACGGCAGTGGGGGGGGCGGCTGGTCCCGGGAGGCCCCGAGCTTCTCGTCGAGAAACGATTGCAGAATCAATGTCGCGGCCACCTGGTCCACCAGACGGCGGTGCTCCTGGCGCTTGTGACCGGCCTGGTAGAGAATCCGATGGGCCTCCTGGGTAGTCAGCCTTTCGTCCCAAAGATGGATCGGAAGCCCGGTGAGCGCACCGAATTCAGCAGCAAAGGCCTGAGTCTTTTGCGCCTGAGGGCCGTTCTCTCCGGACAGACGCAGCGGGTTGCCGACCACAATCGCGCTCACCGCGTAGCGCCGTGCAAGCCTCGCCAGCGAGCGCAAATCATCGCGGGGGTTGGGTTTGCGTTCGAGCGTCATCACGGGCTGCGCGGTCAGGCCCAGCTCGTCTGAGACGGCCACGCCGATGCGCCGGTTGCCCACATCGAGGGCGAGATAACGGAGATGGGTAGAAGTTGTCAGCTTTCAGCTCTCAGCTTTCAGCTTCCAGCCTATAACTTCTGCCGCACGCGGAGATCACTTCCTGAACGGGACAGGGAAACTCTGCCCGTTGCCGCCCCTTCCACCCGATACAATGAAAGAAAGACAGAGAGTCCCCAGGGGCCCAATTCGCGTCCTAAGTGACTGAAGAATCACCTCAGCGCTCCTCAATCGAGGACGGCGGGATCAGTCGGCGCCAAAAAAGGGATTCAATCCTGCATCATGGTAAGGCGAAGAGCGAACAAAAGACGAAAATTCAAGCGAGCGGGGGCAAACCTCCTTCCTGCTCTGCTTGTCATCGCGATCGCCGTCGCCGGCGGTGCTGCGTGGCTCGTGCTTACACCCTATGGGCCTTCAACGGAGACGTTTGTGGAACTGAACCCGGGCTCTTCCACCCTGGCGATCGGCCGGGAACTTGAGAAGGACGGCGTGGTGCGCAGCCAATACGCCTTCGATATGTTGCGCCTGTTCAAACGCGGCGCCCTGCGCGCCGGCGAGTACCGCTTCGATCGTCCGGAGACGGCGGTTGAGGTTTATGCGCGGATCGCCCGCGGAGACATCTACACCCGCGCGCTGACCATACCTGAGGGGGCGAACATCTTCGACATCGCCACGCGTGTGGAGCAAAGCGGGTTCGGCAGCCGGCAGGATTTCCTCGACGCAGCGGTGCGGCAGAGCAGCCTGATTGCCGATATCGATCCGGCGGCCAGGAGCCTTGAGGGTTACCTCTTTCCCGACACGTACCGGTTTGGTCGCAATGTAAAGCCCGAACAGATTGCCGGCGCAATGGTGAAGCGCTTCAGGGCGGTTGCCGCGCAACTGGGCCTGAAGGACAATTTTCACCGGGTGGTGACCGCCGCGTCTCTGGTTGAGCGCGAGACCGCAGTCGACAGCGAGCGCCCGCTGGTGGCCAGCGTCTTTGAAAACCGGCTGCACAAAAACATGCCGCTCATGACCGATCCGTCAGTGATTTACGGCCTCGAGCTCGAGGGCATCTGGCGCGGGGCGATCTACCAGAGCGATCTGAAGCGCGACACGGCATACAATACCTACATTCACCCGGGGCTGCCCCCGGGACCCATCGCCAATCCCGGCATTCCGTCGCTGCGTGCAGCCATGAACCCGGCATCGACGAATTATCTTTACTTTGTGGCAGCCGGCGCCAACGCACAAGGCCACTCGGCCTTCGCCGAGACTCTCGACGAACACAATCGCGAGGTAGCCAGCTACCGCCGGGCCATGAAGAAGGCAGGTGGAAGATGAGAATGCGGCCCGCTATTACTGCCTGCTCGCTCGGGCTCCCACTATTGCTCTCCGGGTGTTCTCTTCTGCCTACCACGCGGAAGCTCCCGGTGCCCAAGGCGCCCGCGGTTGTGCAAACCGCCACTGCCGAAGAACTGGTGGCGCGGCTTAACAAGAACTGGGACGCGCTTGAGACCCTCACCGCAAAAGTCACGCTCCAGGCGAGCGTCGAGAAGCCGAAAGAGGGCCTGGTAAAGGACATGCCGACGATCCCGGGCGTCATTTTGCTGAGCAAGCCCGCGATGCTGCGGGTCTACGGGCGAGTGCCCCTGCTGGGAACCGAGATGTTCGACATGGCCAGCGATGGCAAAACCTTTACCCTCTTTATTCCATCGAAGAAAAAGGCCGTCAAGGGGCCGAATACGCTCACCAAGAGGTCGCCTGACCAGATGGAGAACATGCGGCCGGGGTTTTTCTTTGACGCGATGGCAGTGCGGGGTCTCTCGCCTGACGAGGTGTATTCGGTAACTGCCGACTCCGAGACCATCGAGGATCCGCAGAAGAAACATCTGCTCACTAAGTCGGAGTACGTGCTGAGCATTATGCGCACGCTTCCTGACAGCCGGCAGCTGAAGCCGGTGCGGGTGGTGACTTTCGATCGCTCTGACCTGTTGCCCTACGAGGAGGATGTTTACGATGCCGAGGGCAACCTTGAGACCCAGGTCTACTACGGCCGCTACCAGGACTTCAATGGAGTGAGCTATCCCTCAACAATCACGATCAAGCGGCCGCTCGAGTCGTACCAGATCGTGCTTACGGTGCTCACCCTGACTGAGAACCAGACTCTCGACAACGACGAGTTTCAAGTCGACGTGCCGGCTGGAACCGAGATCAAGAACCTGGATTAGATCGATTGCCGCAAGGTTACTGCGGCGAGGGCGAAGCCGGCGCAGGAGCCGGCGGTCCGGGCGGCGGCGGAACGCGCGGCACCGTGGGGTTGCCGGCGGGCGGCGCGCCCATGCTGTTGACTGCCGTTGCTGTAAAGATGCCGTCCTTTAAAGCGCCGTCGGCGCGCACCATGTCACCCACCTGGATGTCGGCAAGCGTGATGGGATCGCGGCGCTTGCGAAACGCCGTATTCTCGTCGGCAACGAAGCTGTGCGGCGCATTATCGAGCGATCCGGTCAATGTGACCTTGACTCCGTCGATGGCAGTGACCCTGCCCATCAGCCATGTCTTGCCGAAGTTGGCATTCATCTCGCGGATCTGAGCCACGCGATCGGGGTCAAGCTGCACGATTGCGGTCGCCGGAACGGATTTCGCAGCCTCGTCGGCCTGGCCGCGCACCTGGATGACATCGCCAACCTTGATGTCAGTGGGTTTGAGCTGCTGGGGAGGATTCCCGCCCATGCCGCGGCCCTGCCAGCCTCCCTGAGCGCCACCGTTCCCTTGTCCACCGGAATTTTCCTGTCCGCCCTCGCGGCGCACGAAGGCAGGCATTTTCAAGATGCGCGTATCGGCTGAGAAATGCACGATAAACACGTCGCCGGCATCGGTCTTGATGGTGTACTGGTCAGCTGCAGTTGCCGTAACGGTGCCCATCAGGCCACCGCCCATCATGCCGCCAAATCCGCCTCTCGGACCGCCCTGACCATAACCACCCCCACGGTTTTGACCGTTTGGAGGTGCAGGGTTGGATTCCTGGGCCGAAACGGCTGCGGCAGTTGCGACCGCGAGCGCCAACGCCGGAATGAGACGGAAACAGATGCGCATCTTCATGTTGAAATAGACGGGATTGCCGCTCCCCGGGACGACCCGCAGGACTCGACGCGGAGGAATTCTCAGCGGGCCTGCTCAGGTTTGGCGTTTTGTTGGGAGGCCAGCAACTGCTTGAAGTCAGGGTTGTCACGCAGGCCGGCAAAGGCGACGTCAGAGGCAACCTTCTTGGGATTGGTAAAACCTTCATCCAGTGCCATGCGCAGATACTGCAATGCGCATTCAGTCTGCCCCATGCGGACGCACCCCAGCGCCATGTAGTAGTTCATCGCACCGCGCTCGGCGATCGAAGCAGGATTCTGTACCTGGGGGCTGCCGTGATCTTCAAAGATCTGCGGATCGATTGCGAGAGCGCGCTGATATGCTTCCCAGCCGCGGTTGTATTTGTGCTGAGCCAACAGGTTGGTGCCCAGATTCTTGTAAACGATCGCCGACTGGGGATCGATTTTGAGCGCCTTGTGATAGAGACGTTCGGCAGCCGAGTATCCCTTCTGTGAGTCGTAATTGGTGGCCAGATTGTTGATAACCTGAGCGTTATGGGGATTGAGCTTGAGCGACTGACGGTAACAGCGCTCAGCGTCGCGCACATTGAACATCATCTGGTAGGCGATGCCCATCTTATTCCAGACGACCGCGGTTTGCGGCGCCTTCTGGTAGGCGGCAATGGCCGCCTGGTAACGCTGGTGCATGGCGAGCGAGTCCCCCAGGTCCTCAGGACTTGGAGGAGGCGGGGGTATTCTCACAATTGGCGTTGCGGCGGCAGCGGGAGCCTGCGAGGGAGACTGAGGAGGCGCGGATGCAGGAGTCTGGGCCGGCGACTGAGCGGTGGGCGTGGCCTGAACCTGAATGGAATCAGCGGCTGTAACGTGTGCGGCAACCTGGGCGGCGGACGGTTGTACGGTTGCAAGGAAGACGGTAATCAGCCCCGAAACCAGGAGAGCGGAAAAAACTGAGGAGACGATCATAATCCCTCCTGGCTTTGCCAGCTCGCAAAGCAGGCGGAACGCATCGAACGAACTGATGCCCGTTGGCTGCAATTAAAGCACTATTCATAGGCAATGAAAAGGCAAAACGAGAATCGGAGCGGCTGCCGGCTCGCCGCCGATCTGAAATAGGTGAAATGGAGATTCAATCCGGATCAACCGGCTGGCGCTACACTTTGTTGAGCGCTGGAGGGCAGGGTATTTATGGAGCACGAAACCGGCAAGTCTGCTGTGACCGTTCCGGATCAGAACCTGGCGGAGAGGTTTCGCGGGGTGCGGCAGCGCACTATGGATCTCTGCGCCCCGCTCACGCCCGAGGACATGATGGTGCAGTCGTGCCCCGAGGCCTCGCCGGCGAAATGGCATCTGGCTCACACCGCATGGTTCTTTGAGTCGTTCATCCTGAGCGAGTTCGCGCCGGGATACCGGGTGTTCAACCCCGATTTTCCATGGCTGTTCAACAGCTACTACGAGGGATTTTCAGCTTTTCCTGAGAAGAAGCTGCGCTCGTCGTTTTCGCGGCCGGGCCTAAAAGAGATTCTTCGCTATCGTGAGCAGGTGGATGAGGCGATAGACCGGCTCATTGAGCGCGGTGCACCCGAAGCTGCACTCGACCGGATCGACTTGGGAGTGAACCACGAGGAACAGCACCAGGAGCTGCTGCTGACCGACATTCTGCACGCCTTTTACACCAATCCGCTGCGGCCAAAGTACAGGGATCAGGGAACAGGGTTCAGGGATCAGAAAGGCAGGGACCAAGGGAACAAGGGACAGACGGGGCAGGAAAACAAGGAACAAGGGAGCGAGTCAACGAGGGAGCTGCCGGCGCCGCTCGCGTTTCGGCAGTTTCAGGGCGGCTTGCGCGAGATCGGGTTTTCGGGTAACGGATTCTGCTTTGACAACGAGCTGGAGCGCCACCAGGTCTGGCTGGGACCGTATGGGCTCGCGGACCGGCTGGTGACTTGCGGTGAATACCTGGAGTTTATGAACGATGGCGGCTACTCGCGGCCCGAATTGTGGCTATCGGCCGGCTGGGCGACGGTGAAATCGCAGGGCCGGCACGCGCCGCTTTACTGGTCGAAAGAGGACGGGGAGTGGAGCGTCTTTACGCTGCGCGGCGCCGTTCCATTGAGCGAGATGATGGACGTACCGGTGAGCCACGTGTGCTTTTACGAGGCCGATGCCTATGCGCGCTGGGCCGGGCATCGGCTGCCCACCGAAGCGGAGTGGGAGGTTGCGGCCGAGGGCGCGCCGGTTGAGGGCAATCTGCTGGAGTCGTGGAGCTTGATGCCTGTCCCTGCCTCTGCTCTAAACCAAGACGAGGACCGTGCGAAACACTACGGGGATTGCTGGGTGTGGACGGGGAGCGCATATCTGCCCTATCCGGGATTCAGGCCGCTGGAGGGCGCGCTGGGCGAGTATAACGGCAAGTTCATGAGCGGGCAGATGGTGCTACGCGGCGGCTCCTGTGTCACGCCGCGGCGGCACATCAGGGCAAGCTACCGCAATTTCTTTGCGCCCGAGACGCGGTGGCAATTTTCGGGAATAAGATTGGCATCTTGAATTCATTTCGATTCATCGAATGGAGACACATGTCTCTCGCGGCTTCCCCTGCAGCGATTCTTCAAATCGACGAACAGTTGGCGCGCACCGTGCGGGCGGGGCTTGGCGCGCGGCCCAAAACGCTGCCGCCGCGGCTTTTTTACGACCAGGCCGGCTCCGAGCTTTTTGAGCAGATCACGGAATTGCCCGAGTACTACCTGACGCGCACGGAACGAGCCATTCTCGAAAGCCGCGCGGCCGAGATGATTGCGCTGGCTGCAGGCGGCGGCAGGCTGCGGTTCACCGAGTTGGGCGCGGGATCGGCGGAGAAGACGCGCGTGCTGATGAAGGCCGCCCTGGCGCAGCAGAACGGGCTGATCTTTGAGGCGGTCGACGTCTCAGCCACTGCGCTACTGGCGGCACAGGCGCGGATCGAGCGCGAAATTCACGGGGTGAAAGTTCGCCTGCTGGAGATGGACTACACGAACGGATTTGAGCTCGATGCCTGCGAGGAGGGTGAACGGCGGCTTGTGCTTTACATCGGTTCGAGCATCGGCAACTTTGAGCCGGAAGAGGCGGCGCGGATTCTGCGCAAGGTGCGCAGGCAGCTTGTTGTGGGGGACGGGCTGCTGCTGGGCGTGGACCTGGCGAAGGATGAATCCACGCTGCTCGCCGCGTACGACGACGCGGCGGGCGTGACCGCGGCGTTCAACAAGAACATGCTGGTGCGTATAAACCGGGAGCTGGGCGCGGAATTCGATCTTGCGCGCTTCAACCATCGGGCCGTGTGGAACGGGACGATGTCGCGCATGGAGATGCATCTGGAAAGCTGTACCGACCAGCGCGTGCGTTTCGCGGCGCTCGACTGGGAGATTGAATTCGGCGCGGGCGAGACCATCCATACCGAGAACAGCTACAAGTACCGGCCCGGCGACGCGGAGGCGATGCTGGCCGATGCTGGATTTGCCTGCGCCGGAACCTGGACCGACGCGCGGGGGTGGTTTGAGGTGTGTTTGGGGAGAGCGGAAGAACAGGGAATAGGGAATAGGGAGTAGGGAATAGGGAGTAGGGAATAGGGAATAGGGAATAGGACTGCTCCCAGTTCTCAGCTCTCATTTCTTGCCCGACAGTCACTTGCAGCGGTTGCTTGCCTGACTCTGAACATCGATATCTTCAGGTTCGTCAGGGGCTGGGGCAGGGGCTGGCTCGAGGTAAAGCCAGCGAAGCAGAAGGAAGGCCAGGAGCAGCAGGATCAGAATCAGAAGAACCTGCGACCCTACCTGTTCATAAGGAAAGCGCTGAGGCTGTTCGTAGAGAATAGAGCGGCTGGGATTCTGCTCCTGTTCGAGCCTCATTTGCACCCAGATTGTGATCGGCGAAACAAGCAGAAGCGCACAGTGGTAAATGCTCTGCGAAAGCAGCCACCCGATGGCAATCGCTCCCGCAAAACTGTCGACCAGGGCTTTCTTGATGCGGTCAAGCATTGGGCTTCTCCGGGATTCCGCCCGAAAGGCGGTTACGCAACTGCGCCAAGGTCCGCAGAGGGCCGGTTCCGTAAGTCCACTGGCAAAGCGCCCACGCGGCGAGCAGGCTCAAACAGACATAGAAGACCCAAGCGAGGAATTGAGATAACAGCAGGGCATAGTCGGGCGGAGTGTCTAACGGCGGGTGAAAAAACGGGTTGTGTCGCATCTCCGCGTTCCTGACCGCCATGTAGAGGACGTGACTTACGGCGGGCAAAACGACCATGAACGCAGCGCCTATCAATTCAAAGAGCAGGATTGCAGCGGTGATCGGCGCGACGTGTGAATCTGCGACGGCTTTGCGTATTCCGGCAAGCGTCATCCCGTCCCTCAGCCGAAAATCTTAAACCTTGCTGCGTCAGCAGATGCAGCGGCCAGGCTAACCGCTGCTGGCTGCTGACTCCTATTCCCTACTCCCTGTCTCTTCACTTCGGTTGCGCGATCCGCACCAGCAGGATGTCGTGGCTGGGAATCTCAAGCGGCATATTCTGCGTGAGCTCGATATCCTTGCCGGTCCACAGGTCCTTGCCCTTTTGCGCGCCGTGAAGGCCGAGCCTGGCCAGGTCCAGGTGGAACGGGTGGTTGGTGGTCCTATCGCTGCCCGCGTTCAGGACCGCGACTGCCGTCGCTCCGCCCGCGAGATGGCGCACCCACACATCTACTTCGCCATCGGAGTAGACGTGCGTGGCTTCGCGGCCCAGCTTGTCCTGGTCGATGGCGATCACATCGCGGTTGGTGAGAATGGCCTTGATCTCCGGCTTCATGTGGGGCAGATCGTTGCCGGCAAGCAGCGGCGCGGCCAGCATGGCCCACATGGAGAAGTGGGTGCGGTTCTCGGCCAGCGAGAGCCTGCCGTTGCCCACCTCAAGCATGTCGGGATCGTTCCAATGGCCGGGGCCGGCGTACTTCGCCAGGCCCTGCTGCTCGTTGAGGAGGGTGTAAATGCTATTCCAGTCGGGCTGAATATCGTCGGTGGCGCGCCACAGGTTTGCTCCCACGCTCGGTCCCCACTCCCAGACCGCGTCCCACCCGTACTGGCAGAGCGAGAACACCATCGGCCGGCCGGTGGCGGCGAGCGCCTTGTGCATCTTGTCGTAGGCGCCGATCATCAACTTCATGCGCGCGCCCGCGTCGTTGGGCGCCTGCTTGTACATGACCTCGGGAATATAGCTGCAGAGATCGTACTTCAGGTAATCGATGCCCCATGAGGCGTAAAGCTGGGCGTCCTGCACCTCGTGGCCGAGCGAAGCCTCAAAACCGGCACAGGTCTTGGGACCCGGCGAAGAATAGATGCCTAACTTGAGGCCCTTTGAATGCACGTAGTCGGCAAGGGCCTTCATGTCAGGAAATTTTGAGTTGGTGTGCAGAACGCCGTCGGCGTCGCGGTCGCCCTCCCAGGTGTCGTCGATGTTGACGTAGATATAGCCGGCATCTTTCATTCCGCTCGAGACGATTTCGTCGGCGGCATTGCGGATGTCCTGGTCAGTGACCTTGCCGGCGAAGTAGTTCCAGCTGTTCCAGCCCATAGGCGGCGTCAGGGCCACCAACTGCGGCGGGACAGACCTTTTGACTGGCTTTGTTGGGGCGGTTTGCGCCAGGGCAGCTGCGGTAAACGTTGTCAATCCAAGAGCGACAATCAAACAGGACCGGGACAATTGCATGGGCAGTATTCTCCTGAAAACTTTTTCAGTGGAATACTACGCGGCTAGCCGGGACTCGTAAAGGGCCTTTCGTAAGGAGCCTGCAAAAAAGCACACCGCCTTGAAAGGACACGGCTTCAACCGTGCCCTTTCAAACCGAATAACGAGCCTATTTACCCAATCCCTTAATCAGGGCGTCTCTTTCGGCCGGCGAGACCGGCAGCTTGACGCCTGTTTTACCGTCGATCTGCTCAAGGAAATAGAGCGCGTAGTCGCAGAGACGGTAGTTGTACTGCTTGTAGACCATGTACTCCTGGCTGCCGAAGACCGGAGCCGGGCGCGTGTCAGAGAGCATGCGCTTGAGT
>Ga0326727_10005358_pt1 | contig 36806 bp, 36 predicted proteins | sample MB2enrmetagenome_FD_207643 | JGI IMG/M metagenome (GOLD analysis project Ga0326727, IMG submission 207643) | Lab enriched peat soil microbial communities from McLean, Ithaca, NY, United States - MB29MY | ecosystem: Environmental > Terrestrial > Soil > Wetlands > Peat | place: USA: New York... | reverse complement strand
CTCTTAGAAGCCAAGGAGCGCGACAGGGAAATGGCCGGAAAGTGCTCTCGCGCTTCGGCAAACTGCTAGCGTGCCGCGAAGACGTTCTCAAAGAAGAAGCGTTCCACGCGATGCTAACTCGCGAACGTCTGCGCGCGGAACGTTCTCGTAAGCCATTCGTTCTGATCCTGCTGGACTCACATGGGGTACACAAGAAGGCGAGGGACGGGGCTTTCCTCGAGCGACTCACGTCGGTCGTCTTCGATACAACTCGAGAGACCGACATCATTGGCTGGTACAAGGAGGGCCTGATTCTCGCCGTGATATTCACGGAAGTCAGCCTAGAGGGGAAGAGTCCCATTACCGAGGTCTTGCATTCCAAATTTATGGCCGCCTTGCGGGATAATCTTGATCACGAACTGGTGTCCAAACTTGCCGTTTCGGCTCATCTCATTCCAGAAAGTTGGGATATGCACCGACCCGATCGCGTGGCCGACGTCGAGGTGTACCAAGATTATTCTCGAAAGGTTCTAAAAAAACGGCTCCCGATCATCATCAAGCGCGGGATTGACATTGTAGGGAGCAGCATTTTCTTGCTGGTCCACTCGCCCCTTCTAGCAGCTATCGCTTTGGCAATCAAGCTAAGTTCGAAAGGTGAGGTCATTTTCAAACAGGAACGGGTGGGATGGTTGGGGAAAAGATTCCAGTGCTTTAAGTTTCGTACGATGTACACAGACAATGATCCAAAGATTCATCGTGATTACGTCCAACAGCTTATCGCGGGCAAGGCGGCGAAGCAGAACGAGAGCGAGACCGAACCCGTCGTGTACAAGATTACGAGTGATCCGCGGGTCACACCGATTGGGAGATTCCTCCGCAAGCTTAGCCTGGATGAGTTTCCGCAGTTTTGGAATGTATTGCGTGGCGAAATGTCTCTCGTGGGCCCGCGTCCTCCACTGCCGTATGAATTTGAACTCTATGATGATTGGCACCGCCGCAGAGTATTCGAGATGAAACCCGGTGTCACAGGATTATGGCAAGTGAGTGGCCGGAGTCGTATCTGCTTTGATGATATGGTCCGCTTGGATCTGCGCTATTCGCAGTGCTGGTCGCTGTGGTTGGACCTTAAGATCCTTCTCGTTACTCCACTTGTGGTCCTCATGGGTGACGGCGCTTACTGATCCCTGGGGTGCCACTGGTCCAGCGGGCTGGAAAGTCCATAGTCCCCAGATTCCATCGCTTTCTCCTCGAGCCGATCTTAAACAGCTTCGGAACATGGTTTTCTGAGGTACCTCGCAAAGCTAGCAGCGCGATCTGACCTGGCCGCACACCTCAATTTTCGACTTGCCAATTCGCAGTCTCCTGTGCGGCTCCTTGAATCCCACATTGCAAGAGCGCGGCGCGAGAAGACAAGTGTGGGTCGTATGGGAGTTTTGGCGCGCTCGCGTCCATGGAAATGAGCAGAAACCTCAAGAGCTAACGCAAGTAATACATCACCCTGAATACCCCCGTCTCTTGAACTTCTTTCCATTCCAGCAATCTCTCTGATCGAATCAACCTTGGCGCAAGAATACTCATCAAGAAGCGGAATGCCACCACGGCCGCTCCTCGAAGCCGTTTCTGTTCGGGAGCGAGGCGACGTTCCTGCCGACAATTGTGGTTCACGACTAAATATTCCCGCACTGAATGCTCTGGCACTGCGGTCGCTTGTTTCGTTGTTCGAGGAAAAAGAAAAGCTCTTCTCTCGGCGCGTCACTTTGACGGAGGACGGATTTCACCGGGAAGGGACATCACGAAAACGCACGGTCATTGCGCTCTTGGGTCTGCAGCGTCTAGCGGAGTCGGGGGGCGCACCACCTGTCGACGTCGCTTCGATTCGAGATGTGCTCTTGGGAGACACAAGCTGGGTCAGGAGTGTCGGAGATCTAGGCCTTCTGATCTGGTTCACAGCCAAGTGCGCGCCCGAGAGACTCGGAGTGCTGCTCAAAGAATGGGAATTGGGGACGGCCCTCGAGAGTTACGCGGATGGCCGCCAGGCCTGCACTAAGGGATTAGCTTGGTTTCTGGCGGGCATAGCGCACGCACGACTAGCGTGTCCCGGAAGGCTTCCGGATCTGACAGACGCCCTGGTGGATACGTACCACTTGCTTCAGGACAACCAAAGCAAGGGCGGAATCTTCGGTCACGCAAGATTTCCCCGGTTCCTTCAGCAGGTCTTTTGCAACCGCCTTGGAACGTTCGCCGATCAAATTTACGCGATTTACGCGCTCACAACGTTCGCAAGGGCATTTCAGATTGAGGAACCACTTGAGTCCGCATTGGGTTGTGCGAACGCGGTTTGCGCGCTCCAAGGAGAAATGGGCCAATGGTGGTTCCTTTACGACAAACGCGCGTGCCGCGTCACGAATCGATACCCGGTGTTTTCCTGCCATCAGGACGGAATTGCACCTGTTGGCTTCCTTGCCTTGGAAGAAACTACTGGCAAGAACTTTCACGAACCGGTCTACAAAGGGTTGTCTTGGCTTGCCGGAGCGAATGAACTTGGGTCTGACCTGCGGAATCTGGATCGAGGTTTGATTTGGGATTCCATCGCGCCGAGGCGGCGGATAGCGAATTATTGTGAGGCGGCGCTCAGCTTTGTGAACATCTCCCGTGGGCCACACGCACAGAGCCTCCACATTCGTTATGAGGTCCGGCCCGATCACTTCGGATGGTTGCTCTACGCCTTCGGCAAATTTGGCCTGCCGAATCCAGTGATTGCGCTCGAGGCCGATACAACACATTAGGGAATCAGCCGATGTGCTCCATGGAAACCCAGATCGGAGGAGTTGTTGGAGGACACAGGCCCCAACAGCAGACACGTTAGACCTTGAGGTCCGCGCCGCTCAGGTCCGGTGCGGGTCTCAATCCTGCGCGCGCAATACCAGGTGGACCGGTTCGAAGGATCAACTTGGACGATAAGGTGCTGATTGGCTTGGGACGCAGCGATGGATGCCACAAGGATGCCGCTTGTCAAAATGTGGTAAGAGTTTTCCCTCATCTCTTCTCTTTTGCAAAGGTAGCTGCGGTAGGGCGACTTTCTTTTTCCTTTAATTTATTGTTAACCCATGCGTTTTCAATCAATTAAGGCACGGTTGGTTTCATTGGCTATTCATAGAGCCTGCGGTAGTCTGGCAGTCCGATTGCGATATCCGCGGTTGGAGAGCGTAGTTTCTTCTCTTGTGTCCAAGTTATTTATTTTGTTACACTTAGCATTACATGATGCAAGAATGCTGATGTCCCTAAGTGTCATTAATGGCGGTAGCCTGCCCAGAGGCTGCGCGACGTTGGCAACACCCAGCACGATGAGATGCCCCCACTTTTCTGGGAGCCATTTTGCAACTGATCGTTTTGTTTAGCAAGAAAGGAGAGTTGGTGCGCCCGTGAATGAATTCTGCTCGATTGCTCCAGATGTGAAATTGGCGGAGGGAGTCAAGCTTTCTAAATTCATCAACCTTTACGGCTGCCAAATCGGAGAGAACACCAAAATCGGAGCCTTTGTTGAAATCCAGAAGAACGCAACCGTTGGAAAGAACTGCAAGGTCTCCAGCCACAGCTTTATTTGTGAAGGCGTCACCATCGAGGACAACGTGTTCATCGGTCATGGCGTTACCTTCATTAATGATTCCTACCCACGTGCCACTTCGTCAGCTGGCCAGTTACAGACCGAACAGGATTGGAAAGTGGAGCAGACCCTGGTAAGAAAGGGCGCCTCCATTGGCTCTGGCGCTACGATTCTCTCCAATGTCGTCATTGGGGAGAACGCGATCGTCGGAGCTGGTAGCGTTGTGACCCGCGAGGTGCCACCCAACACGATTGTAGCTGGCAACCCGGCTAAGGTACTGCGTTCCGTTAACTCCGGGGAAAGGATGACTCCATGAGTCAAAATACTAAGATTCCCTTCGTCGATCTCGTGACGCCTCATCGGGAACTGCAAGAGGAATTGGCAGATGTTTTCAAAGCCGCCCTCGCAACCGCCGGCTTCATCGGCGGTCCGATGGTTGAAGGATTCGAGCGCGATTTTGCCCTGTTCTGCGGCACGAAACACTGCGCCGGAGTCAGCAGTGGAACTGACGCGTTGCGATTCGCCCTGTCCGCAGCGGGGGTTAAACCGGGCGATGTCGTCCTGACCGTCCCGCACACCTTTATTGCCACAACCGAAGCGATTTCGCAGGCGGGCGCTCGTCCGGATTTAGTCGACATCGATGCGCGCACCTACACGATGGACCCTGAGAAGCTTCGCCAATACTTCGAAGCACAGTGCGCATTCGATCCCGCAACCAGGCAACTCGTGCATCGGACTTTCGGGAAACCGGTCACCGCGGTGGTTCCCGTCCACCTGTACGGCCAAATGGCGGACATGGATCCGATCCTGGAGATGGCGGAACGCTACAACCTGGCGGTTATCGAAGACGCCTGTCAGGCACACGGTGCGGAGTATTTTTCAAAGAAGGAGAATCGCTGGCGAAAGGCTGGCTCAATGGGCCGCGCAGCCGCGTTCAGCTTCTATCCCGGCAAGAATTTAGGAGCCTGCGGCGAAGGGGGCGCAGTTACCACGGACGATGAAGCGATCGCCCGCAAAGTTAAAATGCTCCGCGACCACGGACAGTCCAAGAAGTATTATCACGACGTTGAAGGTTACAATGGCCGGCTCGATGCCATTCAGGCCGGCGTTCTGCGAACCAAGCTGAAGCACCTCGCGATGTGGAACGAAAGCCGCCGTGAGCATGCCCGCAAGTATAATGAATTGTTTGCTACTGCGGAAACGAACATAGTTCCGCCGTTTGAAGCTCCCTGGTCGAAGGCTGTCTATCACCTGTACGTTTTGCAAGTGGAGAACCGGGAAGCGGTACAAGCAGATCTCGCGAAGGAGAATATCGATACGGGCATTCATTATCCTGTGCCCCTGCACTTGCAGAAGGCCTACAGTGGCCTCGGGTACAAGCATGGCGCTTTCCCCGTGTGCGAAAGGGTTGCCGAGCGAATCGTGTCCCTCCCCATGTTCCCCGGCCTCTCCGAAGCGGACCAGGTGCGGGTCGTCGACGCTGTGGTTCAAAGCGCAAAGCGCACCGGACCACAAAATGTGTTGGTGGTGTAAAGTTGAGGCATTCGGTGCACCATGCCGGATGCTGCGGCTGCGTTCGCGCATGCGCAGAGAACATTTCAACTTGGAGATGAGATACAGACTCTAGCCCAGGTTTCTTCATCCCCTGTGTTGTACAACTCACTCCGCTGCCAAAGGGAAGGTGGGGGAGTGAATGCACCTCACGAGCTGGAACATTTCTCCTAGGAGGGTAGGCAGTGAGACAAGAAAACAATATCGTTGTCGTGGGACTGGGAGAGGTGGGTCGGCCTCTCCTGGAATGCCTCTCTGAGTACTACCAGGTCATTGGCGTAGACGTTTCCCCGCCTGCCGCAGCCATCGGGAAGGTCGATATTTTGCATGTGTGCTACCCATTTGAGATCAAGGATTTTGTCGGTGAGACCGCCCGTTACATCGAACTGTTCAAGCCCAGGCTGACAGTTATCAACAGCACGGTCGGGGTCGGTACTACGCGGACGATAGCAGAGCAGACCGGGGCGCGTTTGGTGCACAGCCCGGTGCGGGGCAAGCACGTGCGTATGAAGCAGGAACTGCGCACTTACACCAAATTCGTGGGAGGTATGGATCACGTCAGCAGCAAACACGCTGCTGAACATTTCGCCTCCGCCGGCTTCAAAACAAGGATTTTATCAGCTCCGGAAGCAACCGAATTGGCGAAGCTGAGCGAGACGACTTACTTTGGCCTGCTGATTGCTTGGTCGCAGGAGATTGAGCGTTACTGTGATAAAACCGATCAGGCTTACGAAGAAATCATCTCGTTCTATGAAGAGATCGCGTATCTTCCAGCGACCAAGTTCTTTCCGGGAATCATCGGCGGCCATTGTGTCATGCCTAACATCGAAATTCTCCGCAGATTTGATGATTCTGCACTGCTTCGGGCGCTCGAAACTTCCAATCGTGCCAAGATGGAGCGTGAGGCCCGCAGAAAATCGAGTGCTCAGACGACGAAGACGACGGGGTCAGCGGATTGATGCCCCTGTCGCGACCGCGCAGTTATCCGAGAGAGCGACTCTTGTTGCTGATTTAACCCGGCTGTGAAATGATTGCATCGTTTATGACCCTACCGATGGATCCTGCTTCGCCTGCTCATCCTGCGCTAGCTGGGAATAGCAGGCGGTTTGCAGGTAAGCGCGTGGCGATGGTCACATTTTCGCCTTACCCGTTCGATCCTAGGCCACGCCGCGCCGTAGATGCACTGGTAGGGGAGGGCGCTAGCGTAGACTTGATATGTCTCCGAAATGAAGGTGCTCCTAAGCGTGAGGTCCTGAACGGCGTCAACGTTCTGCGTCTTCCAATTAAGCATGACCGGCGCGGGAAGTTCGCCTACGCGTACCGGTATGCCACCTTCATTCTCGCCTCATCCGTGATCTTTGCACTGCGGTCACTGACCCGACGCTTTGATTTAGTCCACGTGCACAATATGCCCGATATCCTGGTTGCGAGTGCGTTGATCCCAAAGCTATTCGGGGCTAAGGTAATCCTCGATCTGCACGACCCGATGCCAGAGCTCATGACAACCATTTTTCACGTCGCACCGGACAGCAAAAGTGTTCAGTTCATGAAGCGCTTGGAGAAGTGGAGTATCGGGCGGGCCGATCTGGTGGTCACCGTCAATATCGCGTGCAAACGAATTTTCTCCCACCGCAGCTGCCAGCCAGAAAAGATTGCGGTGGTCATGAACTCTCCGGATGGCCAGATTTTTCCGTTCCGAATGCCTCGGGAACACACTTCCACGGGCCAGACGCAAAACAAACCCTTCGTGATCATGTATCACGGTTCGTTAGTCGAACGGAATGGGCTGGAGGTCGCCATCGATGCCTTTGACCGCCTGCGAAAGAGCGTTCCAACGGCTGTACTCCACGTTTTTGGCTCGAAGACAGACTTTCTTGAGCGCATGATGAAAAAAGTCCGGGACAAGAACCTGGAGTGCACTATCCGGTACTTCGGACCGAAGCGGCTGGAAGACCTGGTGACGGAAATTGACAATTGTGATCTCGGCGTGATCCCGAACCAGCGAAACGCCTTCAGTGAAATCAATACTCCAACGCGCATTTTTGAATATCTTGCTCTGGGAAAACCAGTCATCGCGCCTTCCACCCCGGGTATCCAGGACTACTTCGACAAAGAGTCACTTTTGTTCTTTGAACCTGGCAACCCCGACGATCTGGCGGAACAAATCGAGTATGCATTCTCTCATCCCACCGAAGTTTTGGAGATTACGCGCAAAGGACAGCAAGTGTACCTGGAACACACCTGGGAGCGGGAGAGGGAAACACTTCTTAGCCGTGCGAGCGAAATTTTTCATCGAGCCTAGCAGGGCACCAACCCCAATCGCTCTTTCAAAGAATTCGGCCACCTGCTGCACGAATCCTGGCAGATTAAGAGAACGCTCACTCAACACATGACCAACAGCAACCTTGATGAAATTTACGAGGCAGGTCGCAGCGCCGGTGCTCTGGGCGGCAAGCTTCTCGGCGCCGGCGGTGGCGGATTTATGCTGTTCTTCGTACCGCCTGAGCGGCAGAAAGCATTGCGGATGCGACTTAAAAACCTACTGTGCGTTCCGTTCGGGTTCTCGAATCGGGGAAGTCAGTTCATCGTATGTGAACCAGAAGAGGTGTACGACAAGTCGCTTACCGCTGAGCGGTGCGAAGTCTACGCCCAACAACCGTCGCGTGACGCTGACTAGCATAGCGCCTGCCAGAGTATAAGAGGCTAATATGAATAAACATTGCTCCCTCCCGCCTTATGTTCTGGTCACCCCTGCCCGAAACGAAGAGGCGTTCATCGAGAAGACGATCAAGTCTATGATTCATCAGACGGTCCCGCCCATGAAATGGGTGATCGTGGATGATGGCTCGACTGATAAAACAGCAGAAATCGTCGAGACCTATGCGAAGTGCTATCCATGGATTGAGCTGATCCGCCGTGCGCCGCGTAAAGACCGGAACTTTGCCGGAAAAGTCTTTGCCTTTAATGATGGTTTCGAGCATATCAAACATCTCCAATTTTCGCTGGTTGGAAACTTGGATGCAGACATTTCATTTGCGCCCGACCATTTTGAATTCCTTCTTGGAAAATTCGTTGAGGATTCAGCGCTGGGTGTTGCAGGAACGGCCTACACCCAGGAGGGCTGGGACTCGACAAAAGATAGCTTTGAAGGCCAAGCCTCCGTGCATGGTGCCTGTCAACTTTTCCGATACCAGTGTTTTCTGGATATCGGCGGCTATCTGGCGAACCCGGCTGGTGGAGTTGACTGGATTGCGGTCACGACAGCCCGGATGAAGGGGTGGAAAACACGGAATTATCCAGAAAGACGGTTTCATCACTACCGAAAAATGGGTACCGCTGAGCGGAGCTCATTGGGAGCAGCGTTCGATTACGGGGCAAAGGACTACTTCTTAGGGGGATCTCCAGTTTGGGAACTGTTTCGCATAGGCTATCGAATGACCAAGAAGCCAAAAATAATTGCTGGTATAGCTTTGCTGCTCGGCTATTGCTGGGCCGCAGTGCAGCACGACAAACGACCGATATCCCCTGAACTGATGCGCTTCCATCGGCGGGAGCAAATGAAAAAGCTGAGAATGATTGTGGGCACTCTCATCAAATTGAGAAAGGTGGAGAAGTATTTGCCTGCAGAGTAACTGCAAAAATTGTCTGAGGCCAGATCACCGGGGAAAAGAAAGTCGTATTCGTAAATCTCACGAAGGGGTGCTTTGCAAAGCAAGGCCCCCATCAAAACTGCACGAGGTGGAGAAACATGACAACGAATTTAGATGAGGTACGCAATTTTTGGGATGCGCACCCGTGCCAATCATCTCTGTCACGCGCGGAAGATAGGATTCAATATTTTCAGGAGATTTCGAATAGACGGTACGGTGGTCGTGAGTGGCATGTACCCATAGTTGCGAGTTTTAGCTCGTTCCAAGGAAAGGACGTACTTGAAATTGGCTGTGGGATAGCCACCGATGGTCTGGAGTTTGCAAAGAACGGAGCGAATTATGTTGGCGTTGACCTTACTCCGCACTCGATAGACCTTGCAAGGGAGCGTTTCAGTTTGTTTCAAATGCCAGGCCGGTTTGAAGTTGCAAATGCCGAGGAAGGGCTACCGTTCCCAGATGGTAGCTTTGACCACGTGTATAGCTTTGGTGTGATCCACCACTCTCCAGTTCCAGAAAAAATCGTCGGGGAGATACATCGCGTCCTCAGGAAAGGCGGAACATTTACGGTAATGCTCTACAATAAAAGCTCCATCAACTATTACCTGGAAATTATGTTTCTGCGGAAGTTATTCAGGTGGTTCCTTCTGCCCAGCTTCATGCCAGGACTGATGGCCGCTATGACAGGATTTGCCAAGTGGAAATTGGAGGGGCATCGCAACATTTTGATGGGGAAAAAGAAAATGTCCAGAGAAGAATGGATAAGCATGAATACAGACGGACCATTTTGCCCACTGGCGAGAGTTTACGATCGAGAGGAAGCAGCAACTCTGTTCAGGAACTTTGGGAACCTGAGACAAGAGGTGTGGGAGTTTAATGTAGAACATTGGTCGTTTGTCGGAAGAGCTATTCCAGAGTTCGTAGCCAAGTGGATTGGGCGGCATTGGGGTTGGCATCGAATGATTTACGGAGCCAAGCTTTGAGGTGCGTTACCAGGCTTCGAATTGACAGCTGTGTCTTACGCTATTGCTAGAATGGCTTGAGTTGCTCAGCTCACATTTTTGCTCGTTGATGGAAAGACGAACTCACACGCAGACGGGATCTGTCACATACGGAAAGAGAGTGCGGGCACGGATGGGCACAAGATGAGAAAGAGGCTTCCTGACTCCGTCGAGGCAGCGATCGACCGCTTCACGCGCTGGCTCGATGTCTATGGAGAAACTTCCTACGACCACCAGAGTTATTTTGCGAGTGATCTGGGGCGCAGTGCTAAGGCTTTGTACTATCGAAAGCCGCTTTTGGGGGTGCTGGCGGTGTCGCCCATGATTCTTTCCGAGGCTTTCGTGCCCTCGGCCCGACGACTTTTCTGGAAACGGCAGCGGTTCCCCATCGCGGATGCGCACTATGCCATGGGCTTCGCGTTCCTTTCGCGCGCATGCGGACAGAAGCAGTACTATGAACGAGCAGTACATTTTCTTGAAGTTCTCAAACAAACCAGGTCTCGAGGATATGATCACTACTGTTGGGGGTACCCATTCAATTGGGAAACGCGAGGCGGCACCGTCAAAGAGTGGACTCCCTTCATAACGACTGTGCCGTATGTCTACGAGGCCTTCCAGCAGGTTTATCAGATCGATAGAGACCCCCAGTGGCGCGAGATAATGCAATCGATCGCCGAGCACGCACTTCAGGACTATCAGGATTACCAAACCTCGCCGATCGCCTCTACATGCTCCTATTCTCCTGGACCTAATAACTCAAGCGGCGTGATAAACGCCAGTGCCTACCGAGCGTTCCTGTTGACAAGAGCGGCGTTGGATCTCTCGGAGGAAAGGTACCGTAAGGTCGCTGAAAGAAATCTGAACTTCGTCATCGAGTCCCAAAATGCAGACGGCTCCTGGTTCTATTCGACGGATGGTAAACGGAATTTTGTCGATCACTTTCACACCTGTTTTGTTCTGAAGGCCCTCGCGAAGATTGAGCAATTGACAGGATCTTCGCAATGCCGAAGTGCTATCGAGCGGGGCGTCAACTATTACGTGAAGAACTTGTTCGACTCGACCGGCCTTCCGAAGCCCTTTTCGAAGCGGCCGAGGCTTACCGTGTACCGCAGAGAGCTTTATGATTATGCGGAATGCATCAACTTGGGCGTCCTGCTCAACGGCCGATTCCCGGAGTTAGACCGGATCTTTTCACTCGTCCTCACCGATCTGCTTCGGCGGTGGCAGAAATCGGATGGCTCGTTTCGCGCCCGTGAGCTTTTGATCGGTTGGGACAATGTTCCCATGCATCGGTGGGCCCAGTCGCAGATGTTTCGGAGTCTCTGCTTCTTTGTGTCTCGAAGCCTGAAGGATTGAGCACTCTGCCGTCCAAGATGTGGCTATCGGGATTTTCTGGAGGAGAAAGCCGAAACCGAACCAGGGATCAAAGTATTATTTGACTGTTTCCGTTTCGTCTGAGTCCGATGAGATTATCAGAGGCGTTAGAGGTTCTGAAGCAGCCCATTTCTGAACCTGCATCCAGTCGGGAAATATTCTTAGCGTGTGGGTTCACTCCTCTTCATTTGAAGACCTTTCTCGCGGCCCATTTACGCGAGTATTTCCCAACAGATCAGATCGAGATTAAAACAGGTTTATACGGGGACCTTGCTGGCAATCTTGAGCGTTTGCAACCGTCCAGTGGTTCCGTGGTCTGCACTGTGGTTGAGTGGGCCGATCTCGACCAACGGCTGGGGATCCGCTCTCTCGGTAGCTGGCGTTCGACGGACATCCCCGACATTGTAGAATCAGCGCACCGTCAGAGCGAGCGGCTGACCCATCTCCTCAAACAGTTGGCGGAAAGCATGCCGATGTATGTAAGCGCACCAACACTTCCTCTGCCTCCCATTTTCACCACTCAAGGGAGTCAAGCTCACCATCAAGAGTGCGAACTTCGAGAAATCGCCGCATCACTGGCGACCGCACTTTCGGCCTGTAGACGGGCGAGGGTAGTAGACGTGCAGCGCCTTGACGAACTCTCGCCATTTGGAAGGCGTTTCGATCCGAGGGCCGAAATCAGCAGCGGTTTCCCATACAGTCTCGAACATGCGTCAAGGCTGGCTGAACTGATCGCAACACTCATCCGGGATGTGCCGCCCAAAAAGGGCATCGTTACTGACCTGGACGATACACTGTGGGCCGGAATTCTGGGTGAGATCGGCGTGGAACGAGTTTCCTGGGGTATGTCTGGGACCGCTCACGTGCACGGCTTATATCAGCGGTTTCTCGACTCTTTAGCTAGTGCTGGTGTGTTGCTTGCGGCCGCGAGTAAGAATGATTCGGAGCTAGTAGAGCAGGCCCTAGCACGGAGTGACATTCTTCTCCCACGGGACAAGCTCTTTCCACTGGAGATCAATTGGGGGCCAAAGTCTGCTTCCGTGCATCGCATCTTAGAGCAATGGAATATTGCGTCCGAAGATGTCGTCTTCATCGATGACAGTCCCATGGAAGTGGCCGAGGTTGAGTCCTCTTTCCCAAAGATGGAATGCATTGTGTTTCCTAAGGGGGATCATCTGGCCCTCTGGGAGCTGCTCAAGCGATTGCGGGATCGCTTCGGGAAAAGCCTAGTCTCTGCAGAGGACGAGATCCGCTCACGTAGCATTCACGCCACGACAGCATTTAAAGATTCCATGCAGGCACCCGGGCTTGCCGCGGACAATTTCCTTCGGAATGCGGATGCTACACTTTCTTTTTCCTTAAGACCTGATGTCCACGACAGTCGAGCGTTAGAGTTGATCAATAAGACTAATCAATTTAATCTTAACGGCAGAAGATTCAGTGAATCGGAATGGCTAAGATTTCTTCAAGACCCCAGCGCTTTTCTGCTTACTGCTACGTATGAAGACAAATATGGTCCACTGGGTAAGATCGCGGTCGCAATGGGCAAAACTACTGACTCCAAGATGTATGTGGATTCGTGGGTCATGAGTTGCCGGGCGTTTTCCCGTCGGATCGAACACCAGTGTTTAAAGTACTTGTTCGAAAAAATGGGGGTTGAGGAAATTGTTTTTAACTATATCTCGACTCCTCGCAACGAACCGATTCGAAATTTCTTTACGGAATTACTTGGGGAACCTCCTTCGCGAAACTTTTCGCTTTGGAAGCCTTCGTTTAATGCAAGAGTCCCCACCCTGTTCCATCGCGTCGTTGATGCTGGGAGTGGCTGACCCACAGGATCCTTTGCTTCGCTGTTTTGCGCCCGTGTATACATCCCATCTGCAAGATGAGATATAGGCTGCTAGTACGGACTCTGATCCACGGCGGGATTCATTGACCACTGCCACGCGTGTTGTGGTCGTCAAGCAAAAGTTCGGTTTGGAAATTGATCGTAAAGTTTCGAAAGAAGAGAGAGCCTATCTTGACCATGATTGAGGCGCCGCAAGGCGCGCTGACAGTACCCACGATGAGCCACAGAACTCGCATGCATCACGTTGGCTTTGTGGTTTCCAGTATTTCAAATACAATAGAGGGTTTTGCGATGTCCCTTGGTGCGGACTGGGACAAAATAATATTTCATGATCCTTTGCAAAAGGCCAGAGTGACTTTTCTACGAACGCCATGCCCGACAGACGCTCTTATCGAACTCGTTGAGCCTGCCGGAGAGGGGTCACCCATTCTTCAGTTTCTTCAAAAAGGCGGTGGACTGCACCATTTGTGTTATGAAGTGGAGGATCTCGACGCTCATCTGAGGACGATGCGGCAGAAGGGCGCCGTTGTTGTGCGGCAACCTCTTCCTGCGGTGGCGTTTGAGAATCGGCGCATTGCCTGGACATTTACGGGGCAGAAACTTCTCCTAGAGTTCCTTGAACGAAAGGAACTCTAGGAAGGTTCAAGCGAATTCCATCCTTTTATCACCATGATAGGGGGTAGCCTGTGGCTGAATTACGTGATCGTTTGGTCCGTTGTTTCTTTTCCGTTTTTCCGGCCCTAACTGAGGAAGAGATTCGTGCGGTTAATGTTGAGCTCTTGAGTAACATGGACTCGTTGGTAGTCGTGACTCTGGTGGCGCTCATTGACGAAGAATTCGGCGTGGATATAGATGTTGATGGTTTGTTGGAGTTAGGTACCTTCGAGGCGATTCAGGAGTATTTGCGCGAGCAAAGCCTCTCAGGCTTGCACCCTACGAACGGATGACAAAATGAAAGAACACGTTTTACGAGGTTTGATAAACCGTACGTTTCAAACTCTGGCGAGGATACTTCCAGGCGGCCAAACAATACGAATTATCCTGCACCGCGCTCGCGGAGTCCACATCGGGAAGGATGTGTTCATCAGCCAGGACGTCATTCTCGAAACATCGTGTCCAGATCTGATCAAGATCGAGGACCGCGCTTGGATCGGCATTCGGGTGACTATAATTGCTCACATGAGAGAACTGTGTCAGGGGGTGAAGATCGAGAATGATGTCTTTGTTGGACCAGGAGTGATCATACTGCCGAACGTGACAATTGGACACGGGGCGGTCGTTACGGCGGGAAGTGTCGTGACGCGCTCCGTACCTCCGATGACAGTCGTGCAGGGTAATCCCGCAGTCCCGGTTGCGAGATGTGGGGTTCCGCTCACGCCAGAGACCACAGTGAAGGAATTCTCGAGGCGACTCAAACCGCTTGCCGCCCGCGAACCTGTCCCAGGGCGGCAGACATGAACGTGACGCGACACGAAAACTACACACAGATGGACATTCGATGAATCTCGTTGTTCCACACACGGGTGAACTTCAAGCGACCGATGCTCGGTTGATCCGGCTGGCCCAATTTTTGGGAGTTAGCTGTGAGCCGCTCTTTCTCGACAAACAGGTTCAACGCGATGCCCAGTACATAGAGAAAGTGCTTCCCAAACAAAGCTCCTGCTTTGTTGTGAATCCTCGGCTCATAAAGGAATGGACGGGTGGTGCTCTTCCAGCGGATTTGGTTTCCTGCCTGACAACGCACTTTCCTTACTTGCTCGTTCACAGTCTCACGGCAGATCCCTTCTGCGACGATCTAATTAAGGCGCTATCAGCTGGCCGCTTGCATTCTGTTCGACCCATTGCGGATGCCGGTCATCTGTATGAGATTGCCACGGACTGCAGACAGGTTTGTGGAGCCTTCTCGGGGATCTCGTTTGGGCCCGTAAACCCTGCCAACGATTGCACTCTTTCCGTGAACACCGACAATGCGGCTGCGCGAACGCCGATCTCCATTGGCGACAGCCCCTTCATGGTGGTCATGAAGGGAGACAAAACCGAAATCCTGTTCTTGGCCAGTGCAGACACTTTGGACGTGGACTACGAAATGGGGAACAGTCCCTTGAGCGAGTATTTCTCTCGATTCGTGCCCCATGCCATGGCACTGCGTTACATCTTTGATAAGCAGTGCTGGCAACCTGGCGAACATCACGCTTCGTTCACTGTTGATGATCCGCTTCTCTGGCCGAACTATGGCTTTCTGAATTTCGAATCCCTGCTCCACCTCATGGAAGAATACAATTTCTGTACGACTATTGCCTTTATTCCTCACAACTACCGGAGGAACGCGAGGCGAATCGTGCAGATGTTCCGTGAGAACAGCCGTCGGTTGTCAATCTGCTTCCACGGGAATGATCATACTGCGGAGGAACTTGCGTCAGCTGACATTTCGCAGCTCAACACCATAATTGGTATTGCCGAGGCTCGAATGGACATTCATCGCCAGGCAACCGGACTGCATTGTAACAAAGTGATGGTATTCCCTCAGGAGTATTTCTCCGTGGAAGTTATGAAAGTCCTCAAATCACGCAATTTCTGCGCCGCCGTATGTTCGACCCCTCATCCTGCACACCATCCTGTGGCCCTTACTCTCGGGGAACTCGCTCAGCCTGCAATCCTCCGTCACGGCGGATTTCCATTGTTTCTTCGCAAATACGTCCAGGAAACCAAAAGGCAGGACATTGCTTTCAATCTTTTCTTCGGCAGGCCAGTTCTCATCGTCGACCATCACGATGTTTTCAGGCGACCTGAACCTCTGCTCGAGATGGTTTCTATGGTCAACTCAGTCGCACCAAACATACGCTGGTCTGATCTTGAAACCGCGGTCATTAACTCGATTCTTAGGCGCACAACGCCGGATGGCTCCTGCCACATTCGAGCGTATTCGGGCACCGTGCGGATTGCGAACGATCGACCCTCCCTACAGCGGTACTCGGTGGAATGGAACCACTGTGGTCAGTGCCCCTCAGTTGAGCAAGTACTCCAGGGCGGAGCACCCTTTCACTTCTTTGAAGTCGGTGATTGCGGAATCCAGCTTTCAGTGGAACTGACTCCTGGGAGCTCCCAGGAGTTTTCCCTGGTCTATCGCAATGATTATTCTAGCCTTGAAGGTCTCGGTTTTCGCTGGAACGCGAAAGCCTATCTCCGGAGAAGAATTTGTGAATTGAGAGACAACTATATTAGCAAGAATCACCACGCCACAGCCCTTGCTGAAGCCTTGCGGCGCCGAGTATTCTCATAGGCTAAAATAGCGGAGGACGATGATAAAGGTGGCCGGCGTTTCCCTTCACCCGTTACAGTCGTTACGTAGCGTTGTCGATTGCCTCTAAGCCCCAGGACAACGTTGCTTGCGATTCCATTCAAGGGTGGGAGTTGAAGGCTACAAACTAGAGGTGTCACATCTGCGGCATATGCGGACAATTTAATTTCGGAAATCAGGCGCCCGTACGGCGTGTAGACATCGAAGCCATGGCCAGGTCCATCATCCATAGAGGTCCGGATGACGAGGGCTATTTCATCGCCGGTCCGCTTGGTTTTGGATTTCGTCGGCTCTCGATCATCGATCTTTCCGGAGGACATCAACCCATGTCGGATCAGGAAGAATCCGTGTGGGTGATCTTCAACGGAGAGATCTATAACTTCCCGGAACTTAAACGTGAACTACAGGACCAGGGCCACGTTTTCCGCACTAACTCCGACACTGAGGTCATCATCCACGGATACAAGCAGTGGGGTGACGAGGTGCTCAATCGCCTGAATGGCATGTTCGGTCTCGCCATCTGGGACGTTCGCCAGAGGCGGTTGGTTCTTGCCCGCGATCCGTTTGGGATCAAGCTGATTTACTACCGAATTGACGGGGATAGTCTCTACTTCGGCTCAGAGATGCGCCCTATTCGAACAGCAATGCCCGGCAAGGTGGAGATAGACACTACCTCGTTAAATCTCTTCCTGCGATACCGGTTTACGCCCTCGCCCTACACGATCCTCAAGGGGGTGCGCAAGCTCGCCCCGGGCACCAAGCTGACGGTCCAAAACGGCTCCTGCGAGGTTAGCCGCTGGTACAGATTCAAGCCCGAACCCTTCACGCCGGCAAAGTCGCCAGCCGAGGCCAGAGAAGAGCTGCTTTCTCTATATAAGGGTGCGATCAAGCGCCAACTCATCAGCGACGTGCCTGTAGGCTTACTTTTGAGCGGCGGCATCGATTCCGGGCTACTGCTTGCGCTGATGAATCTCAACGGGAGTTCCTGGCCAACCTACACGGTCGGATACGGTTCGTCGTTCGCTGGTGATGAACTGGCCGATGCCGCAGAAACCGCTCGCTTGCTGGGATCGAAACACTCCAGTATCACGATCTCGAAATCAACCTTCGAAGACGTGCTGCCCAAGATTGTCGGGGTATTGGAAGAGCCGATCGCAGCATCTTCCATTGTTCCCATGTATTTCGTCTGCCAACGAGCCCGCCAGGACGTCAAAGTGGCCCTAGTCGGACAGGGGCCGGATGAATTGTTTGGCGGATATCGCCGCCACCTGGGCGTGCGTTATGGCGCGTTATGGGCCGGCTTGCCCAGTTGGATGCGTAAACCGATCTCCTCAACGGTGGCGTCCCTGCCGAGAAATGAGACTCTCAAGCGCGGCGTATATTCCCTGGCGATACCCGATCGGATGCGCAGGTATCAGCATGTTCTTTCTCTCCTTCCAGGAGACCAAATCGAAGGACTGTTCCAGGACGGGCTCCTGTCTCCTCAGGCGGGGGATGCCATCCTCGGTTGCTGGCAGGACCTTGGCGAACTGATGGGCGGAACCGACGAATTGGGTGGGCTCCAGTTCTTGGAGGTGCGCTCCACACTCCCGGATGAACTGCTGATGTACGCCGACAAGCTCTCGATGGCCCATGGTCTTGAACTCCGCGTGCCGTTTGTCGATAAAGAGATCGTCGAGTATGTCGAGAGATTGCCGGCCAGCTTTAAAGTGAGGAATGGCTCCCGGAAATGGTTGCACCGGCAAGTTTGCCGGACCTACCTGCCGGAGTTGATTGTGAAACGGCCGAAACGCGGGTTCGCGGTTAATGTCGTAGATGATTGGTTCCGCGGAGTCATCGATAACAAAATGGCGGATACTCTGCTCGATAGCAACTCCAGGATCTACCAATATCTTCGCCCGCATGCTGTACGCGAACTATTTGAGCAGCATGCCGCTGGGCGGCAAGACAATCATAAAGTCCTCTTTAGTCTTGTCGTCTTCGAAGAATGGCTTCGGACCCATGAGGAACCGGTAGCCACCCTGAGCTGAGGAGGGTTCTTGGTAATGATTGGTGTCCTTGCAGATCCCGCGGAACAGGAAGTCGTGCGGGAATTTTTTGAGCTCTTCAAAACTCCATGGGAGTTTTGCCGGGGGAATCGAAAGTATGATGTCTTACTCTGCGGTGGTAGCGGTCAATACGACGCCACGGCCAGCCTCGTCCTTGTCTATGCGAGCAAAAAGACGGACTTTGACCACGAACAAAAGATCCCCATCGGCCGCCAACGTAAGAACGCCTGCATCCTCAGGTATCAGGGGAATCAGCTTCCACTCTACGGGGAATCGATCTCCTTTACAGAAAAAGCGGCCGGGCTCCTGACGGATGTAGCCTCCGAAGAGTGCGTGGGTTTCCTGGACACGGCGGGAGATCGAGTTCTGGCACGCATCGGCTACGATCTGTTCGAAGAGGTTCGTACCTTGCTCTCCGTGGGCCAGCCGCCCGCCAATGCGAGTATGCCCGCACTGGAAGAGCATATCGCCTTGCTGAGAAACTTGATTACGGGGTCCGGCATTGAGCTGGTTGAAATTCCTCCCGTCCCGGAGGGATTTCCGTTCATCGCCTGCTTGAGTCATGATGTCGATCACCCGTCGATCCGCCCACATAAGTGGGACCACACGATGTTCGGGTTTTTGTACCGCGCCACCTTCGGTTCCTTACGCAAGCTTGTCCAGGGACAAATGTCCCTGCGCGATCTACTGGCGAATTGGGCAGCGGTCTTGAAACTCCCGCTCGTTTACATCGGCCTCGCGAAGGACTTCTGGCGTGGGTTCGCTGACCGATATCGGCAGCTCGAACAAGGCCTTCGATCGACGTTCTTTATCATCCCGTTTAGATCGTCCCCGGGAAAAACCTCCTCTGGACCGGCCCCGTCCTTTCGGGGGGCTGGTTATGGTGCTCAAGATATCGCAGACATTATTCGGCAGTTGGTATCTGCAGGACATGAGGTCGGTTTACACGGCATAGATGCGTGGATAGACAGTTCGAAGGGGTACGAGGAACTGCAAGAGCTTCGACGCCTGACGGGAGTCTCTGAAACCGGTGCCCGGATGCACTGGCTCTACTTTGATCAGCGCTCGCCCGCCGTTTTGGAAAAGGCCGGAGTGGCGTACGATTCGACATTCGGCTACAACGAAACCGTGGGATACCGCGCAGGTACAGCACAGGTGTACAAGCTGCTCGGAACAACCCAACTGCTCGAATTGCCCCTGCATGTCATGGACACGGCTCTCTTTTACCCTACTCATCTTGAGTTATCCACGAAGCAAGCGAACCTCATCCTTCGCCAAATGATGAACAATGCCGCCCACTTCGGAGGCGTCCTGACAATCAACTGGCATGATCGCAGCGTGGCCCCGGAGAGGATGTGGGACGCGTGTTATCGAGACTTACTCGCGGATCTGAAGAGTCGAGGTGCATGGTTCTCTACCGCCGGACAGGCGGTCTCCTGGTTTCGAAAGCGTCGGTTGGCGGCGTTTGAAACGGATTCTATTGGGCCCGGTCCAGTTCGTGCCAAAGTCACGGTTGAGCCCGGCGATGATCTTCCTGGTTTGCGGTTTCGAATCCATAAGCCGTGGAAGCGAAGTGGGATAGGAGCTCACTGTTCTGAGAACTACGTCGACATGACTGTTGATGAAAACATGGAAACCAGTGTTCCTTCAGAGGCCGGGAGATGAATGCCTTTGGGACCAACATCGCTGGCCAGGAAAGCGGATTGCTGTCACATGACTGCTTCATAATCGGTCCGGATGATCGAATCCTGGTAACAGGAGCCGCCGGTTTCATAGGATCTCGGGTGCTACAGTGTTTGCTGGATCGCGGGTTACGTAACCTGGTCTGTTTTGTTCGGCCTTCCAGCGAACTAGCCAGGATCGATGCGATTATCGAGCGCCGACCGCCAGGGGCGCGAATCGAGGTGCTGAAAGGCAATCTTTTGTCCCGCGAAGATTGCGAGGCAGCCAGCAAGGATGTGGCCCTCATCTTTCACCTAGCGGCTGGGATCGGCGAGAAGTCCTTCCCTGATGCGTTTTTGAATTCCGTCGTAACAACCCGAAATCTTCTCGACGCCAGCTTGCGGTGCGCGCGCCTGCGACGGTTTGTACTGGTCAGTTCGTTCGCCGTGTACTCAAACTGCCAGAAGCCCCAGGGCAGGCTCTTGGACGAATCTTGCCCGATCGAAGACCGTCCGGAACTCCGCGGAGAAGCCTATTGCTTCGCGAAGATTAAGCAAGAGCAAGTCGTCACTGAGTATGGCAAGAATCGTGGAATCCCGTACGTCCTGGTCAGGCCTGGTAGTGTCTATGGCGCGGGCCAAGGTGCAATCACCGGCCGGGTGGGCATCGGTGCGTTCGGATCCTACTTGCATCTGGGTGGCTCGAACACGATACCCTTCACCTACGTTGACAACTGCGCAGAGGCGATTATGCTGGCTGGTCTAGTCAAAGGAGTTGATGGCGAAGCCTTCAACGTCGTGGACGACGACCTGCCCTCTAGCCGCCAGTTTTTACGTCTCTACAAGAAGAACGCAAAACACATCAAATCGATCTATGTGCCCCACCTAATTAGCTATGCGTTCTGCTATTTGTGGGAGAAGTATTCGCAATGGTCGGAGGGACAATTGCCACCGGTCTTCAATCGGAGGCGATGGCACACCGACTGGAAGAAGACACGTTACAGTAATGAGAAGTTGAAGCTTAGACTAGGCTGGGTGCCAAAAGTGCCCATTGCGGAGGGCATGCGGCGGTATTTCGAGGCTTGCGGGGGGGATGGACGGAATGCTTAAGGTCGCCAGGGTTGGCACCGCCATTGTGGGATGTGGAAACGTTGCATCGTTTTACTGCAGCGCGATTCCTCAGCACCCCGTCCTGCGGCTTGCTGGCGTGATGGATAGGGATGGTTCGCGTTCCGCCGCCTACGCGGCCTACTATTCGGTCCGGAAGTACGAATCCTTCAACGATGTACTCAACGACCGGAGCGTGGAGCTGGTGGTCAATTTGACGAACCCGAGGAGTCATTTTCCCGTATCGAAGGCTTGTCTGGAGGCCGGGAAACATGTTTATTCGGAGAAACCCCTCGCGATGTCCTTTCCCGAGGCCCAACAGCTTGTCAAACTCGCTGAACAAAAAGGACTCTACATAGCCTCCGCGCCGTCCCGTCTTCTGGCGGAAACGGCGCAGACGATGTGGAAGGCACTCCGGGAAAAAGCGATAGGCACTGTCCATGCGGTCTACGCGGAAATGGATGGTGGTCTGATTTATCGCTCGCGATATAAGGAGTGGGTCAATGAAGTGGGAATGCATTGGCCTTACAAAGACGAGTTTGAGGTCGGATGTACAATCGAGCACGCGGGGTATCCTGTGTCGTGGTTGTCCGCCTACTTTGGACCGGTCGAGAGTCTAACAGCCTTCGCCACATGTCGGATCCCGGATTTACACACTGATGTAGACCTGGAGGTCATCCCACCGGATCTGACGGTTGCTTGTTTGAAGTTCAAATCGGGTCCTGTTGCCCGGTTGACGTCCAGTTGGATTGCGCCCGCCGATCATTCCATTCGGATTTTTGGCGATGTTGCTGTCCTCAGCACCGACGATATCTGGGCACCGAGGTCTCCCGTTTACATCACGCGGAGCCGGAACATCCGAATCGGCCCAAAAACAATCTCGATCCCATGGAAGAAAAAGTACCCGCTGGCGGTTCCGCCTGGTCGGGCGCATACGACAAAGGCCAGCCGGATGATCGTGCGATCGCCCCGCGCCATCGCCCGGGCGCTTCGGGCCCGCTTCCTCCATCTCAGGAAGAGGGTGGATTTCTGTCTTGGTCCGGCCGAGGTCGCAACTGCCCTCCGGGAGAGTCGGCCCTGCAGGCTGCCCCCTGAATATTGTCTCCACAATACTGAGGTCGTTCTGGCGATCCACGATTCGCTCGCGACCGGATCCTACCATAAGATCACAACATCTTTCGCTCCCATGGATCCGTCGCCCTGGGCGTTACCGAACTGGTAGTGTTTATGGTACGGACAAAGATGTAATTACCGGCCCCGTGGGAATCAGTGCGTTCAGGCTCTTCCTGCATCTAGGTGGCTCTAACACTATCCTCTTCACCTATGTTTAAAACTGCGCAGCAGCGATTGTCCTGGCTGGCCTGGTCAAGGGAGTCGATGGAAAGGTCTTCAACGTGCTCGAGGATGACTTCCCCTCGAGCCGACAGTTTTTGCGTCTCTACAAGGAGAACGCAAAACACTTCAAATCAATCTATGTGCCCCACCTAATTAGCTATGCGTTCTGCTATTTGTGGGAGAAATATTCGCAATGGTCGGAGGAACAATTGCCGCCAGCCTTCGATCGGAGGCGGTGGCACATCGAGTGGAAGAAGACGCATTATAACAACGATAAATGCAAAGCCAGGCTAAGCTGGAGGCCAAAAGTGCCCACTACGGAGGGCATGCGACAGTATTTCGAGGCTTGTGGGGGAGATGGACGGAATGCTTAAGGTCGCCATCGTGGGATGCGGCAAAATCGCTGATGCCCACGCGTCGCAGATCAAGGGGATAGAAGGATGTGAGATTGTTGGGGTGTGTGACCGTGAGCCGCTGATGGCCAAGCAGCTCTACGAACGATTTCCAGTCAAGCGGAGCTTCACCGACCTAACAGAGCTTGTGGATAAGGCCCGACCGGACATTGTTCACATCACAACGCCGGCAGATAGTCACTTCGATATTGCCGCATTCTGCCTTGAGCAGGGCTGTCACGTTTATGTTGAGATACCGTTCACGCTCTGTGCGGAGCAAGCACAGCGACTCGTGGACTTGGCCGAGAGAAAAAGGGTCAAACTAACGGTCGGACACAACGACCAATTCAGCCACGTAGCGCGGCGCATGAGAGCGCTGGTCCAAAGTGGCTACTTGGGCGGGGTTCCCGTACATATCGAAAGTTACTACGGCTATGATCTTGGGGACCCTAGTCATGCGCGAGCGCTGCTGGGCGACAAACAACATTGGGTCCGCAGATTACCAGGACAGTTACTACAAACCATGATCAGCCACGGCATTGCCAGAATTGCAGAATTCCTGACCAGCGATGATCCTCAGGTGATCGCATGTGGCTTCGTGAGCCCACTTCTCAAAGGGATAGGCGAAACCGAAATCGTGGATGAGCTTCGAGTCATGATCTCCGAGGAGGAGCGAACGACAGCCTATTTTACTTTCTCTTCCCAGATGAGGCCTTCAGTCCACGAAATTCGAATCTATGGTTCGAAGAATGGTCTCATTCTTGACCAGGACCACGAAATCTTGATCAGGCTCCGCGGCCAGAAGTTCAAGAGCTATGCCGACATGTTCATTCCCCCTGCGCTGCTTGCGAAGCAGCATTTTGGAAATCTGATTACCAACGCTCGGCTATTCCTCGGCAGTGATTTTCACATGGATTCCGGTATGAAGTATCTCATCCAGTCCTTCTACCGTTCGATCCAGGAGGACGCTCCCGTGCCCATTCCTTACCGGGAAATTTTACTCACCGCCAGAATTATGGATGACATCTTTGAACAACTCAGCGGCAGCCGGCCGCGCGATCATCTCTCCTTTCAAGAGGATCGAGTTCCATCCGGGAAGATTGCGCCCGGAATCAGCTCGTAATGAGCAGGGAGCTTGTAGTGGCAAGAGGCTGGCAGGGGCTGGAATCCCAGGGCATTTCGCTATGTCAGGACCAGAAATGCTCATTCATCTGCGCGCGGCTCTTCAGCCTAGTTTTGGGCGAGCATTGCATCTCGCCAGGCGTATCCGGCCAGCCACAAGAGAATTGATGCGATGCCTCCTTTTTTAGCGCTGCTTCTTTGGCTTGTTCTTCTTTTGGGCTTGCTGTGGTTCGACCCTGCGAAGGACTCGGGCACCTCGTTGGCTCTCTGGGTGCCTTTGACGTGGATGTTCATCATTGGATCGCGGTTGCCTTCGCAGTGGCTCGGCAGCCAGGGGAGGAGTATGGCCCAGGCTATGGAGGAAGGGAATCCATTGGACCGCACTGTTTTCTTCGTCCTCATCCTGCTGGCGGTCGGCATCCTGGTGTCGCGATCGTTTAATTGGGGCGGTTTCTTCACGCGTAATTTGGTTTTGATTGCATTTCTGTCTTTTGCTCTGCTGAGCGTCTTTTGGTCCGACTTCCCCTTGGTCACTTTCAAGCGGTGGTTTCGGGACCTCGGCAATTACTTTGTGATTCTTGTCGTTCTCTCCGATCCTCGCCCGGTGGAGGCTGTCCGTATGCTTCTTCGGCGCCTTTGCTATCTATTAATCCCGCTTTCCATTGTGCTTATCAAGTACTACCCCGAGATCGGAAAGCAATACGGCGCATGGTCGGGCGCTTCCGTGTACACGGGAGTTACGACGAGCAAGAACATGCTTGGCGTCCTGTGCTTGATCAGCGGGATCTTCTTTTTCTGGGATACAGTGACGCGGTGGTCCGATCGCAAGGAACGGCGCACCAAACGGATCATCCTATTGAACGTCGCGTTCATCGCAATGACGCTTTGGTTGCTGAATCTCTCCGGCAGCGCGACTTCCAGTGTTTGTTTGGCGATCGGCTGCCTCGTGATTGCTGCAGCTCACAGCGGAATGGTCAGGCGCCATCCCACGTTCCTCAAGGTATTGATTCCCGCGATTTTTTGTCTATACCTGGTTCTGGCATTTGGCTTCGACTTGAATGGGGAAATGGCCAGCCGGGTCGGGCGGGACCCAACGCTGACTGACAGAACCCTCATATGGGAAGCTGTCCTCAGTCTGCACACCAATCCCCTCATTGGCACTGGGTATGAGAGCTTCTGGCTAGGTCCTCGGCTCGAAAGGGTGTGGCGGGTGGTAAACCACATAAATGAAGCACATAACGGTTACCTCGAGGTCTATCTCAACCTAGGGCTAATTGGGCTCTTCCTTATTGTCGGATTCCTTATCACCAGCTATCGGAACATCTGCGGAAGGCTCACGCCCTTTTCCAGCATTGCCTCACTCAACTTTGCCCTGTGGACCATTATGCTTTTCTACAACATCAGCGAGGCAGCCTTCAAGGCCAGTTTGATCTGGCTCACGTTCCTGCTGGCAGCTATGGCCGTCCCGGAGCGCGCCGCGCATCACCTGCGCAGTTTCGCCGCATTCAATAATGCGGGTGCCACAAAGCGATTACCCGGGTCTCCGCTAGAAACGGCAAGTCAGCGGCGGTAACCCTGTGCCCGGTCGACCAAGCACCGAAATCAGCTGCTGGTAGAACACAACCTCAAGTTCCGCCAGCAACCTCCGGAGCGCCCTCGCAAGAGAAGTCAAACGAAGTTACCAGACTGCGCATCTCCGGCGGCCGAACAAGAACTAACTGTGATTGCGTTGCACGCCGACCACCAGAAGAGAGGCAGGTGACCTTTGGAAGTTTGCGGCAAGGAACTCCGAATCGATGGAAGGCTGATCCGAATCGCTTTCCTCGATGGAGAGGGGTACCAATTTCTGGAGGACCCAGAGGCAGCGCTCAGATCCCTCCGTAGTTCTGGAGCCCGGATTGACCTTTTTACGTTCATCCAGAGACTGTCTGACACCTCCCCGAAATACAGCTACCCGATGGAATGGGACAACATGGCCGCCCTTCGCATTTCGACCTTTGATGACTGGATGACGAAGCAGATCAACTCCAAGGTCAGGAATATGATTCGGAAATCAGCGAAAAACGGGGTCGTTGTCCACGAGGTGCCTTTCGACGATGCTTATGTTCGGGGGATACACGCCATCTACAACGAGTCCCCGACCCGCCAGGGGAAGCCGTTCTGGCACTATGGGAAAGACCTTGAGACTGTGCGTAAAATGAACGCGACTTTCATGGATCGAAGCATCTTTATCGGTGCGTTCTTCGAAGGCAACCTCATTGGCTTTGTCAAACTCGTGTTTGACGAAGATCGAAATCAGGCGGGCTTGATGCAGATTGTTTCTATGATAAGGCATCAGGACAAGGCTCCGACAAATGCGCTGATCGCCCAAGCCGTTCAGTCCTGCGCCGAGCGAGGGATCTCTTACCTCTGGTACGCGAACATGTCTTACGGGAAAAAGCAGGCAGACGGTTTGGCTGACTTCAAGCGGCATAATGGATTCCAGAAAATCGAGCTGCCCAGATACTACGTTCCGCTAACATTTGCAGGTTGGATGGCCCTCCGTCTAGGCCTTCATCACGGCCTTGTCGATTGGATTCCTGAACCGGTGGCTGCCTCATATCGCAGAATCCGTAGCTTCTGGTATGCAAGAAGATTCCCAGGCCCAAAGATCGTTTAGTAGCAAGCCGCTCTTAACTCCCAGCTGCGAACATGAAAGCCGTTTGACAGGCCAAATTTCCGGTGCACACCGCGCGAGTCCGGAACCATTGGCAGGCACTCATAATTGGTTGTGACGAAGGTTATGCTTAGAAAATCTAGGGAAGCTTTTATCCGCATCATGTCCAAACAAACTCTGGTATCACGGTAATCGTTTAAGCCCGAACACTAACAAAGGACCTATGCCAGGAATTGTTGGATTCATAAGCCGGATGCCGCGCGAGCAAGCCGAACGCGAACTTCTCCGGATGATTGAGGCACTGTGTCACGAGGACTTTTACGTGACAGGCACCTGGATAGAGGAGTCGCTAGGCGTATACGTCGGCTGGATCGCGCGAAAAGGTTCCCTTTCCGACAATATGCCCCTGCGAAATGAGCGCGGAGACGTGGTTCTTGTCTTTGCCGGCGAGGAGTTCCCCGAGCCCGGGACGGAGTTTCGCCTTAAGGAGCGGGGACACGAGCTCAACGTGGAGGGGCCCTCCTATCTGGTTCACCTTTACGAAGAAGACTCATCATTTCTCGCGGGATTAAACGGAAGATTTCACGGGCTCCTCACGGACCGGGGCCATGGAACTGCGGTGCTTTTCAACGACCGGTATGGGATGCACCGCATCTACTACCATGAGTCAAAAGACGCGTTTTATTTCGCTGCCGAGGCCAAGGCTATTCTTGCCGTGCGTCCTGAACTAAGGAAGATGGATCTACGAGGCGTGGGAGAGTTCATCGCCTGTGGTACAGTCTTGGAAAATCGGACACTGTTTGAGGGCATCCGCGTGCTGCCGCCAGCTTCGGCTTGGGTCTTTCAGAACGGCTCACTCGAGCAGAAGAGCAGCTATTTCGATCCACGAGAGTGGGAAGATCAAGAAACACTCGACCGGGAGTCCTATTATAGGGAACTCCGGAAGGCATTCACGCAAAACCTCCCTCGGTATTTCATCGGCCATGAGCGGATCGGAATGTCATTGACGGGCGGATTGGACACCCGAATGATTATGGCCTGGCAGAACTCCCAACCAGGATCCCTTCCCTGCTATACCTTCGGAGGGATGTTTCGCGATTGTCAGGACGTCACCTTGAGCCGGCAAGTGGCCAGCATGTGCGGGCAGCCGCACCAGGTAATCCCCGTGGGGAAGGAATTCCTCGCCCGATTTTCGCACTACGCTGAGCGTGCGGTGTACCTCACAGACGGATGCGTCGACGTAGGCCGTGCCCCCGACCTTTATTTGAACGAGAGGGCGCGCGAGATCGCACCGGTCAGAATGACGGGAAACTACGGAGGGGAAGTCCTCCGGCGGGTTCGCACGTTCAAGCCCGTGGAGCCCCTGCCAGGGTTGTTCCGTCCTGAATTTCTCTCCTACGTCAACCAAGCAGGTGAGACGTATGCAAGGCTCATTCAGGGGCACCCGGTTTCTTTTGCCGTTTTCAAGCAGAGCCCGTGGAATCATTACGGCATCCTCACACTGGAACAAACGCAGCTTTCCCTGCGGTCTCCATTCCTCGACAACGATTTGGTTCGAACCGTATTTCGGGCGCCCGCGTCTGCCCTCGCCAGCAACGAGGTTTCCCTCCGGTTGATTGCTGACGGAAAAAGGGAACTCCTGCGGATTGCGACCGACCGTGGCCTGGCAGGAGAACGGGGACACCTTTCGGGTGCTGTCTACCATGGTTTCCTCGAATTCCTGTTTAAAGCAGAGTATGGATATGACGTGGGAATGCCACAGTGGGTGGCCAGGATAGACCATGTCTTTTCTGCCCTCCACCTGGAGCGTCACTTCCTCGGAAGACACAAGGTCTTCCATTTCCGGATCTGGTACCGGGATGTGCTCGCTGGGTACGTTAAGGAAATACTGCTCGACCCGCGAAGTCTTGGCAGGCCATATATTGAACGAAAGCGGCTGGAAGAGGTGGTTCGGGGCCACCTCAAGGGTGACCGGAACTACACCACCGCGATCCACAAGGTGCTAACCCTTGAACTCCTCCACCGCCTCTTCCTGGATGATCCCGTAACAGGCGATCTCGGAGGACGCCCCGGAGTTTCTATGGCCAAACGCGCGGATCACTGAGCTACTACTGTCGCCTGCAGGCACGTCGGGGCGGCAGGGGTACTTCCCGTGGCCGTGGCGGTCGACCCGCACTGCGCGAGCGGGTGGGGATATGTGTAGGGCGTGTAACCGGGTTTAGCAGTCGAGCCGTTGAAGTAGTCTCGGTTCAGAACAACGTAGTTTGCTGTGGAATCATAGGTTGCGCCGCTGCAGCTAGTGGAGTTGCCGCTACCGAAATCTCTAGTTACCACGTTTAGTGGCAAGCGGTTATTACCCCAAACGTAGATTGGTTCGCTGTCCCCAACATAGGTTATGGAATCAGTCGGAGAGTTGGTTACGCCGTCATGGGGATAATTGGCTGTTCCTTTGCCAGTTACGTAGCCCATGCCAAGCTGACGAGGGGAGGGATAGTAGTAGCCTGCCGATGGAGGATTGGCTCCCCAACAGGGGTCTGGACCCGAGTTACGTTGCAAGTTCTGCACGATAAGGACAACATCGGGCGAGGTATAGTCCTGTGAAGAAATAGCGGCCAGGGTGTTATTGAAGACGACCCCGGTTCCGCCGCGCCAGTATATCCACCAGTCCAGGGCAAAAGTCGTGCCATCACCGTATCCGTTAAAGACTCCAATGTTGTTGTAAAATTCAAAATACCTCATCCCGACGAGTGAGGAGTCAGGTCCGTGTGTGGAGACCCCAGAATTGTCCATCAAATTATATCGCCACACGCCCCGTGCGCTATCGTCGAAGTCGGCGGTATCCAGAAAGGCATGAAAATCATTCGTCTCGACATACATATTGCCCTGACCCGTTGTGTCTGCTGCCCCCCATGTCGCGGGTGTAGTCCATGATGAGGTGGAAGACTGGGCAAGTCTGAAAGAGACCGCTTCGTTTGCGGCAGCCCAGGGAGAGGAGTCAAAGGAACAGTTCCAGATCACTCCACGGTTGGTGGTGGAATAGACACTGAATCCATCGTTTGTCGATGATTCTATCCAGCAATCGTGCAGGAGGATGGCTTGACCACCGGAAGCATAGTTAAAAACGACGCCGGAACTGATCGAGCCAGTGCCCTGAGCGATCTTGATGCCGCTGATGTTGGTGTGGAACGATGTATCCTCTGTGACATTAAATAAGCCTGAGCCTTCTGACGATATGGAATAATTGTTTATGAGTACCGTGCTCGGTACCGTAGCGATGAGCCAACGGTGCGTCGAGCCACTTCCACCCGTGCTGGTAATGTTCATTGTTAGCGTGCTGCCACTGAGACTTGTAACCGTGCCCTGCATATAGTTGGCGCGGGCGTTATTTTCAAACACGCGCAGCGTTTCGCCAGTGGTGATTGATGACGCCGAAAATCCAGGCGAGTATCCGGCGATGTTCACCGTTAATGTTCCTGTTCCAACCGTGAGCACCTCAGTACCGTTGTCGTAGGCGATGATGCGACCCGGACCAGCACCTTGCACGATGATTCCTTTTCCTGAGATGGTGACACCGGATGTCCAAGATACGCCAGCGGGACAGGCGGGAATGAGTACAGTATCCCCCTCGCTCGCCGCATTTATCGCAGTCTGCACATCGCTTGGGTTGCATGACGCTGCCGTCTGCGTATTGGCCTTCGCCTCTGTGCCGGAAAAAGCACTCCATAGGAATACACATAGCAGCAATATTGTCATTCTGGTTATTCTCGTCATTGGCGGTGTTCCTCTCAACCGAGCCCGCAATACGCGGTCCTTTTATCACCCCCAGAGTGCCCAGAAACGACAACAAAATCCACTGTACGGGGGGACAGTCTTTGGACAGGGTGTTAGCTTACTCTAATTGCCTAAATCATGTCCTTTCACCCACTGATCGCCCAGGTGCTTAGAGATGCGCGCGTGTCAAGGTTGGTGGTACGGTGGGAAGGTCGAACAGGCACGTTTGAGCCCGGTGTTATAGCCGGAAGGGATTCGGGAGAGCCGGACTTGAAAACGGTATGGCACACCCAAACGAATTGACCGAGGCTCCTCTTGACAAGAAACCATTGGTCTCGATTCTAATCCCTGCTTATAACTCCGAGGAGTGGATTGGCAATGCGATCCGATCTGCGATTGCTCAAACCTGGCAACGCAAGGAGATCATCGTTGTGGACGATGGGTCCAGCGACCGGACGCCGGAAGTGGCGCGGCGATTTGCCGCGAAAGAGGTCGCGGTCGTGTCCACAGAGAATCAAGGCTCTGCAGCAGCTCGCAACCACGCTTTGCAACTCAGCCAAGGGGACTACATCCAGTGGCTGGACGCGGATGATCTTCTGGCGCCTGACAAGATCGAGCGGTAACTTGCAGCCCTGCGGGAGGTTGATAGTTGGCGCATGCTTCTCTCCGGGCCATGGGCGCATTTCTACTTTCGGATCCAGCGGGCACGCTTCGTTCCGAGTTCCCTTTGGCAGGACCTTTCCCCGGTTGAGTGGCTCGTAAAGAAAATGGGCGAAAACTTGCATATGCAAACCGCAACTTGGTTAACGAGCCGAGAACTGGCCCAGGCCGCCGGACCTTGGGACACACGGCTCCTCAGCGATGACGACGGCGAGTATTTTTGCCGTGTGCTCTTGGCCTCCCAAGGTACGCGTTTCGTGCCAGAATCTAGGGTGTATTACAGAGTTACTGCCTCGAGCCGGCTGAGCCACATTGGCATGTCAGATAAGAAGAAAGATGCGATGCTGATTTCGATGAAACTGCACATTCAACACCTCCGCTCGTTGGAAGATAGTGATCGTATCCGAAAAGCATGCGTTACCTACGTGCAGAATTGGCTTGACAGCTTTTATCCGGAACGACCCGACATTGTTGCGGAGCTACAGAACTTAGCCGTTCAGCTTGGGGGCCATCTGGAGGTACCCCACCTGCGCTGGAAGTATGCCTGGATGAAACCGATCTTTGGGTTTAGAGCCGCGAAACGGGTTCAGATGACGCTTCCCCAGGTGAAGGCTTCGCTGGTCAGACGGTGGGACAAGGCAATGTATAGGCTAGAGACTCGCGAAGCGGTCGTTAGCCATGCAGCCAACGCTGTGAACGTCACTAGAAAAGACTAGGACAGGGGGAGTACGGACTTGGCAAGTTCGGCCCAACAAATAGATAGAATCATGGCAATCTGGAACGAGCACATGCAGGTTTCCAAGGCTCTCCCCATGCTTGCTCCGGCCGTCTCAGACGCTGTTGATATCATCTGCTCTTCCTTGGTTTCTGGCGGGCAGTTGCTCATCGCAGGGAATGGGGGATCAGCAGCCGATGCGCAGCACATTGCTGCAGAGCTTACGGGCCGGTTCTTGCTCGAGCGGCGCCCCTTCCGGGCCCTCGCTTTGCACACCAACACGTCGAGTCTCACGGCGGTTGCCAACGATTATGGATACGAGCACGTATTTGCTCGCGAACTTACTGCCCATGCGCGGCCGGGCGATGTGCTGCTGGTGATCTCCACCAGCGGTAACAGCCTGAATATTCTGCGCGCGATTGAGGCGGCTCGTCAGTGCAAGGTCAGCGTTATAGGCCTGACGGGTGAAACCGGGGGCAAAATGCGAGCGGCGTGCGACCTTTGTCTGTGCGTTCCAACCAATTCGACGGCGAGGATTCAGGAGATGCACATCACGATAGGCCATACGATTTGCGAGCTTCTGGAAGAAAAGCTGACGGGGGCATGAAACAGAATTTTCAAAATCCCGAGGCGGAACTCCCCGACACAACAGAAGGGAGAGATTCTGACATAGGCCGCCAAATCGCTGCGGGTTGCCTAATTTGAAGGCGTCAAGCGCAGCTCATGATATCGCGGTAGCCTTGCTTACGGACGGTAGCGACAAGCACTCTGTACTCGGCCTGACAACGGCGCTCATTTCAAAGGGGGCAGCCGCAGACCTGATTGGTAGCGATGAACTCGACTGTCCGGAATTCCACGCCGAGGCACAATGACCAACAAAACGAAACATATCAGCGTGTGCATTTGCACTTATAAGCGGCCACAGTTCCTCAAGCGCTTGTTGGAGGAGCTCGGCAGTCAGGAGACGAATGGCCGATTCACCTATTCGATCGTGGTTGCCGACAACGATCATCTGCGATCGGCTGAGTCCGTAGTGTCGAACTTTGCGGTCGCGTCGTCTATTCCGATCAGGTACTGCGTGGAGCCGCAACAAAATATCGCGCTGACACGGAACAAGGCCATCGAGAATGCGAATGGGGACTTTGTTGCCTTCATCGACGACGACGAGTTTCCGACGAAATGCTGGCTGCTGACCTTGTTCAAGGCATGTGAGCAATATGACGTGGACGGTGTACTCGGACCAGTCAAGCGCCAGTTCGACCAAGAGCCGCCCGAGTGGGTCATTAAGGGTAACTTTTATCAGCGGTCGACTTACTCGACGGGGCTCGTTATCGATTGTAGGAAGGGGCGGACCAACAACTTGCTTCTAAAAAGAGAGGTGTTCGCGTCTGTCACGCAACCCTTCCGTCCAGAGTTTCGGTCGGGAGAGGACCAGGATTTTTTCAGAAGAGCCATCGAAATGGGGCACAAGTTCATCTGGTGCAATGAGGCCGTGGTGAATGAGGTTGTTCCCCCAATACGTTGGAAACGCTCCTTCATGATAAGAAGAGCGCTGCTCCAGGGGGCAACGGTCAAGCTCAATCCAACCTTTGGAGCTCGCGACATTGCGAAATCGGCTATCGCTCTTGTAATCTACACCACGGTTTTGCCGTTCTCATTACTGCTGGGGCATCACAGGTTTATGACTCTTCTCATCAAACTCTTTAGTCATCTCGGAACGTTCCTTTCAGTTCTGGGCATCAACCCAATTAGAGAGCCGTACGTCACCGACTAGGAGCAAGTTATAGGTAAAATCAAGCACGACGCTCTTTTTGATCGGGCCCGATGATCCGTGCCGGATAACAGGAGCAAGCGGTTTCATCGGGTCCCTACTTGTAGAAACCACCCTGGATCTTGCATTCCGCCCCGATGCGTTCCTGAACACGGTGGCAACGACGCGGAATCTTCTGGAAGCTAGAATGCAGCACAAATGCCTGAGGCGCTTCGTCAACGTCAGTTCGCTTGCGGTTTATTCCAACATGCAGAAACGTCGGTGCCCCTCGCGCTAAACGTAGCTGAGTCATTTATTTGATCCACCTTTTAATTTGCTTGCGCCTAGGGAAGTCAGCGTGTCTATACAACAAAAGTCACTAAGCGCGCTTAGTACCGAACATCTGCACGCAGACCTGAGGGGAAGGTCTATTCGCGGAGGATTGCTTAATCTCACGTCACAGGGCTCCCAGTTCCTTATTCAATCCATCGCAACGGTGGTGCTGGCGCGACTGCTGACGCCTGCCGATTTCGGACTGGTGGCCATGGTCACCACGGTCACAGGACTGGGCCAAGCGTTTGCGGATATCGGCCTCTCTGAGGCCACCATCCAGCGCAAGGAGATCAGCCATGATCAAGTCAGCGCCCTGTTTTGGGTAAATGTCGCTGTCGGGCTAGGACTCATGCTCGTAACAGTAACTCTGGCTCCTGTGCTGGTTAGGTTCTATCGGGACCCGCGGATCCTAAACATCACGTTGCTCGTGTCTCTCACGTTCCTCATCGGTGGTTTGAAGGTGCAACCCGATGCCATTCTAAGGCGGCAGATGCGCTTTGCATCTCTAGCGATTCGGGATGTGGCTTCCTACGCACTAGCTGTCCCTGTTGCTATCACGCTGGCTTGGCAAGGAGCTAGTTACTGGGCGTTAGTTGCTCTCCCCTTGACGTTGAATTTTACCGCGATGGTGCTTTCATGGCTGATGGTCAATTGGAGGCCAGGTCTGCCCCGTCGCGATGCGCGAGTTGGTTCCTTGATCGCCTTCGGCGGCAATGTTGCCGCTTCCTACTTCATAACCGCGGTGAGTCGCAGTGCCGACAACGTCTTGATCGGCTGGTATTTGGGAGCGGGCCCACTGGGGCTGTATTCGAAGGCCTATAATCTTCTCATGCTACCTGTCCGCCAACTCAGCACGCCGGTCGGCAGCGTCGCCGTCCCGGCCTTCAGCAGAATCCAAAGCGACCCGGAGCGGTTTGCGCGATTCTATCTGCGCGCCGTTAACCTGATCATGTGGATCAGTGCTCCGATCTTCGGATTTCTTTTCGTTGCTGCGCAACCGGTGATTGTCCTGCTGCTTGGAAATCAGTGGCGAGAAGCTGCGCCCGTTTTCCAGATTCTTGCTATCTGTGCGTTGACGCAGCTGCTCCTGCAATCGACCAACTGGCTATTTGTGAGCCGGGGGCAATCGCAGCAGCTTCTCAAACTCTGGCTAATCATTTCTCCCATTTTAGTCGGCAGCTATGCAATCGGCCTACCTTTCGGCATCAAGGGGGTGGCTCTATCCGGCTCCTTGGTTCTTCTTTCCATTCTCCCGTGGATACTCAAATTCGCATTTCGCGGCACGAACTTGACTTTGCAGCGTCTTGGACGGGCTCTTCTGTATCCGATTGTACTGAGCCTCGCCGGTGTCGTTCTTGCAGAACTTGCCCTGCACTTGGTCGGCCCCGAGCGCATCTTTTCGCAACTCCTCGTTGTCGCTCTGGGTTTCGCTACGGCTTGTTCACTCTCGGCGCTTATACCTCCTGTACGAGAGGAGATCATGTCCCTTAGAAAATTATCGAGCGAATTGCGATTGCCCAGCCAAACCGTCTAATCCGCTATAGGGTAAGCCTGGCAGGGAGTCTGTGGTTTCGCAGTCTCGGAGGCGAGGGTGCCACCCTGAATTAGCTGCACATTACTATTCCTTCCCAAGCCGAGGGTGATATCGAAATGTATTGACTCCTACGATAAGTTTATCGAAGAATGCGTCTCGGAGGACGCGGTACACAAATACACCACGAGAACAGCAGGCAACGGGATCATGGGACGAACCGAGGAGGACAACGCAGGATTTCTTGCATTCAAGAATCATTGGGTCCGGCAGTCCAAGCCGGCGGTTTCTTGGAGCTTTCCTGGCGTTCTAACTCTCGACTCAGCCCGTAGCTGGGAATTAAAGACGGCGAAACGCGTGTTTTCATGCATGCCGGACAAGCTGGTAGCCATCGCGGGAAGACTGATTTTACCGCCACATCGGGTAGACTCCCAGCCCGATGGTTCGGCAAACGGTGCCGAGCATCTATCGGTTCATTAATCGAAAAACCGCTCCATCACGCCGAAGAGCCAGTTGTGGGTAGGTGGGTCGGTTGACGCTCCATCGAGGTGTATGGCGAAGCATTGATGCGAGTTTTCTTGTGTTGACTTCTCCGCAGGAAAGATTGGCCAAAACAAAACTGTGAATCAATCCCTATCTGACTACTATCGCGTTCCTGAACGTTTGATCGGCCGCTTTTCACCGCCACAGTTGTCGGAGGCCAGCGGATTCTTTTCGCTGGGGTCTCAAGCGATTTGTTACGGGCAATGCGAATCCGGCGTATCGGTGCGGGTTGAGGACGCGGCGCTGTGGGACGCTTCCAAGAATATCCGCATAACCGGCTTGGAAATTCGCCTTCCCTTTGATCCGGACCAAGTGATCGAGAACCTCCGCCGGGAGCGTTACCTGGGGGGGCTAGTGCCGCAGAGAGAGAGAATCGTCGGTCACGAGTGGGTCCGGAAGTCCTATTACTTTGTTAGAGAATTTCTACCCGTTTCGATTCGCCGTCACATGCAGAGAGCTTATTTCAGCGGCTGGAAGAATAGGCCCTTTCCGGCATGGCCTGTGGATTTCACCGTGGACATGTTGCATGAAAAACTCCTTCGACTTGCGATGGAAGCCGCCGGCATGCAGAAAGTGCCATTCATCTGGTTTTGGCCCGATGGTGCACAGAATTGCCTAATCGTCACGCACGATGTGGAAACCTCCGAAGGCCGCGACTTTACCTCCGACTTGATGAATCTCGATGAGTCGTATGGGATCAGGGCCTCGTTTCAGGTGATTCCCGAAAAACGCTATGACGTTCCAGATGAGTACGTCCTGGAAATCAAGAAGCGGGGATTCGAGTTCAATATTCACGATCTAAATCACGATGGGCGTTTGTACCAAGAACGCAGAGAGTTTCTTCGGAGGGCAGCAACGATCAACGCGTATGCTCGCAAA